>ENA-UONT01000701-UONT01000701.1-human-gut-metagenome-genome-assembly--contig:-CS20-NODE-701-length-36215-cov-9.635426_pt1 | contig 36215 bp, 53 predicted proteins | sample MGYA00242459_ERZ724006 | MGnify/ENA metagenome assembly ERZ724006 | reverse complement strand
TCCCTACAGTCATCCAGGCTTTAGTCGACGCGCTACCTACCATCATCCAGGCGATCGTAGACACGATCCCGATTCTGATCCCTGCGCTGATCCAGGCGGCCATTACACTGTTCATGGCGCTGGTAGAAGCGCTCCCTACAGTCATCCAGGCTTTAGTCGACGCGCTACCTACCATCATCCAGGCGATAGTCTCGGGGCTTCTAAGCATGGCGGGTCAACTGTTCAGCACGGGTGTGCAGCTGCTTAAAAAGCTATGGAACGGTATAAGCTCATGGGCTGGATCACTCGGCTCTAAAGTACGGTCACTTGCGGCAAGCCTTCCGGGAAAGATAAAGGACGGCCTCGGATCGCTCTGGTCAGTCGGCAAAAACTGGATCGAGGGCTTGTGGAATGGTATCAAGGACAAAAAGGACTGGCTGTGCAACAAGATCAGGGGCCTTGCAAGCAGCGCAAAAAATGCGATCAAGAACTTCTTCGGGATCAAGTCGCCGTCCACGGTCATGAGAGACGAAGTCGGCATCTATATCCCAGAAGGCATAGGCGTCGGCATCCAAAGACGGACGAAGAGCCTGATCGCCCAAGCGCGTGCTCAGGCCGCGGAGGTCAAAAGTGCGTATGCAGAAGGACTGGGCACGGGCGAGCTGACTACGATCGGCTCCCGGTTCGCTACAGCGGTAGCACAGGATACTCCGGCAGCACCAGAACCCGCAAAGGTAGAGCAGACCTTTAACTTCTATCAGCCGTTCGAGTCTCCGATCGCGGTGGCGCGTAAGCTGAAACAACAGGCAATGTATGGACTGGCAGGTGACAACTAATGGCAGAAAGAAACGTAGTACTAAGAGCTGTCAGATCAGACGGCCAGGTATTCGAATATAACGGTGACGACTGGGGGTTGACGAGCCTTGAGGGCGTCGACTTCCCGAAATTTGAAATATCAAAAGCAGACAGAGGCTACGGTAATGGGTCGATCATAACAGGTAAGCGAAAAGAAGCCCGTGATATCGATATCAAGGTAAGAGAGCGTAACGCGGAAAACAACACGCTTGACCGCCCTCTCGCCCTGGGCTTTCACAACAGTAACTTTACTTTTGATCTCTATATTACATATATGGGTGTTACCAGGATCGCAAAAGGGTGTGAGCTGCAGGGTTCAAAGTGCCCGTCAGGAAATGTATTTAATGCACTGACGCTCACGGTATCCTACCTGCACCCTGAGTCTGACCTGCTAGGTGAGGCCAGTGAATCGACTAACTTCACGGCAGTAGACCCGCTGTGGCATGTGACCAGGGCCTACACACAGGGCGGATCGCTAGTCTATGGCGTCATCAATCACGCTACGAGTAAAGTGCTCAACTACCTGGGAAGTGAAGACACATTCATACATGTGCGCCTGGAGGCGTCTGGTCTCGTTGAGGGCGTCAATATCGGCGTGGGCAGTATAAACGTCCACATCGACTGTACGCTGGGCTCCGGGGACGTCCTGGAGCTCGACAGCGAGGCCAAGACCGTAAAGGTGAACGGAGCAGATCTGGCGCCGGTAAGCTATAACGGCGAGCTGGTACCGAAGCTGATACTGACATACGGCGATAACGTCGTCACGGTCAAGGCAGACGATGAAGGCAACACTGCATTTGATGCCGATGTGACCTATGTCGGCAGATACGGAGGTATCTAATGATCAGAGCAACAGACTACACAGGAAAACTGCTGGGCAATGTGGATTTTATCGAAGCCAGCTGGGATCGTAAATGGTCAGAGCCGGGCGAGTTCATGGTCTACATGGCTCTGGCGGAGTACAACCGGCTTGACGCTCTGGGTATGAAGTACCTGGAAAACGTCGGAAGACCAGAAACCGGAGTGATCCAGAAGATCGAGTACAAGCGCGAGACTTCGGGGGCTGCCGTTACGGTCTCCGGCAAATTCGTTGACGCTCTTCTGGACTTCGGCGCGTACAGGAAAACGCAGGTCGTGAGTGCGTCGACTGCTGCGGCGGTCAAGACAGCGATCACGTCTTACATATCTAACGCGATCGCAGGAGTGACTGTAGGCAGCTCGACTTATAAACCCCTCGAGTCGGTAGCGATAGCACCCGGATCAAGCTTTCCTACGTCTGCGGACGTGTCTATCGAGCCGGATACGCAGATGGGCGAGGCCCTCTACTCTATCCTGTCCGGAACAGGGTATGGGCTTTTGACATCCGTTGCCGCTTATCCAACAGCTGACGGTTCCGGCTCAGTGGGGCTCTCAGTGAAGTTCGCCCCGGGGGTAGAGCGGATTGAGGGCGACGCCGGGGTGTTTTTCGGAAAAGCGTACAATAACGCGGACAGTATGAGTTACACGCTGGATGAGTCCGCGGAGTTTTGCCTTTACGAGATCCTGCAGGAAGTCGAGGCGGATGTTTACGGGAGCTATTCGAGCTCCTATTTTCCGATCAAGTTCACCGAGGTAGAAAACGGAGAGACGAAGTATTTCATAGGGTGCACGTATTACTACGACAGCAACAGGCCGGGGAACCTTGGCGCCTGCTATCCGAAGAAGATTTTAAAGACCTCGCTGTCCTCGGATGAGTGTGACCTGAAAGTAACAACAGCTGCGAATCAGCAGAAGATCAGAAACCTCATGCAGAAAAAGGCACAGCTGGATATGCTGAATCACTACAAGATAGAGACGATTTCTATCAACGTGATCCAGGAGCGCTTTACATATCTGCAGGATTATGATCTGGGTGACCGGTGTGTCGCTCTGATCGATGACATGGAACAGTTATATTATGCCCGGATCGAACAGATCAACGAGACCCATAGGTCTAACCGGATCGACGTGGAGCTCGTCCTGGGAACGCCGAGCAAGCAAAGATGGAGGACTAGATAATGGCTGAATTATATTATCCGTTCGAATCTGTCAATACGGGAACGGCATCAGAGCCGATTTATGACAGAGCGATCACGGCAGAAGATGAACGGACGTTCAACAAACTGCGCTATACCAACGGGGTATTCAGTTCCGTCGGCAGCGGGCTTTCGGTATCAGCAAACAATAACATGACCGTCACTGTCGGAACCGGCGGCGCGCATATCGAGGGCGCGATGTACGTTAACACTGCGCCTCTCAATCTGACCGTAGAAGCAGCTAGCGCGTCTCTAAACAGGATCGACCGCGTGGTACTGCAGTTCAATACATCGGTATCCGTCAGGTCAGTCAGGGCGCTGATCCGAACCGGAACAGCAGCGACAAATCCGGTAGCGCCGGAGCTGCGGCAGGAGTCGAATCTGTACGAGATCGCACTGGCGGACATATACGTGAAAAAAGGTGCTACAGGCATCTCACAGAGCGCGATCACCGATCAGCGTCTTAACTCGGCGCTGTGCGGATTCGTCGTAGCGGCGATCCCGTCTAGCGTGGATACAACCGGGCTATTCGATCAGTACCAGACCGCGTTAAATGAATGGCTTGATACGGTAGCAGCGGCCCTAGATGACACCCTGGCGGGAAATCTGCAGAATCAGATCACAGCGCTAGGGGCCAGAGTGACTGCAGAAGAAGACAAAATACAGCCCGTGGCAAAAGGCGGTACGGGCGCTACTACGGCAGATTATGCAAGAGAAACTTTGGGAATAAAATCTTGTGGCACGTATGATATCTTACCTATAGCAAAAGGCGGTACGGGTGCTACTGCAGCGGCGGAAGCACTGAAAGCATTGGGTGGAATATCGTGGGCAAAGATATGGGAAAATGCTAGCCCGACCAGCCAATTTAAGGCCCAGCTTGTCACTGCTAATTTACAAAACTCTGACATGATCATAATTGTAGGCAGGTATTCAGTAGGGGCGTACAATAGTTTTGTAGGGGTTTACAAAACGACCACCGAAACAAAAGGTGTTATCAATATTGCATTAAGTGTAATAGCCAACAGAGAATTTACTATAAAAAATAATGGTGTTCAATTCGATGATGGAAAACTACTGTCGACATACGGCGGTAATGCAACAAATAATAATGCAGTTGCTATTCCTACCGAAATCTATAGTGTGAAAGGAGTGATATAAATGAGCAAATACGCATTGAATTTAGATACAGACGGCAGGATACTGTCTGCTACATATGAATCGTACGCAGTGCTCGGTATGCCGATCGTAGACACGCTGCCCGATAGCGATGTGACGGACTATAAGTATATCAAAGGCGAATATGTCCACGACCCTCTGCCAAAACCTGACCCACCAGAACCAAGTCCAGAACCAACAGGGGCGGTAACATATGATGAGCTGGCTGTGGCAATACAAAAAGGGGTGAACAGCTATGGAAAATAAGACATTTGTGCTAGAGCATATGAGAGCGATTGGGTTACAGGCTGCCACGGCGCTGCAAGAACAAGCTCCTGACCTAACAGGTACACAAATCATTGACCGTGAAACTGATGTCCCTGAATTTGACCCAACAGTACAGTATCTGAACTGGAAAGTAGGGTCAGTGGTTCGTGATGATGACCAAGTTTGGAAACTGTTGCAGCCGTATGACAGTACAATTTACACAGACAAGCCAAAGAATCTGAGGGCACAGTGGGGTTTATGCCACACAAAAAATCCAAGTAAAGCAAAATCTTATGTAGAACCTATGGGCACATCTGGAATGTATATGAAAGATGAATGCAGTGTACAGAATGGTACTATATATATATCGTTAATAGACAATAATGTTTGGGAGCCAGAAAGCTATCCATCAGGTTGGAAAAAGTATGAGGAATAGATATGAAGAAATTGATAATTTCGATATGCGTTGTTGCGGCAATGGTCGTCGCTGCAGCGGCGTATTTATTTGCAACAACGCCACGCGAATACGAAGCGGTGAGTAATATCGTCTATGTGAACGATGACGGAACTGCGCAGATCAAAGTCGATAATATCAATAAGATCGTTATGACACACGAGGACGTTGAACTGGCAGGCAAGACATTACGGGCCGGGACAATCATCATTCCTGGGAGTGGCGATGAAATTTATTACAACTATCCCAGACGGGATACAGTGAAAGGAGATAACTAAGATGAATGAAAAAACCAAGGCAATAATCAGACTCGTGGTACAGGCGGTACTTTTATTTAACATGGCACTGACCTTGGCAGGCAAGAACCCACTAGCTGTTGATGAATCGGCACTGACCGACTGGCTTACGACTACCATGACGGCGATTTCATCAATATGGATTTGGTGGAAAAACAACAACGTGACGAAGCATGCACAGTATGCTCAGCAGTCACTGAACGAGTTGAAGAAGGCTCATGCTGATAATAGTGAGATCGGAAAATAGGAGGCATAACATGGCAAAAGTATATATAGACCCTGGTCACGGCGGAAGCGATCCGGGCGCAGTCAAATATATCGTTGAGCGTGACGTGAATCTGGTCATGGCATTAGCGTGCCGTGATTACCTGAACGCGAACGGTGTGATCACAAAGCTGTCACGAACATCAAACAGTACAGACACCAGTATCAACAGCATGGCACGAGAAGCGAATAGCTGGGGTGCCGATCTGGTTATTTCGATACACAACAATGCCGGAGGCGGTGATGGGTTTGAGGTCTATCATACAGTCGGTGGCGGAAAAGGAAAAGTATTGGCGCAAAACATCGAAGCAGAAGTCAAGAAGATCGGACAGAACTCGCGAGGGCTGAAAACGCGTAGAGATACAGATGGCACGGATTATTACGGCATGATCAGACTGACAAATGCACCGGCCATAATTTGCGAAGGTGTTTTCGTGGATAACGCAACAGATGTTCAGATTGCAGATACTGCAGGCGAGCTGCGAGCGTTTGGATACGCGTATGCAAAAGGTATTCTGAAAACACTTGGCATCACAGATAAAGGCTATGAGACAGGCGCATCTGGATCCGCAGCAACTACAAGCGCGTTTAAAGTCAGAGTAACGATCAAAGATCTTTACATTAGAAAAGGTCCCGGAACGAACTACGGCAAGAAAGGCTTCATCAAGCCTGGAGTTTATACAATCGTAGAGACGCGAAGCGGTTGGGGCAGGCTGAAGAGCGGCGCTGGCTGGATTTACCTTGCTTACGCGACTAAGATCTAAGGTACCACGTTATGACTGAAACTGTTTTAGCTGTATGCGGGCTGATCATCGCAGTCGGAGGCGCAGGCATGTATATAAAAAAAGTAGTCGACGCCCTTCGGCGGCCGCTGGACGAAGTGAGGAACGACATCAAAGACATGAAAAAAGATCAGACAACTAATGAACGCTATTTTAAAAACGACGCCGACAGACTTGACGAGCATGACAGGATCCTCAGAGAGATCCAGGAAGATCAGAAACGTATGATGCGCGCGGTAGTGCTGCTGCTATCGCATGCGGAGACCGGCAACAATACCGGCGAGATCAAAAAAGGCAGAACTGAGCTTGAAGAATACCTGATCGAACGATAAAGGAGAAAAAGCAATGACCGAACGGCTGGAGACGCGGCGAAAGCTGCGAGCCGTCACCGGAGTGCAGGACTTCCAGAAACTACTTGATACTTGCGTCTTAACAGAGAACGAAAAAACACTTTTAAAACTCCACTATTTAGACGGCAAGAACCTGGCGCATATCGGAGACCTCTTAGGCTTCTCCGAGAGCGCTATAAAGACCAAGCACGCAAAATGCCTGGATAAACTAAAAGACTTTCTATAACCTTTCAAAGGCCTTTCGTTATACAACGGGAGGCCTCTTTTTTATTACACTGAATTCAGGAGGTAAGGAGTATGTACGGTAACCAATTCTACAGCCCTATGCCGCAGTACAGCACGCCCAGAGCGCCTATGCGGATGCAGTGCACACCTGTGGGCTCGCTGGACGAGGTAAGAGCCGCGCAGATCGCGCTTGACGGTTCAGTTCACGTGTTCCCCGATCTGACCGGCGCGAGGATCTACACGAAGCAGATCAATCTTAACGGGCTCCCGGAGATCAAAACCTATGAAATAGTCCAGGCACAGCCAGAAAACAGCCTGGAGGAGCGTGTAGCAGCCCTGGAGGCTGCCTTGAGAGGAGGAGAGACCCATGGATCCGATGCAGATGTTAAGCCAGCTCGCAGCAAGCAGAAATCCGCTGCAGTTACTACAGCAGATGGCGGGAGATAATCCCGCACTCTCCAGAGCGATGCAGATGGCGCAAGGAAAGACCCCGCAGGAGCTCGAGCAGACCTGCAGAAATCTCTGTCAGCAGCAGGGCGTAGATTTTGACCAATTCATGCAGACTTTTAGCCGCTTCAGCGGCTTTAGGTAATATATGAAAGGGGGATAACTTATGGAAGCTATGACAAATGGAGGACTTCAGCCAGTCTACAACGTGAACGGCGACGGAGACGGTTGGGGTGGTGGTGGCTCTTGGTGGGCGATCATGCTGTTCTTCCTGCTCGCCTGGGGCGGCGGCTGGGGCGGCAACAGAAACCAGGAAGCCTTGACTCGCGCCGACCTGTGCCAGGGGTTCAACTTTAACAATCTGGACTCTGCCGTACGAGGCGTACAGAGCGGTCTGTGTGACGGCTTTTATGCCATGAACACAGGCATGCTGAACGGATTCGGCTCGGTCAATCAGAATCTGAATGAATCCCGGTTCGCGTCCCAGCAGTGCTGCTGCGAGACCAATCGCAACATCGATTCATTGAAATTCGAGAACGCGCAGAACACCTGCGAGATCACGACTGCGATCCATTCTGAGGGCGAAGCGACAAGAGCCCTGATCACGCAGAACGAGATGCAGAAGCTGAGAGACGAGCTGGCGGACGCTAAGCTGGCAAACAGCCAGTGCGCTCAGAATGCGTACCTGGTAAACCAGCTCCAGCCGGTCGCGAAGCCTGCGTACCTCACCTGCAGCCCTTACGCTGCAAGTCAGGCAGGCTGTGGAAGCTGTGCAATCTAGGCAGTACGCCAAGGGGTATTTTAAGAGGGCGGCTGCGGCTGCCCTTTTTTCGTTTAAGGAAGGAGTAAAAACATGAGTTGTAATTCTGCATTATATGCGGTCAATACGACCGCCGGAACGCCGGTCGCTGCCGGCGGCACGATCCCGCTCACCCAGGTGGTGCGCCGGTTCGGCTGCGGGGCGGTCTTGAATGGAGACGCGATCACGGTGAAGGGCCGCGGGTATTATGATATAGACGCTACTGTTTCGGTAGCAGCGACAGCGGCGGGCGCGGTAACGGTGAGCCTGCTGAAAGACGGCCAGCCGGTCCCGGGGGCTACCGCAACTGTGACTGCGAAAGCCGTGGGCGATATCGTCACTCTGCCGGTCAATGCGCTGGTCAAAGTGTTCTGCTGCGCGGAAGACCGGGCGAACCTGACCCTGGTCGTCACTGAGCAGGCAGTAACTACGGTCAACGCGTCAGTAGTCGCTCAGAAGGTGTAAGCCGATGAAATCACTGAGAGACCTGACAGACCTGATCTATTCCGGGAAAGACCGGGATAAAAAGGAGGACGCAGACGCGATCTATTATGAAGCGGCGGACTACGTGAAAGCGAACAGCCCTGGTATGTACGAGAAGCTGGTGAAAAAAGCAGAGGACATCCTCTACGAATTCGACACAGCCTGGGCCCAGGAAAAAGTACGGCGCATGGAGCCCGCCGGGGAGCACTGGAGCTACGACCAGGTGAAAGAGATCGCAAGGGCGCACGGCATCGAAAGCGGCTTTAAAGCCTACTACCTCGTGATGAATATGTACTATAATGATTCGCGCAGAACAGTGGAGAAGTACCAGGTGGATACGCCTGACTTCTACTTCGATCTGGCGCATGACTTCATCTGCGATCCGGATGCGCCGGCGCACAAGGTGGCGAAGTATTTCAACATGTACTAAAATAAAAACATAATTATTTACTCAAAAGGTATGTACAAAGTACGTACCTTCTCTCTCGCTACATAGAGATGCTGATCCGGCGTGACCTGGAAAAATCTAAAAGCTAGCCGCTGACCTGCTGCATGACAGGATCACAGCTCCGGGTGCAGTGTAAAGCTCCATAGTTTCGAAAAAAGTGCTGTCTGGGGTGCCAATCAGCACTTTTTTCGAAACCTGACCTTTCTGGTCTCGCTTGACGATGCTATCCGTGGCATACGTGATCAGCACCTCGTCGGGTGTAAGCTCCACAGCTTCGACCAGTGAGTCGAGGATCCACCGCTCTTGCGACTGGGCCCGGTCAGGGTCAGACAGCGGGGCGAGAAGCCCGGCGAGACCGTCAGCGATCGCCTGCTCTGAGAGGATCCTGCAGGGTTCCTGCCCTGGTTCGGCTTCGATCGCACGCTGCACCTGCTCCCGCTGTTCTTCCAGATCATCAAGTCTGGTAAGCAGCGCCTTGGAGGCAGGTCTCTCAGCGAGAGCTGTGGTCAGGTTATTGATCTTCATATCTAAGCTTTTGAGACTCTTCCCGAGAGCCTCTATTTTTGATTCTAACGGATTTTCTTTCTTTTGGTAGGCAAACAGTCGAGCAGCCACCTCTCTAACTGTCTCCGGCTTACTCAGGGCTTCCTGCGCGCATGCCGCGACAAAAGAGTCGAGCTTGTCCTGCCGTACAGGCTGACCTGCGCACTTATTTGAGCATTTATAGTAATAGTATCGGCGACCTTTACTCAAGGTACTAGTGCCAGTCATGCGCGATCCGCAGCACCCGCATGTGAGCTTCCCGACAAGGGCAAAGTCGTGCTTCACGCTTTTAGGCGGCCTTTCACCTATGCGATCGCGGGCTGCCTGAAAGACTTCCGGGTCCACGATCGCAGGGACGACGCCAGATGCGCCGCCGTGGATCCCGAGGTATTTTTTATTCGTCAGCATGTAGCGGACAGCTGAGCCGTTAAAAAGCTTACCCGTGGCTGTCCTGAAGCCCTGCTCGTTCAGCATCCGGGCGCAATCTGCGAAGCTCGCACCACCCGTGTAAGCCTTGAACACTTCCCGGACGGCTTCTGCGCCAGCTTCATCGACAACGAAGTGCCGGTCTTTAAGAGTGTAGCCAAGCGGCGGTCTGGATCCAAGGGAGAGACCTTTAGATGCAGCCTCTGCCATGCCCCTTTTTGTCTTCCTGGACAGCTCTTCGGAAAAGTACTGGTTCCACCCTTCCATGATCGCCTCAAGCAGTACGCCTTCCGGGCCTTCCACATTCATCGTCGCCCATTCGATCGCGATCCCCAGCCTCTTCCTTAGCTCTGTCTTGTAGACTACCGCGTCGAACTTGTCGCGCGCAAACCGCGAGGTGTCATAGCACACCACCACATCGAACTTGTGAGCCTTGGCATCGTCCATTAACCTTTTAAATTCTTCCCGGCCTTTTGTGGACAGCCCGGATACGTGCCTGTCTGCGTAGACCTCTCCCAGTGTGTATCCTTTTTTCTCTATGTACTTTTTGCACTCCCTCAGCTGCCCTTCAATGGACAGCTCGGTCTGCCCAGAGCCTGCGGAGTATCTTGCGTAAATAACTGCTTTCATCTTGGTCTATTCCTTTCTGCAACGCTTTAAACGGAATAAACGCATGCACGCGTATATGTGCCATATGCGCATTTTTTAACATGTACATAGGCGTATACGCGCTTATATGTATGTTTATTTAGTTTTATATATAAAGTGTTTAAAGTGTTTACATATACATATAAGTCTTGAAATTTAAACGATTAAGCCTAAACAGTTTACCGTTTACATGTGTTTAAACTGTTTATCGTTTAAACATGCCTAAGTGTTTAAAACGTTTATAAAGTGTTTATAAAGTGTTTACTTATCTCCGGTCATTCCTCTCACTATAACCGCCAGAGCCTTAAATTGCTCACTGCTCAGCTTCTCTCTAGCATCGAGTAGCACACGCCCGTCAGCGTCTGCATATAGCGATAACGCTTTGCGTACCAAGCCATCGCTTACTTCAGCCGTGGTGCTTACCGGAGCTTTCTCCTCATCAGAAAGCTCCATGAGCCACAACGGGCTCACATTTAACACCTTCCCGATCTTCTTCGCGCTCAGGTTCCCTGGGGCGCACCTCCCGGATAGGTACTGACTTATCGATGAAGCAGCGACCCCGCTCAGCTCTGCCAACTCTACTGGTCTCATCGATAGCGCATCAAGTGCTTTTTGCAACCGCTCTGCGGCAATGGTATGCGTTTTTCTGTTACTCATCTTTCTGCCCCGTTCCTTTCTTCCTTTCTTTTGCTGTTAAAATTATACCATGAATTAAACCTTCGTAAAATATAAACTTTACAAAAAATAAAAAAGTACTTTACAAAATGCTTTACTGGTGGTAAACTTTGAAATGTACGAAAGGTAAACACAACGCATAACCAAACAAGGAGGAATAAAAATGAATATCAATGCTATGACACTGGGGCTGACCCCACAGGAAAAAGAAACCTATTTCAAGCATCAGGAAAAAAGACATCAGGAAGAAGCTGAAAAAGTAGATGCCGAAAAAGCAAAACTGAAAACCTATAAGAATGACCTAATCAGAGACATTCTGAGAGATAGAAAAGATTTTACGTACGTAGAACTAGCAAAGAAGTCCGTTAGAACTTTAGAACGGATCTGATAAGGGAGGAAAATAAAATGATGGAGTACATAAAGAGCACGCTGGTGATCTTAGCGGTGCTCGCTGTTATCGGGCTGTTTACGACGTTTGTCGAAAGCATATAGTTATTGTTGTACGAATGGCCTGCGCCTGAATCCCGGCGCGGGTTACACTAGAAAAGAGGAGGTCAAGAAAATGATCAAAATGAAAAACGGAGAACTTGAGCTGTCGGGAACGCTAGCAGAGCTTGTTATGGATTGGTGTCTTATCGGGAGAGCGATGCGCGAGGATATCTTAGCCAAGAATATAGGAGGCTCTGCTGTGGTCGACGATATTTTACGGGACATGACCGATACGATAATAAATCACGGAAAAGATCTGACTGACGGCACGCTTAATTTAGAAACGAAACTAGCTGTTACATGCGTCGCGTTTACTGTTACTAAGTTTGCGCGTTTGCAGGACGAGGAGAATGAGGAGGTCAGCTATGACACAGATCAATTATGAGGAAGAACATAGGAAGCTGTGGAACTGGTTAGCGAATAATCCGGAGGCCTGGAAGTCGGACTATTTTGAGGACTGGGACTACGACAGTATTCCGAAATCATACTGTTTTGCCTGTGAAGTCACGCATCGAGAGGCCGACCGCGCGAACACATATGCCAGCTGTAGGTTTTGCCCTCTTGGCGGGCTGCGCATTGTGGGCTGCGGCGACGGCTTATACGCAGAATGGCAAAAGGCAGTGAGCCCCGAACGTCGGCAGCAGCTGGCGCGTAAAATCGCTAATCTACCATGGAAGGAGAAAGAAAATGATTAAAATGAACAAAGGCAAGTTTATAGCAGATGGGCCTTTACAAGAGCTCGTTCTTGATTATCTGTTCATAAGTAAGAATATCAGGGAAGAGCTGCTCGGAGCTTATATCGGCGGCAACTGCGGTGCAGAAAAGATCTTCGATGATCTGCATGCGGCTGTGCGCTCGGCCGGTAAAGAACTGCCGGACAGTAACCGCAGTATACTGTCGCAGTGCATGGTCGAAGTGATAGAAGAAACGTTACAGCATTTTAAGGCTAAAGAGCTGGAGGAGTCAGACGATGATTGATTATAAGGCAGAGCATTATAAGATGTGGATCTGGCTTATAGCGCATCCTGTTGCGTGTAAGGCTGAGTATCTTACGAGCCTAGACCTAGACGACTGGCCTGAGAATTTATGCTTTGCCTGTGAGTACGCAAGAATTAAAGCCGGTTCGGCTGGCAAATATGCTATGTGCAATTTTTGTCCTTTAGGAGGTCTTGATGTAGTTGGTTGTTACTGTGGGTTATACACGGACTGGGTAGACGCGGTTTCACTAGGAAGACGACAAAAACTCGCGATCGAGATCGCAAGTTTACCTTGGAAGGAGGAAGAAGATGATTAAAGTAGAAAATGGTTCAGTTATTATGGAAGGTTCGGCTCTAGACTTATGCGTCGATTATCTAGTCTTATCAGCGGCCTTTAAGGAAGACGTGCTTACGCAGCTTTTTGTGGGCGAAATCGCTATAAATACAGCGCGTAGGCTGCTGCATAATGCGTCTGACGTTCCGGTTGAGGCTAAAGCGTCAGAAATATCAGACGCAGAGTCACTGGCAGATATTATGGCCATTTGCGCAGAGTTTGAGGCGCTCGCGGAAAAATTACAGGAGGAAAATCATGGGCAGAACGATGATGATAGTCAGGCGTGAATGCGATAAGCAGATGGCTGAAAAACTGGGAATAAGAGCTAAGTGCCGTCAGAACTGTAAATTCTGTACGTGCTGTATCGAGGTAGATGAAGAAGGACAGCGCAGGCACTGGTCGCCGTCAAGAGAAGAAGAGTTATTTTCTAATATACCGATGAGAGGAGAATTGTAAATGATTAGACTGGCTGCGGCGGTCATCGAGCTGCCATACGGCTGTGTAGCGTGCATCTTGATCGACGCCGAGGGACAGCGTGAGCACGCTAACGACCTGAGGCCTAACGGTGCAGGGCAGCAGCCGATAAGGCTAAGCGAGGAGGCGTTCAAACGATGAAAGAAGCAGTAGGTTTCTGGCGGGGGTTTACCGGCGAGATTGTCATCATAATTGTTATCATCCTCGCGGGGGCGCATATGATCCAAAAGGCCAGCAGCACGAAGCCTGCACAGGCGGAGAGCACCAACTACACTGTTGAGATCGATGAGCAGGACGGCAGCGCAGTGGTATATGTGGAGAACTATGAAGCTGTTACAGAAGATAAAAAAGGGTTAAGGATAAGGAAGAAAGGAGAAGAGTAGGTATGGAGTATCAAAAACTTAGAGGGCGGATAGTAGCAAAGTATGGCACTATTGGGAAGTTCGCCGACGCAGTAGGTCTGTCGAGGGTGTCTGTGTCGAAAAAGCTGAACGGTGCGTCGGAATTTAGCAAGCAGGACATCAAGCTTTGGTCTAAGCTGCTCGGGATCGCCAAGTCGGAGTACTATGATTATTTTTTTTAAGAAAAAAGTTTAACGCTGGTAAATCGTGCACTTTATTGTCGAAAAAGAAAGGAGGCTGTTGAATGTTTAAGAAGCTTAGAAAGCTGGCGAAGGAAGAGCCGATCTGGCTCTCCATCTGCCTGGTAGCGGTCACCATAGCGCTTACTGTTTTAAATGTGATGATCTCTATCGCCCGAATCAAAGGCCTGATGTAAGCAGCAGGCTCACGACCGCGCAGATTGCGCCTATCGCTGTAAGCACAATAACTAGCGTAGTCTTACGGCTCTCTTTTTTAGACGCTTCTGCTTGTTCTTTCAGCCTGGCGAGCATCTCAGCCTGCTGCCTTACAAGATCCTGCAGAGCAGCAGAGTCCGCGCGCACACGATCGTGATCAGCGTTAAGCTCCTGTACCCGCGAAGCAAGCCCCCGGGCAGAACAAGAACTGTTTTTATTATCCATATGTAATCACCTCGCTGTGATTCTACCACAGCAGGGAAGAAAAAGAAAGGAACAGAACCATGACAGAGTTAACCATGGAACTGATTTTGAAGAAAATAAAGGAGGAAAAAGAAGATGGAAATCACATTAAAAATCACAGAAAACACACCGAGCGCAGATCTGATGAAGACGGCGGCGTTTCTGGAGATTCTGGCCGGTGCACCCGCAGAGCAGGACAGCTGCTCAGAATGGACGGCAGAACCTGCACCTACAGAAGGCCAGCAGGCCTGTGAAGAGACATCGCAGCCTAAGACAGAGTCAGTAGCCCCTGCGAAGCCGAAAGAGGCAAAGCCGGAACCAGAGCCAGCAGCATCCGCAGAATCTGAAGCGGCAGACCCAGAGGCGATCAGAGCACAGATCAGAACACTGGGCGGCAAGCTGACAGCCGCAGGAAAAGCAGGCGACATGCTCAAGATCTTCGAGGCTCACGGCGTGCGCAAGGTGAAGGACTTAAAGCCGGAAGACCTGCCCGCAGTGATCAAAGAACTGGAGGCGCTGTAATGGCGGCGCACGCGAAGCTCTCACCGAGCAGTGCAGCAAGATGGCTGACCTGTACCGCATCGGTGGCGCTGGAGGAGCAGTTCGAGGAAAAGCCGAGCGAGTATGCCGCAGAAGGCACCTACGCCCATGCTATGTGCGAGCTGGAAGGTAAGTACGCCGTAGGGCAGATCAGCCGTCAGAAGCTGACAGCGGCAAAGAAAAAGATCAGAAACGACGAGTACCACACAGCTGAGTGCGAGGACGCAGCAAGCTACTATGCGAACTTCATCAAAGAGCTGGTGACGCATCTGGAAACAGAGAAAGAAGAAGAGCCGACGGTGCTGTTTGAGCAGAGGCTCGACCTCTCGCAGCTTGCACCTGACTGTTTTGGTACCGCTGACTGCATCGTCATCTGCGGCCGGGAGCTGCATGTGATCGATTTTAAGTACGGCAAGGGCGTGGAGGTCTCGGCAGTGGGTAACCCGCAGATGCAGCTGTATGCAGCGGGGACGCTGATGATGTTCGCACCGGTCTATGACATCGAGAGAGTAGGGCTTACCATCATCCAGCCCCGAATCGAGAACACCTCAACGGCGTTCTTGACGATGCAGGAGCTCACCGCCTGGTGCGATGAGGTAGTGAAGCCGAAGGCGGCGGAAGCCATGAGCGGATCCGGGCAGTTTGAACCAAGCGAGACTGCCTGCAGGTTCTGCAAGGCAAAGGCCGAGTGCAGTGCAAGAGCGGAGCACTTCGTGCAGCTCTTTGACGAAGATCCTGAGCCGCAGCTGGTGGCGAATGCAAGGCTCGCAGAGCTTTTGACCGCCACAAAAGACATGAAGACGTGGCTGTCTGAGATCGAGGCGGTGGCTACGAGCCGGCTGATGAGCGGGGAAAAGATACCGGGCTACAAGCTGGTAGAGTCTAAGACCCGCCGCCAGATCCCGGATGAGGAAGCGGCAGCAAAAGCCTTGAGAGCCGCAGGACTCGCGGAAGAGGATATATTCACCGTGAAGCTTGCAGGACTCACGGTGCTGGAAAAGCTCCTGGGTGGTAAGAAGAAAGCCGCTGAGGTGCTCGATCCGATCACGGAGAAGCCACCGGGCAAGCCTGCGGTAGCACCGGAGATAGACAAGAGACCGGAGTTACATCCGGAAGATTTAGTTTTAAACGCATTTGATGAGGAGGAGTAACATGGCAAAGACGCAGATTACGACAGGTAGAGTAAGATTTTCATTCGTTAATATTTTCACGCCGAAGGAGAACCAGAGCGGTCAGCTGAAGTACAGCCTCACGCTGCTGATCCCGAAGACCGATAAAAAGACACTGGACAAGATCGCAGCAGCTATCGAGGAAGCCAAGAACGTATACAAGGCGAAGAACCCGGGCAAGAAGCTCCCGACGAATCTTTCCACCACGATCCACGACGGCGACGGAGAGAGACCATCCGGTGAGGACTTCGGACCTGAGTGCAAGGGCCATTACGTGATGACCGTTAATAGCAACAACCGTCCGGTGATCGTGGATGCGTCCAAGACACCGATCACAGAACCGGAGGAAGTGTACTCCGGATGCTACGGCAGGGCGATCATAAACTTCTACGTTTACGACACAGCGGGTAATAAAGGCGTCACCGCAGGGCTCAATGGCGTCATGAAACTCGGAGACGGCGAGCCTCTGGCAGGCGGCCACGTGACAGATGCGGACTGGGACGATGACTGGGACGACACCGAAGCGGACGCCCTCGCTGGGATGTTAGACTAATGTGCGTGCATGTGCTCTGCATAGACATAGAGACCTACTCCGAAGTTGACCTTGTCAGCTCCGGAGTCTATGCCTATGCGCAAGACCCGAGCTTCGAGATCATGCTGTTCGGCTACAGCCTGGACGGCGCACCGGTCGAGGTGGTGGACTTCGCGAGCGGCGAACTGCTGCCTGATTCTGTGTACTATCTGCTGACTGATCCGAACACGTTGAAGACGGCGTATAACGCGAACTTTGAGCGCACCTGCCTGGCTGCATGGTTCGACGATCCGATGCTCCCGGAGCAGTGGCGAGACACGAAGATTCTGGCAGCCGAGCTGGGGCTTCCGGGATCGCTCGCAGAAGTAGGAGCGGCTTTAGGTCTGCCGGAGGATAAGCAGAAGTTAAAAGAAGGCAAGGAGCTCATCCGCTACTTCGCAAAGCCCTGCAAGGCTACCAAGGCGAACGGCGGCAGAACAAGGAACCTGCCAGAACACGCCCCGGAGAAGTGGGCAAAATATATTGAGTATAACAGGCAGGACGTGGTCGCCGAGATGGCGATCGCAGACAAGTGCCTGCCGTTCTTTGGCGAATGGTGGGAAGAAGAGCAGGATCTGTGGGAGATCGACCAGGAGATCAACGACCGGGGCGTGCGCCTTGACACGCAGCTCGCAGCCCGTGCCGTAGAGCTTGACCAACAAATGAAGAACCGGCTGATCGCTGAGGCGAAGGAGCTCACAGGTATGGAGAACCCCAAAAGCCCCATGCAGATCAAAGCCTGGATTAAACAGGAGACCGGCATAGAGCCAGAGTCGATTGCAAAAGACCAGATAGCCCCGCTGCTTGAGCGAGTAGGTGATGCTCCGAAGGTGAAGCGGTTCCTTGAGATCAGAGGACAGCTCTCAAAGACCAGCACGGCAAAGTACTCAAAAATGCTTGAGTGTGTCTGCCCGGACGGACGCATCCGAGGCCTCACGCAGTTTTACGGGGCGAACAGGACCGGCAGATGGGCAGGGCGGCTTGTGCAGATGCAGAACCTGCCGCAGAACAAGCTACCGGACGCAGAGCTTGACGCAGCCAGGACGATCCTGAGATCGGATCAGCTGGAACTGTTCGAGTCGTTGTTTGATGATCCTGCAAGCACGCTCTCGCAGCTGATCAGAACAGCCTTCATACCGGAGCCGGGCAAGATGTTTGTTGTTGCGGACTTCTCCGCAATAGAAGCGAGGGTGCTTGCATGGCTTGCAGGCGAGAAATGGAGACTTGAGGTATTCGAGCAAGGCGGCGACATCTACTGCGCATCCGCCTCGAAGATGTTCAAAGTGCCAGTAGAAAAGCATGGCGTAAATGGTCACCTGAGGCAGAAGGGCAAGATCGCGGAGCTGGCTCTGGGCTATGGTGGAGCGGAAGGCGCGCTAAAAGCCATGGGGGCACTCAACATGGGACTGGAGGAGCAGGAGCTTCGCCCATTGGTCTCCCAGTGGCGGGAAGCCAACCCGCGCATCACGAAGTTCTGGTGGCACGTGGATGAATGCGCCCGGAAGCTCATCCGGACAGGCACAGCGCAGACTGTGCAATCTAACCTTAAAATGAGAAAGACAGGCCCGCTACTGCGGATCCAGCTGCCAAGCGGAAGAGAACTGGCCTACGTGAGCCCTCGGATAGACGAGGGGGATAACATCACATATAAGGGCACGATCCAGGGCACAGGCGGATGGGGCAGAATAGAGACTTACGGTCCTAAACTCGTGGAGAACATCGTGCAGGCCACCGCCCGGGACTGCCTTGCGGAGTCCATGCGAAGACTCAGCAGCGTGGGCGTCAAGATCGTCTTCCATGTGCATGATGAGGTGATCTGCGAGGTGGATGCAAGCGAGGCAGACCTGCAGCTTAAGATGATATCGGCACTCATGGGGGAACCGATAGACTGGGCACCGGGGCTGCCGATGAGAGCAGACGGTTACACCTGTGGGTACTATAAAAAAGACTAGGAGGAAAGAACGATGGAGAAGGACAACACGATGCTCAAGGCGATCTACAAGCAGATGGATCGGTGTAATGACATATTAAAGAAAAAGTTTAAAGAGTACGGCAACCACGAGGATCCGTTCTGGCACTTCGAACGATCCGCGGGGCTGCTGGGCGGCACAAGGGAGCTCGCGCTTATGCACCTGTTTGCCAAGCACCTGACCTGCATCGTCGAGATGGCGGAAGATCCGGACAGCTACTCAGGCGATCAGTGGGAGGAGAAGCTTACCGATGCGATCAACTATCTGCTGATTCTGTCAGCCATGGTCGATGAGACCTGCGGAGAAGACGTACCAGAGAGGGCGCACACGGACACGCTGAGTCCGCAGCAGGTGATCGCGAAGCTCGCTAGAGGAGAGAAGTAGGAGAAAAAAAATGACGCTGCAAAAATTAGATTTAAAGTACGATACTGAGCTAAAGATTGCTACAGGGGCGTCAAGAAAGTCCACGAAATGGGTCAATGCAGACATGAAGTGGTCAGAGCTTGCTGCGAGGCTCTCTGTGCCGCAGAGAACGGCGGAGACAGTCAGTGAATACCAGAGAATGCCTAAACCTAAAAAAGACGCCTGCAAGGACGTAGGCGGCTTCGTGGCAGGTGTGGTAGCGCACGGCAGGAGAAAAGCGGAGAACATTACAAGCCGTTACTGCATTACTTTGGACGCCGACAGCGTGCCTGCAGGGGTCGATCTGTGGACGATGTGGGAGCTTATGGTAGACCGCGCGGCGGTCTGCTACAGCACTCACTCGCACACACCGGATGCGCCGAGACTGCGTCTGGTGATCCCGCTTGCGCGCAAAGTGAGCCCGGATGAGTACGGGGCTATCAGTCGCCGCATCGCACAGCAGATCGGCATAGACTACTTCGACGACACCACCTACGAGCCGCACAGGCTCATGTATTGGCCATCTGCTCCGATCGATGGGGAGTTCATCTTCAAGGTGGACGACGCCCAGCTGCTGGAGCCTGACGAGGTACTGGATACATACGATGATTGGACGGATACCACGCAGTGGCCGGTATCCTCAAGACAGCAGGAGGCAATGGCAGCGCACGCAAAGAAGCAAGGCGATCCGACAGAAAAGCCCGGAGTCGTCGGTGCATTCTGTAAGATCTACGATGTGCCTGCCGCGATCGACAAGTTTATCCCTGAGGTGTACACGCCTGCAGGAAAAGGCAGATACACTTACGCTGCTGGATCCACTACTGGCGGCGTGGTGCTCTATGACGACGGGGCTTTCAGCTTCTCGCACCATGGCACCGATCCCGCATCCGGTCAGTTGGTGAACGCCTTTGACCTGGTGCGCCTGCAGCTGTTCTCTGATGCGGATGAGGACGCACAGCCGGGAACGCCGGTGACGAAGCTCGCAAGCTATAGGGAGATGACAAAGCTTGTGCTGGCAGATCCACAGGCGGGCTACCAGCTGGCGCTTGACCGGATAGGTGATGCTTTCGACGAGGTAGAGGAAGAGACCGGGCAGGAGGTAGACACCTCATGGCTGCAGCTGATGGACAAGACCGACAAGGGACTGTTTAAGTCGACGATCCGCAATTACACGCTGATACTGGAGCACGATCCGAGACTCGTGGGGCAGTACTTCTATGACGCTTTCCGTGAGCGACCTATGGTCTCAGGGGATCTGCCGTGGGTGGAGCTTGAGGACCGTGAGACAGCCGGCTGGTCTGATGCGGACGACGCAGGACTCAGACGCTACATTGAGGACGTGTACGGCATAGACTCCGCCGCAAAGCTCAAAGACGGCGTGGAGATCGCCATGCTGCATGCGATCAGGCACCCGGTCAGAGAGTACCTCGAGTCCCTTACTTGGGATGGGGAAAAGAGGATGGAGGATCTTTTCATCACCTACCTTGGTGCTGAGGACTGCCGGTACACCAGAGCAGTGACAAGAGCCGCACTGATCGGAGCTGTGGCTCGGATCTATAGACCCGGCTGCAAGCACGATCACATGCTTGTGCTTGTGGGTCCGCAGGGCTGCAGGAAGTCTACGACGCTTGCTAAGCTCGGAAAAGAGTGGTTTTCGGACTCTCTGTACACCGTGGCAGGAAAAGACGCTTACGAGCAGATCCAGGGCGCCTGGATCGTAGAGATGGGCGAGCTTGCGGCCACGAGAAAAGCAGAAGCCGAACAGATCAAGCAGTTCATGAGTAAACAGACAGACACCTACAGAGCCGCATACGCGCGGAGGACGAAAGACCACCCGAGACAGTGCGCCTTCTTCGGCAGCACTAACGACGTGGAGTTCCTCAGAGATTACACAGGCGCCAGACGGTTCTGGCCGGTCGATGTAGACAACACTGGGCGCAGGATGGCGGACAAGATAGACGCGGAGATAGTAGACCAGATCTGGGCGGAAGCTGTGGCAGCCTACAAAGCAGGAGCGAAGTGGTACCTGACCGATGATGAGGAAGACGAAGCCAGACGGGTACAGGAGGAGCACACCGAGGTCTCCGGAAAGCTCGGAGTAGTTCAGGAATTCGTTGAGCGCATGGTACCAGCTGACTGGTATGAGCGAAGCCTGGAAGATCGCAGAGCATTCTGGTCTGATGCCTGGGACGAGCATGAAGCTGAATCTGACCTTGTCTCACGTACCAAGATCTGCGCCCTTGAGGTGTGGTGTGAGCTATTCGGCGGAGAGGCGAAGAACTATGACCAACAGAAAGCCAGAGAGCTCAATAACTTGCTTGGCAAGCTGTCAGGATGGCAGAGGAAAGGTACGGTGGATACAGGTAGGGTGTACGGCGTCCAACGAGGTTTTAAGCGTAAATTGTAAAAATATGGGATAAACACTTTATAAACACTTTAAACACTTAGGCATGTTTAAATGGTAAACAGTTTAAACACTTGTAAACGGTAAACTGTTTAGGCTTAATCGTTTAAATTTCAAGGTTTATATGTATATATAAACACTTTAAACACTTTATATATAAAACTAAATAAACATACATATAAGCGCGTATACACCTATACACATGTTAAAAAACGCGCATATGGCACATATGCACGTGCATGCGTTTATTCCGTTTAAGGTGTTTAAAGTGTTGCAGAAAGGAGAAACAGCATGTTAGAAGCACAGTTAGAACAGAAGATGAAAAAGACGGTAGAGGCTCTGGGCGGGATGTTCCTTAAGTGGACATCGCCCGGATTCACAGGTGTGCCTGATCGCATCGCGCTGTTACCAGGAGGGCGGGCGGTATTTGTAGAAGTAAAGAAGCCCGGAACGAAAGACGGCAGGAGCCCGAGACAGAAGCGGGTAGCCTTTCAGCTCAGTGAGCTTGGGTTTGACGTGGTGCGAGCCGATAGACTGGAGGATCTGACAGATGCTTTATAAGCCGCACGGGTACCAGCGCTTTGCAGAAGAGTTCATAGAGACACACCCCGAGGCGGGGCTGTTCCTTGACATGGGACTGGGTAAGACGGTTACGACCCTGACTGCGCTCTCTAAGCTCAGGTGGGATGTGGATAAGATCCTCGTGATCGCGCCTAAACGGCCAGCACTCGATACGTGGCCTGAGGAGATCGGCAAGTGGGACCACCTAAAGGACCTCACCTACAGCGTGGTCATGGGAAGCCCGAAGCAGCGAGAGGCCGCTCTTGCCGTCGAGGTTGATATTTACATCATCAACCGGGAAAATGTGGTCTGGCTCGTGAACCAGTTTAAGCGTAAGCCTTGGCCGTTTGACTGCGTGGTGATCGATGAGCTTTCGAGCTTTAAGTCACCTAAGGCTCAGAGGTTCCGCGCCCTTAAGCGGGTGCGACCTCAGATCCGGAGGATCATCGGCCTTACCGGTACTCCGGCGGGTAATGGGCTTATGGATTTATGGGCAGAGTGCTTTCTTCTGGACGGTGGAAAAGCTTTAGGCAAAACTGTGACCGGTTATCGTGATCACTACTTCACACCTGGGAGAAGGAACGGTGTGGTGGTCTATGAGTGGAACCCCAGAACAGGGGCAAGAGAGCAGATCATGGAAAAGCTCAAGCCCCTTTGCATCTCGATGAAGACGGAGGACTACCTGGATCTACCAGAGCGACTTGACATCGAACGAACGTTCTCGCTTTCTGCTAAGAACATGAAGCAGTACCAGAGCCTCGAGCGTGACTGTCTCTTGAACGTGGATGGTGATGCGATCGACGCGGTGAACGCTGCTGCGCTCAACACAAAGCTTTTGCAGCTGTCATCCGGTGCAGTCTATGACGAGAACGGTGAGGCGAAGATCCTGCACGACGAGAAGCTCGAAGCTCTTGATGCCATCGTAGAAGAAGCCCAGGGCGAGAGTGTGCTTGTCTTTTATGCGTTCCGCCATGAGCTCGCAAGGCTTAAAGCTCGGTACCCTGATGCGGTGGACATAAAAGAGCCGGACGCTATAGCGAGGTGGAAGGCGGGCAAGATCAAGATGCTGCTTGCGCATCCTGCTTCAGCAGGGCACGGGCTGAACCTGCAGTCAGGCGGCAGGATCTCGGTGTGGTTCGGGCTCACTACGAGTCTTGAGCTTTACCAGCAGGCGATCAAGAGACTGCACCGGCAGGGGCAGACGCACACCTGCAAGAACTTCATATTGCTTGCTAAGGGTACTTATGACGAGCAGGTCTACCATCGCATTTTACGAGGCAAAGAGGGTCGTCAGGAGCTTGTCTTGCAAGCCTTAAAAGCTCGGATAGAGGAGGTGCGAAAATGTACGAAGCTGTAAAAGATTACATGAATGAATACCAGATCTTGTGCGCGAAAGAGGCGAGGAAGCGCAGAGAGATCCAGCAGGCAAGGGAAGATCAGACGAGCATGGAGCTGGCGATGGACGGAATGCCTCACGGAAGCGTGAGAAGATCCCTTGCCGACTATGCTGCGGAAATTGATGAACTGGAAGCCGAGCTTGCAGAGATCACTGCTGCCAAGTTTGACGCGAGGCGGCGTATCACCTGGGAGATCGAGAGAGTAGAAGACCCAAAAGAGGCGGAGCTGCTTCACAGAAAATATATCGCGGGTGAGTCCTGGAGCGAGATCGAGAGCTCGATGGGCTACAGCAGACGGGCTGTTTTTTATAAATTTAAACAATCACTCAAAAAGATTGCACTAAATTGCACTAAATTGCACTAAATTGCACTTGATTTCACTACTGCCTATGCTAAAATGGTATCAGGAAATGTGTGAAAAACAAGCGATACGTAATTGTGCAACTTTGATTGTGAGATTTTTGCTTCCTCTCTATAGTATTTTCATGAACAACTAAGAAAAGGGCATCCGAGCGAACAGGGTGCCTTTTTCATTTACGAAGGCGAGATATGGCTGAGATAGATTTTAACAACCTAGACAAAATGACCGCAGAGGAAGACTCTGCGGAGTATAAAGCCTTTACGGAGAAATTCAAGCTGAAGAAGACGACCGACGACTGCTTCACTCCGCCAGAGGTGTACACCGCTGTGCTTAGCTGGGTGCGAGAAGAGTGGAGCATTGACGACGCTGTTCCGATTGTTCGCCCGTTCTACCCTGGTGGCGACTACGAGAGTTACGACTACCCGGATGGGTGCGTCGTGGTAGACAATCCACCTTTTTCGCTTTCTGCGAAGATCAGGCGTTTTTATAACGCACATGGGATCAGGTTCTTTTTGTTCGCTCCGACTCTCACCCTGTGCTCGGCCTATGACGGCGTGACCAACTATATCGTCGCAGGGGCAGAGGTGGTCTACGAAAACGGGGCGTCCGTCAACACAAGCTTCGCAACGAACTTACCGGGGCCGAGGCTTAGAGTCTGCGGGCCTTTAGCTACGCGGATCAAAGCGGCGAACGCTGTGGCAAACGCCAAGCCGCAGCTGCCGGTCTACGACTACCCGGCGAACGTGACCAGCGCAGCCAGGCTGCAGAAGTTGGCGCGCGGAACCGTAGATCTCAAGATAGCGGCGCATGAGCTGCAGCCAGTGAGCAAGCTCAAAGCGCAAGGGAAAAAGGCCATCTTCGGAAGGGGCTTTCTTTTATCCGACCAAGCAGCAGAGCGGCTGCGAGAGGCAGAGCGGCTGCGAGAGGCAGAGCGGCTGCGAGAGGCAGAGCGGCTGCGAGAGGCAGAGCGGCCGCAGGCATTTGAGCTGTCAGAAGATGAGCAGGCGATCGTTGACGTACTGACAGCTATGGGGGACTAGGTATGGCGGCAAAATACGATTACTGGCTCTCAGAAGAGGGCTTGACAAAGATAGACGGATGGGCGCGCGACGGGTGCACGGACGATGAGATCGCTAAGCACTGCAACGTAGCGCCCAGGACGTTCGCAAACTGGAAAACAAAATACCCGCAGCTGGCGGCGATCTTACGGCAGGGCAAGGAATACGCTGACAGGCGCGTTGAGCGATCTCTTTACCAGAGGGCGCTTGGCTGCCGTGTGGAGGAGGTCATCTACAACGGCGACGGCGACATCGTAAAACGGATCGTCAAAGACGTCCCGCCAGACGTGACTGCGATCATCTTCTGGCTGAAGAACCGCAAGCCAGAAGAGTGGAGAGACAAGAGGGAGGTCGTCAAGGATGATGATAACGACCAGGTGCTGCTGTTCCTCAAGGCGATGAGGGGCGAATGATAAGGCTAAGCCCGAAACAGATCGAGTATACGAAGAACGCAACGCACCGGTGGAATGTCAAAAGCGGGGCAGTCCGATCCGGTAAGTCGTTTGTTGATACGGCGAACGTGATCCCAGAGAGGATCATAGAGCGGCTCGGGCTTCCCGGGCTTGTGGTGATCCTGGGCGTATCCCGTGAGACTGTAGAGCGAAACGTCCTGCAGCCTATGCGCGAGATCTTCGGTAACCGGATCGGCTCGATCAAACCAAGCACAAACACCGCTATCCTGTTCGGTCAAGAGGTCTACTGCCTGGGTGCTGAAAAGGTCAGCCAGGTCGCCAAGATCCAGGGCTCGAGCATCAAGTATTGCTACGGTGATGAGATCGCCAAGTGGAACAAGAGTTTTTTCGAGATGCTCAAGTCTCGTCTTGATAAGCCCTACAGCTGCTTTGACGGAGCCTGTAACCCGGAACACCCCACGCACTGGCTCAAGGAGTTCCTGGACAGCGATGCGGATATTTATCTGCAGCACTATGAGCTATTTGATAACCCGCATCTTCCGCGGGCTTACGTGGAAAACCTTTGCAAAGAGTACGAGGGTACGGTCCTCTATGATCGCCTGATACTTGGACTGTGGAAGCGCGCTGAGGGTGCGATCTACAGGAAGTACGCAGATAACCCGAAAGCCTTTGCGGTCGACAGTAAGACGGTCATCGACAAGCCGCTTGAGCGTCGCCCGAAGATCCAGAGGATCGTGATAGGCGTGGACTTCGGCGGCAATCAGTCTGGCCACTCTTTCGTGGCCACGGCGTTCATGAAAGACGGCAGGGTCGTCCCGATCGCATCCCGTAGGGTGATGGCTAAGGACTTCGGCAAGCCGATCGATGCGAGCATCCTGGACGGTCTTGTCTGCGACTTCGTTGCGTTTGTCACAGGCAAGTACGGCGGCGTGACTACGCTGTACTGGGATAACGCCGAGACCGTTCTGGGGAACACGATCAGAAACGCCATCGCAGGCAAGTGGCCAGAGATCTCAGTCAGACCTGCGTGGAAGACCAGGATCAAGGACAGGATAAACACAACGCTTCGGCTCATGGGCGCGGGGCGTTTGCAGCTAACAGAAGACTGCGAGAGCCTATCAACGGCTTTCCAGGAAGCTGTATGGAACGATAAAAAACAAGAGGACGAAAGACTGGACGATGGCACGAGCGACATCGACAGCCTGGACGCGTTTGAATACACGATAGAACGAGATATCAAGTATCTCCTGGAGGGATGACATGGGGCTGATTATGAACCTCTGGAGGAGGGTGCAAAGCATGTTTGAGAAAACGGATTTAAAACAAGTGATCGGCGGTGAGATCGAGCTTACCGCTCAGATGATCGACAGCATAGACCTATGGCAGAATATGCTCATAGGCTCTGCGCCATGGACGAATAAGACCCCGTCCCTGGGGCTGGAGATCGGTATCTGCCGGGAGTTCGCTGATGTGTCTATCAACGAGATGGAGGCAAAGGTCGAGGGCAATGACTCGTTAGACCAGATCTTTCAGACCGCGATCAGAGACCTTAACGAGAATCTGCAGGATGGTCTGGCGCTTGGCTCGCTGATCATCAAGCCGCTGATGGGCGGCCGGGTAGAATACATAACCGCAGATAACTTTATACCGGTTCGCTTCGATAACGGCAGACCGGTCGACTGCGTTTTTATCGAGCGCAAGCAGCTGAATGAGAATAAGTTCTACCACAGGCTTGAGCGGCATACCTTGACCCCTGCCGGACTTACGATCATGAATCGGGCGTACGTGAGCACTTCGAGCAGCAGGATCGGTACCCCGGTAAGCCTTGATGCGGTAGCGGACTGGGCGGACCTGCCAGAAGAGATCAGCTACCCTGGTATGACTAAGATCGACTTCGGGTACTACCGGAACCCGCTCAAGAACCGCATCGACAATAGTCAGTGCGGCGTTTCTGCATATTCCGGCCCTGCTATCGACAGGATCAAGTCCGCCGATATACAGGCGGCAAGGCTCGACTGGGAGTATGAATCCGGTGAGCGCGCGATCCATGTAGACGAGAGGGCGCTTAAAACAAGCTTAAACGGCAAGAAGTCAGTGGCGAAAAGCCATGAGAGGCTTTATCGCGGGCTGAACATAGACCAGAAGAACGATGAGCTCTTCAAAGAGTACAACCCTCAGATGCGGGATGACAGCTACCGGCAAGGCCTCGAGACGGCGCTCCGTCAGGTCGAGTTCTCCGTAGGGCTGGCGTACGGCGATCTGTCAGATGCGCAGTACGTAGAAAAGACCGCAACTGAGATCAAAGCGGCAAAACAGAGAAAATACAACCGCGTGGCGGCCATCCAGGAAAATCTTAAGGCGTGCCTGGAAGACCTGGTCGACGCGCTGGCTTTCTATAATTCGAGTTATACGACTACCTACTCATTCTCTTGCGCCTTTAATGACTCCATCCTGACCGACGAAGAGGCCGAAAGAAATCAGGATCGGCAGGATGTGAGCATGGGCGTACAGCGCCTGGAAGAGTACAGGGCTAAGTGGTACGGTGAAGATATCGAGACCGCACTGCAGAACCTGCCAGAGGCGGCCGGCAGCGTGATTGACAACCTGCCGCCAGAAGAATAATGGCAGGCTATAAGGAACAATACGCAGACCAGATCCAAGAGCAGTTCTATAAGCTCGAGGACCGGATCTGCGCGGACATAATTCGTCGGATAAAAAAGACCGGCGAGATCACCAGTACAGCAGACTGGCAGATCAATAAACTGACTGAACTGGGTTACTCGTCAGCTGAGATCGAGGATATGATCCGGGAGACGCTGAGGCTCACATACCCGGACGTTTTCGAGATGTATGATAAGGTGATCGACTGGGAGTATGTACGGAACCGTAAGATTTATGAGCAGATCAACGCTGAGTATATCCCGTTTGAGGACAACGCTCAGCTGCAGCAGCTTTTACAGGCGGCAAAGGACCAGACACAGGAGCAGCTTCTTAACCTGACGCAGAGTCTTGGCGTCGCGCAGCAGATCGGTGGGCAGTTTACATTTCTGCCTCTCACTCAGTTTTACCAGCAGACACTCGATGCCGCAGTATTCGATATAGCCTCAGGCGCGTTCGACTACAACAGTGTGCTCAAGCGTACTGTAAGCACGCTCAGCCGGTCAGGGATCAGATCCATTGACTACGCCTCGGGCTGGTCGAACCGGATCGCCGTCGCCGCTAGACGCGCGGTGCTGACAGGGCTATCCCAGATGACAGCAAAGATCAATGAGTACAACGCGGAGAAGCTGGGCACTGAGTTTTTTGAGATAGACAGGCACGACGGCGCCAGACCTGCTCACAGGCCTTGGCAGGGAAAAGTATGGAGCAAAGAGCAGCTGGTCTCTGTTTGCGGTCTGGGGACCGTTACAGGGCTGAACGGCGCGAACTGCTACCACGTATACTTCCCATTCATTCCGGGTGTGTCTGAGCGTAATTATACTGATTCTGAGCTGCGCCGGCTAGACGCCTTAGAAGATCAGAAAAAGCGTTTTAAAGACAAAGAATACAACGCCTACGAAGCGCGCCAGAAGCAGCGGCAGATGGAGACTGCTATGAGAGCGCAGCGTGCCAAAGTCAGAGGCTTAGAGCGCGGCGGCGCGGACCCCATGGATGTGACGATCGCGAAAGCCCGGTACCAGGGGCAGCTTGCTGAGTATAAGGCGTTTTCTGACGCTATGAGCATCAAGCCGCAGATGAACCGGGTCTATATCGACGGGCTGGGCAGAGTGGCACCAGGACGAAGTATAGGCCCGGCAAAGCGAAGAAACGTTGTAAAATACGATAAATTGCATTATAATGATGACGGAAGCTTGGTCGTGACAAATGACTGGACAGGTCAGAAGCACCCAAGCGTGCCAAAACAATTTAAGCCGTACGCAGTTATAGAGACTATGAAGCACCCAGACGGGCAGCGAGATCTGGCGATTTTTGACGCCGAGGGCTGGAAGTCAATGGAGCTGCATAGCGGAGACCACAACCGAGCTAAGCAGCACCCGTATGGTGAAGCCGGGGAGCACTCTCATATATACCTGTGGAATAAAACAACCGGTGAGAGGCTTGTCCGCGAGACACATGAACTAACAGAAACCGAAAAGACATGGATTGGAGACCGAATATGGCGACAACGATCAAAGAGATAAAAGATATTATTGACGTCGGGCATATATTCCTGTTATACCACGGCGATGAGATTTTTATAGATCCGAGGACTAACCTTGATACAGGTAAAATGCAGTTTTGGCTGGGCTATAAAGACCTAGACCTTGTGTTTGATTCAGAGAATGAGCTTTTTGACGCTAAGGTCCTTGACGGGCACTCGCTACGCGAAGTTTGCGGGGAACTTGAGATAAACTAGGAGGTAACGTAGAGTACCTACAAGAGAATTCGATCATGAGAAAAATATATAGAACAGCGCAAGGGATAAAAGATATAACGCCCGGGCTGTAACTAACGATTATCAAAGCACCTGAAAGGGTGCTTTTTTAATACAAAAATTTAGCTGAGCTGCCGGCGTACGAGAGCAGCACCCGAGCCAAGAGATAGGCGTAAAAAATCGTAGGGAGAAAGGAAACAGTATGAAAAGGGATTTTTTAGAAGGACTGGGCCTGGAAAAGGACGTGATCGACAAGGTCATGGCAGAAAACGGCAAAGACGTTGAAGCAGAAAAAGCCAAGGTAAAGGCGGCAGAGTCTGAAAGAGACAAGTTGCAGGAGCAGCTTGACACCGCAACCGAGGCGCTGGACGAGTTCAAGGACGTCAAGCCAGAAGAGCTGCAGCAGACTATCACTGACCTGCGGAAGCAGATCAAGGACAAGGACGATGAATACGCAGCCAAAGAAGCTGATCGTGCCTTCAGAGAAAGTGTAGAGACAGCTATCAAGGACGCTGGCGGCAAGAACGCAAAGGCGATCATGGCCCTGCTGGACTTGGACGCGCTGAAAGAATCCAAAAACCAGAAAGACGACGTTAAGACAGCGCTCGAGGGGCTGGCCAAAGACAATGACTATCTTTTTGGGTCTAGCGAGCCGATCCAGAATCCTACCCGCCCTACTAATACCCCGAACCCTGAGGACGGCGACTCCGCGCTCAGAGCAGCGATGGGGCTCCCGCCGTTAGAAAAGTAAAGAAAGGATTTTTAAATGCCAAACAGTATTGCACTAGCAAAAAATTATATAGCTCTCCTGGATGAGGTATATAAGCTCGCATCCCTGACTTCTGTCCTGGACTCTAATCCGTCCGGAATGAGACAGGGGGCGAACGCAAACGAGATTTTGATCCAGAAACTGTCTATGGACGGCCTGGCTGACTACTCCAGAAACGACGGTTACATCAAAGGTAACGTAAAGCTCGAATGGGAAACGGTAAAGTTCAACTATGACAGAGGCAGGCTGTTCGAAGTCGACTCCATGGACGACGAAGAGACCGTAAGAACTGCCTTCGGCAGACTGGCCGGCGAATTCGTGAGAACTAAGGTCGCGCCGGAAGGCGACGCGTTCACATTCGCACAGCTGGCGTCTGAGACAGGGATCTCTAAGGTATCTGCAGGGGCTACACTGTCCACCGGCGCGAACGTTATGGACGCGATCGCGGCAGGAGCCGGTCAGATGGATGAAGACGAAGTACCGCCGGATCAGAGATATCTGTTTATCACGCCGACCCTCGGCAACCTGATCATGCAGATGGACACTACCAAGTCCAGAGAAATGCTTGATACCTTCGCGGGCGTTATCAGAGTTCCGCAGAGCAGATTCTATACCGCTATCGAACTGTATGACGGCGTGGACCACTCTGGCACATCCGGCCAGGTAGACGAGTCCGCCGGATATTTTACAAAGGCGTCCACGGGAAAAGATATCAACTTCATAATCGTGCATAAGCCTGCGGTCCTCAAGTTCAACAAGCATACCGCATCTAATATCATCACGCCGGAGGCGAACCAGAGATCTGATGGCTATATCCAGAAGTACAGAAAGTACGGGCTGGTCGACGTTTATGAAAACAAGAGAGCAGGTATCTACCTGCACCATAAGGCATAGGAGGCAATCATGGGACGAATCGTGGGGCTCGTATTCGATTCCGACTCAGTTGAGCTGACAGATCTGACAAAGGCAGAACTGAAAGCGCAGCTGGATTCTGCAGGGGTCGAGTACGATGAAAGAATGAACAAGGATGAGCTGATCGCTCTCCTGCAAGAGTAGGGGCTGCGCTATGAAGGCGTATGCTACCTACTCTTTTTATACGGATACCTACGGCGGCACGGCTGCGGAGATCGATTTCAATCGGCAGGTATATAAAGCGAGCCGGTTCATCGATAAGATAACATTTAACCGTGCCGGCACTGTTACGGATCCGGATACCCTGGAGCTGCTCGCATACGCTACCTGCGAGATGGCCGACCAGCTGACAGTAGAAGCAGCCTCGGCGGTCGATGGTAAGACTGTCAAGTCGGTATCAAATGACGGCTACTCCGTCAGCTTTGTGACAGAGGCTGATGGAGCGGCCGGTTTGACCTCACAGAAGCTTTACAGCCTCGCAGAGAACTATCTGCCGGCCGAGCTGCTTTCGTTTGTCATAGAGGACGAGGGAGGCTGCTATGAGTAGTGTATTATTCACTGACACGGTGACGCTGTTTAATCACTGCAAAGGGAAGTGGTTCAAGACCGTTCTGCCGGCAGTGCAGTGGAAAGATAAGGTTACGAAGACCGTAGACTCTGACGGCAAGGTCGTGGTCACGCCAGAAGTGAGCCTGACGGTCCCGGTAAGGCCCGGTTATGTTGAACCTAAGGCCTTTACCGGCGAAGGCTTCACCTTCGGCGCAGGCAACCTGGATGTGATCGTTCTGGGCGAGATCGCAGATGAGATCGCACAGGATTTTACGATCACGAACCTGCGGAAGAAGTACGATCATGTAGCAACTATTTCAGGCGTGGCGGATAACACGCTGCGGCCGATGCTGCGGCACTGGAAGGTGACGGCAAAATGAGGCTGAAAATGAGGCGCGTGGAGTGCGACGTACAGAAGATCATAGACTCTCACGGTCTGGGCAAAGGCGGCGAGATACAAAGATACATTGACAGCGAAGTCCTTCGCCGCTGCGAGCCCTATGTACCGAGAGACACTGGAGAGCTGATCCGGTCAGGTGTAAGAAACACGGAAGTCGGATCTGGCAAGGTCGTATATAACACACCGTACGCCCGGCGCTGGTATTATGAGCCGGCTAAATTCCAGGGCGCGCCTAAGCGGGGTAACTACTGGTTTGACCGCATGTGCAATGAAGGTGGCCGAGAGGCTATCCTCAAAGGGTGCGTGGCTATCGCAAAGAAAAGGACGTAACTATGAGCAGAACGAGCGGAGTGGTGGACTGGCTTAGCGCCTGTCCATTTTTAGACAAAGTCGAGGCGATCGACGTCAATCAGCTGTCGCCGGAGCTGGAGGCGCTTGGCATCTACAAGCAGCCAACCAGAACGGTTACAGAGCTGATAGACGGAAGCGCTATCATCAACGAAATTTATTATCTGCTTTTCCGCCAGCCTGCGCAGCTTGCGCAGGAGCGGCTGAGCAACGAGGAATATCTGGAAAAAGTCGAGGGCTGGATCGAGGATCAGAACTGGGTGGAGAACTTCCCACAGATCGGGTCAGCGGTCCACGATGTAGAAGTGGTCAACACATTTTACATGATGGACCGCGATGACAATGAGGCGGTCTACCAGCTTTCGATCGCTATAACATACGAAAGGACGAGAGCGAATGATTAAGAAACATCAGATAGGATTATTCGTCAATACTGCGACCAGCGGTACAGCCAGCTGGACGCGGATCAAAAAATCCACGGAACTGACGATCAGTATGAATCCTGAAACGGAGGACGTGGACTATATCGCGGACGAATCACCGACAACCGAACTAAAGCAGTATAAGCCTGCGATCTCGCAGCCTCTTAAGATGATCGAAGGGGAGCCGGATTTTGAAGCTGTCTGGCCGAAGTTCTTTGACCTGAAGACGGGCGAGGAAGCCAAGATGGAAGTCCTGGTCGTGTTCATATTCGGTAAAGACGGATCCGGGGCGACCACCAAGTACAAGGCATGGAAGACCAACGCGCTCGTCACGTTCAATGAGCTGAACGGCGTGGACAGCGAGCTGAGTTTTGACATCAACTTCGGTGGCACGATCGAACGCGGAACCTGTACGCTGACAGGAACAGCGCCGGACTATTCGCCGACATTTACAGCTGGAACGGCGGCCGGCGGAGAAAACTAGGAGGAAACTATGGACAGAATGATCTACGACGGCCAGGAGTACGAGCTGGCCAAGATGAACATGAAGATGGCGCGCCTGATCGACCGGACGGAGAAATCCGCTACAGTTGTGGAGGCGTACACAAATGAGCTGGAGACAGTCAAGGCGGCTCTGGGTGAAGACACAGTAAAGGAACTACTCGGCACGCTGGTCCTGGAAGATATCGAACTGACAGACCTGGTGCTGATCTATAACGCAGTCACCGCCGGCTATGAAGCCCGGATCGAAGCGGCAAGGCGTGCAAAAGAGACCGCCGACGTAGACCGCCCGGCGCTCAAAGCGGTTCGTGATATGGCCGCAGATGTCAGGGTCATCCAGTCTATAGATAAGTAAATATGCTTGACCTTAAACAGAAAAGCCTGCCTAATGCCCTTGAAGCGTGCGGGCAGGCGTTTTTACTTAACACGGATTTTAGGGTCTGGCTGGACTACCCCAGGCTGATCACAGAGGACCCAGGCGCGTTTTTCGCAAACTGGGTGCCTATCTTCACGCAGGAGGTGGCCGATCAGCTGGACCTCTTCTATAACCCGCCGAGGGAAGTACCCCGCAGCTCCGGGTCTGGCGTCCCGTTAGTAGACTGGGAAGTCGACGCTGATCTGATCTACGCGGCGTTCCTGCAGGCGTACGGCATCGATCTGCTGACTGCGGATCTGCACTGGCATAAGTTCAGAGCGCTGTTTGACGCGCTGCCGGACGATACCCTGATGGTCAAAGCGATCCAGTGGCGGGGTTATAAAGGGTCTGACAAAGATATATTAGAACTGAAAAACATATGGGCGCTGCCTGAAAAGCTCACCGAGGAAGAGCAGCAGGCGGTGGATGAGTTTAATGAGCTTTTCGGGTGATTAGATGGCTGACGGCAGAATGATATTCGATACCCTGCTAGACGTGACGGGTATCAGAAAAGGACTAGAAAAGATAAAAGGCATGTCATCCGATGATCTGAGCGGCGCCGGAAGCATCTTCGAGCAGACCGGAGGCAAGCTGACGAAGTATATCACCAAGCCTGCTCTCGGTGCAGCAGCTGCGCTCTCAGGGCTTTCGCTCGTCAAGGGATTTAATCGATTAAAAAACATCGATACCGCAAAAGCGCAGCTCGAGGGCCTGGGGCATTCTGCGAAAGAAGTCGAGGCTATCATGGACTCCGCTATGCAGGCGGTAAAAGGCACAGCCTACGGCTTCGACGAAGCAGCTACAGCGGCGGCGTCTGCCGTAGCGGCCGGCATCAAGCCGGGTAAAGAGCTGACCCGGTACCTCGGCCTTGTGGGAGATGCCGCAGCGCAGTCAAAGCTGTCATTTACGGAGATGGGGAGCATCTTCAACAAGGTGATGGCAAGCGGCAAGATATCCATGGAAGAGGTCAATCAGCTCGCAGATCAGGGTATCCCGATTTATAAGATGCTATCCGAGCAGCTAGGCGTCACGCAGGCAGATGTCCGCGATATGGTATCAGCGGGCAAAGTCGATGCGGAGACGTTCCTTGCTGCGATCGAGACCAATATCGGCGGCGCAGCTAAGATCATAGGTGAAAAATCCTTTACTGGAGCACTAGCCAATATTGGGGCTTCGCTCAGCCGTATCGGCGCAAACTTTCTTGATGCAGGCGGCAAGGGCGGAGGGTTCTTCTCGCAGCTCAAGCCTCTCATGGCAGATCTCATGGACACTCTGGCGGGTCTCGAGGACAAGGCAGCCGTATGGGGCGAGAAGCTCGGCAAGGCCTTCTCGACAGTAGTCAAGGTGGTCAGCGCGATACCCGCGCCTGTCCTGGCGATCGGTACAGCTATGGCGGTATCCGCAGGACCCGCGATGCAGCTCGCCGGGAAGATTCTGAGAACAGTTGGTGCGATCCAGGCATTCAAAGCTGAAGAAAAGGCTATGAGTACGCTTGCGGGGATCGCGAACGGCAAACTCACGGTACAGCAGGCTCTGGCTATGAAACTAGGAGAAGCGCTAAAGAAAGCAGCAAGCAGCGCACTGGCATTCGTGAAGAATCTGGTCACGAAGATAACGACGACCGTTACAGATACCGCGACGACTACTGCGAACACGGTAGCGACCACGCTCAACGGTACGGCGGCAGACACGGCAGCGAAAAAAGTACTTGCTTTTGCCTCCGCGCATAAAGTCGCTATGCTGGCCTCGCTGGGGCTCGTTGGTGCGCTTGTCGCGATGGCGGTATATATGGCGAAGAGCGGGCTCAGCGCTGATGAGATGGCAGCCAAGATCACGGGCTTTGCGGATATGGCGGCAGCAATGATAACGAACTTCGCTGCAACGCTCCCGCAGATGCTCCCGCAGTTTACGGCGGCATTCGTCCAGGTGATCAACTCCCTGGTAGGTACACTGCCGACACTTATCCCCGCGCTGTTGCAGGCGGCGATTTCGCTGTTTATGGCTTTGGTCGACGCGCTCCCTACAGTCATCCAGGCATTAGTGGCGGCGCTGCCGACAGTTATCACCGCAGTCGTCAACGCGCTGATAACTGCGATCCCGACTCTGATCCAGGCGGCGATCACACTGTTCATGGCGCTGGTAGAAGCGCTCCCTACAGTCATCCAGGCTTTAGTCG
>ENA-UONT01000700-UONT01000700.1-human-gut-metagenome-genome-assembly--contig:-CS20-NODE-700-length-36232-cov-11.565774_pt1 | contig 36232 bp, 56 predicted proteins | sample MGYA00242459_ERZ724006 | MGnify/ENA metagenome assembly ERZ724006 | reverse complement strand
CCTCGGCGCGAGCGATTACAGCAAAATCAAAGACGGCAAAAGCAGCAAGCTGAAACGGGCTGAAAGCCTGATCGCAAAGGGGGCGGACTTGCAGATAATATCAGAGAATGTATTTTACGATTTGATGGGATTATAAAAAATCCGTGCAGCTGCAATCTGCACGGTACAAAGGAAAGGGAGCGAGATATAGCCGAACTACGCTCGCCCCTATTATATCATAAAATCACAAAGGGGGCAATGAAAATGGCAAAGCAAAAAGACGGGCGCTACCGTGCAAAAATAACCGTAGGCACGGACGCGAACGGCAAAAGCATAGTCAAGTATGTATCGGGCCGCACGAAAAAGGAGCTTGAAGCGGCTAAGGCGGCGGCGCGTGAAAAGTACGTCACGGGGGCAAACGCCGTGCCGGAGGGAATACTTTTTGAGCGATACGCGCTAAGCTGGTATGAGGTGTATAAGCAGCCGCATATAGGCGTATCCGCGCAAATGTCATACCGCACGGCACTATATAAGCATATCTTCTCCGCGCTTGCGGGACGAAGGTTAACTGCAATCACCACGGAGGACTTGCAACGGTTGCTGAACGCCAAGGCCGACACGTGCGCGGCCATAATAGGCAACATATCTACAATCCTGCGTGGGGTATTTCAGCGGGCATATAGTCAAGGACTTATCCCGCGTGACATCACAGTCGGGCTTACAATCCCGTCCAAGCCCAAGGAGACGCGCAGGGCATTAACGGACGCGGAGACGGATGCGGTTCTGCGCCTGATGGATGAGGACGGCACGCTAATGCTTGCCCTGCTGTACTACACGGGTATGCGCTACGGCGAGGCGTGCGGTCTGCAATGGCGGCACGTTGACTTCAAAGCGGGGACAATCCGCATAGAGCAGCAGGCGGCCGGCAAGACGGGGGAAATAGATGCACCCAAAACGGATAAGTCCGTGCGGACAATACCCATGCCGCGCGAACTGGCGGACAAGCTGCGCCCCGTGCGCGGTCTGCCGCAGTCGTATGTAGTGCCGTCCCCCACAGGGTCATATCAACGCAATTCGACGCGCTACCGCCAGTGGGACGACTTAATGGCGCGGCTGTACGATATCGCGCCGGAGATTGACGCGACAGAAAAGGGCGGGCGGATGATATCGGTTATCACCCCGCATTACCTTCGGCACAATTACGCCAGCGTACTGTATAACGCGGGCGTGGACGTGCTTTCCGCCCAAAGATATTTAGGCCACGCCAGCGCGAAAATAACGCTTGAAATATATTCACACCTTTCAGCGCAGAAGGAAAAATACAGTGCAGAGCAGTTACAGGGCGCGTTTGAAAAAAGTTGCCGTAAAGTTGCCAGCCCCAAAGCGCATGGCAACGGCGGTAATTAAAAAATGCCTAATTTACTAAGAAAAAGCACCCATTTTTATGAGTGCTTTTCTTCTTTGGTATCCGGCAGCTACTTGGATTTTTTGCCCACCAAAGTACGCCATTGCGCCGAAAAACATAGATATTTAGGCATTTTCACAAACAGCCGTTAGCGCGAGCGCGCAATAAAAAGTTGCCGCAAAGTTGCCGGGGGTTGGTGTAAATAGGTTACGCCTTATACATCTCCTGATACCTTTTTACACGTTCCGTCTTGTCTATCTGCTTGCCGTGTAAATAGTTATACAGTGTCAGCATATCTGCGGGCGGATCGCCATGCTTGGCCTTGTAGTCCGATATGGCGCGGACTACAAGGTCGTGCAGCATGGATGCGTGGGTTAGCTCCTGCCCCGATATGGTGTACAGGGTCTGCGCTACGGTCGGCATATCGTCCTTGACCGCAAGCGCCCACTTAGCATACTTTTCAGCGTCCGCGATTTCTTCGCAAATCTGGTCGGCTAAGTCGTTTATCAGCTTCATTGTTCTGCGTCTCCCTTCATATAGCGGTATATCTTGTCTATATCTTCGCGGTTAAGTGATATTTCCCCGATGGCGGGAATATCTATCTTGATTGCATCGTCCGCGTATGGCAGGACGGCATTATATACCGCGTCAATGTCTATGTTTTCGCCGTCCGTGACATTCAGCACGGCCACGGCGGGGTGGTCTTTGTACTTTGTTATCAGGCCTCCGGCATTGCGGGCGGCGAGGGCGATATACGCCCCCATGCCCACTTTGCGCCAGCCCGTAAGCTTAGGCATTATCTCGCTATCTATGTAGCGCATTAGCCCTCTTTCGGCTTGCTGTACGCTTATCATTTGCCGCTGCCCTTCAAGCCGTGGCCGTGCCGGTAGATACGGTCACTTTAGCTTCGCCCCAACCGGGACAGACGGAGCTGTTGGGTATAACCATCTTGGTCATGCCCAGCAGGGCGTTAACCTGCTGCTGCAAGCAACCGATTGTCGCGGAGTTCACGCCGTTATACACAAGCTGCTCCTTTTCAAACGCCGTGAAGCGCTCACGGTTGGCGTTGGCCTTGTCGTTTATGGCGTTGTAGACCTCGACAAGCTTCTTGTCCACGTCCGCCTGTGCCTTGAGAATCGCGTTTTCCTGCACGAGCGACAGCTCGTAGCGGCTTACGGGCTTGTCAGTGTTATCGCGCCCCATGCAGCCTGCGAAAAGACTACCCGCGCCCTCCAGCAGGGCAAGCGCGGTTCCGGCTATACCGAAGCCGAGGCCGGTATTAGCTACTCCCCTTGATGCAAATTCTGCCATTTTTTGTCTCCTTTTTTGATATTTTGGATAGCTATCCTGCCTTAATTTTCGCAAAAATTAAGCCCCGCGCTCAGGGCGCGGGGAGGGAGTTTATAGGGCATTTGGCGGGCAAAAATATTTTTTAATTTTGTCAGTCAAAACGCTTGACAAATAGTGCAAGCCGATGTATAATATAGCCATAAGATAAAGCAAGGGCGACAAGCCCAGAGGGAGTAAAAAATGAAGCACACTATCAAGGATTTGACCATCGAACAGTTTGTCCGCGAGTACAGCATCACGCTTGCGGGGGAAGATAAAATGGCTATACGCAATGTACGCCCGCAGAACGCCGAAGCGGTGAAAGCATACGCCACAGAACACAAGCCCGAAATCATAGATTACCTCAAGGCCGAGCAGGAGAAAAAGGAAGCCGAGAAGGCCGCCGAAGCGGCAAAGCTGGAAGAACGTCGCAAGAAAATCGCTGGCATACGCGGGCTGAAAGAACTGGAAGCCGCCGCCGAAGCATGGGAAGATTACCGCGACGCATTTGCCCGCATGATGGAGCGCGGGGACGCACGCGCCCCCAAGGCGCCGGAAATGAATATCCCCGAACTGAAAGCCAAGTACCCCCGCGCAGCCGCCTACCTTACGGCAGAGCATTACGCGCAGTCTGACAACGCGGCTAAACGCTCAGCAGGCCGCAAGGCGCTGGAAAAAATCATAAACGGCGAGGATTACAATAAGGCCATCGAAGATATGGATAAAGAATGGACGGACTACTGCACAGAGCGCATATGGGACTAAAAAGAGCGGGAAAATATTTTATACTTTGTCAGGCAAAACGCTTGACAAATAGTGCAAGCCGATGTATAATATAACCATAAGATAAAGCAAGGGGCTGAAGCCCCGAAGGGAGTTAAAAATTATGAAGTACGATGTAACATTTTCCTGCGGTCATACTGCAACAATAGAGCTGTTTGGGCGTGGCAAAGAGCGCGAGCGCAAAATTGGCTGGTATGAGACGCACGGCGAGTGCCTCGAATGCTACAAGGCCCGCAAGCAGGCAGAGCGAGAGGCAATCGACGCGCGAGCAGCGAAGGAAGCCAAAAAGAATCGGTGGCCTGAACTGAGCGGAACGCCGAAGCAAGTCGCATGGGCGAACGCAATCCGCAAAGAAAAAATAGACGATATAATGGCCCTTGGCACTAACGAGGAAGGAATGCGCTGCATCACATGGATTGTACAGACCTTCACCGCCGCGAAATACTGGATAGACAACCGCGACAGGTCATTGCGCGGCGAATGGGGGCGCGAGGTAATCAATGCCTACAAGGCAACAACGAAATAAGGAGGAAAGAAAAAATGCGAGATGAAGCAGTAAAGACACTTGGGTATATCTACGGGCTGATGTGGCACATCAGCCCCGATAAGTTTAGCGAGCCAGCGTTATTCGCGGAGGCGCAACGCCGTCCGGCACATGGCTTCGCGCTGTCCATGCGGTGGATTATGGCCGCCCGCAAGATGACGCGCCCCCTCGATCGCGCCATAAGCGACGCGATCCAGCCGCTTGCGCCCGAAGATTTTGACGATGGTGATAAGGTCATAAGCGCGGAGCAGCAATGTATGTGGGACTTGGCTTTTTATCGCGGTAAGGCCGCGTCCATCCTTAACGACCCCGAATATCTTGCGGCAAAACTGCGCGAAAAGGGGCTGACGCTGGAAAAAGTCGGCACTGCTTGCGGCATGACCCGCCAGTCCGTATCCGACTGGACAAGCGGAAAGCGGCCAATCCCCGAAAAGCACAAGGCCACATTGGCCGAGGTTTTTGGCATATATATGTAGGGGAAAAATATTTTTAATTTTGTCAAGCAAAATGCTTGACAAGAATGGAATTGCATGCTATAATAAGGCCATAAGATAAAGCAAGGGGCAAAAGCCCCGAAGGGAGTTAAAAATTATGAAGGTTTACAAAGCGATTGAAGGCACCGAGACTTATGAGCAGTATGGCGAAGATTTTATCCCCATGTGGAGGGTAGCGGAAAAAGACTTCCCCCGCAGCGAAGTCCGCGCGGCTACGGCGGATGAGCTTATAGCGGCCATAGACGACGATGCCGAATGGGAGCCGAATCTTGTCGAGGCGCTGTGCTATGAGCTGGATATAGACTTTGACAGCTACGAGGACTGCGACTCCGCCTACGATGCGGCAGTAGCCAAGCACGCCGCCGAGGCGCTGAACCGCTAAGACGCAGAGGGCAAGGGGCGGCAATGCCGCCCCAAAGGAGAGAAAAAATGGAAGCAAGGATGCCGAGAACCAAGGCCACGCTGATGGCCTTAGCCGAAAAGTACCACATGGAATTTTTGCGCCACTACATCACGGACGAGGGCTATGGGGTGTACTGCGTGTCAGATGAGCGGATACCGGAGCTGGATGCACTGGCGGGCGATGATGAATGGGGTGATGCCTGGATATTCGACCATCTCAACTGGATAAGCCCGCCCTATATGTACCGGATATTTTGTCCCAAAAGCTGGATAAATCTTTGGGGCTGGGTAAAATAACCAGATAAAGGGAAAAGATGCACGGCGGTGCATCTTTTTCTTCGGTTTGAAACCCCACCAAAGATAAATAATGTTTCAATCCACACCCGCAAGCAGGTGGCATGCGTCCCAAACGCAAAAACGAAAAGTCAAATATTTCAACCCACATCCGTTACCGGATGGCACTATTAAAATACCACAGCATCAGGCATACGTCAAGCCCCCCAAAAAATAAAAAGCCCCCATTAGGGGGCATATTTTATAAGGGTTCTCTCTGCCGCCTTGTATCGGCGGCGGATTTGGTCATACTCTAACGGCGCATCGGTGTACCGCGCCTGATACTCCGCTGTAAGCCTGTCATACGGCACACCATCCAGCAAATGCCGCGCCACAAGCCAGCGGTCGCGCTCACAGAAAATCCGCTGATAGATTATCCCTTCCCACTCCGCGCGGGAGAGGGTCTGCAAAATGTTTTTGTCCACCACACAGGCCGGCTTCTCATCGGCCTATCACCTCCGGCAATTTTTGTCGCAGAGGGGCGGCGGCAATTTTATTTCTTGTCGCGGGCTATCGCGTCATATGCGCCATTGGCAGCAAGGGACACAACCACGGCATTTATCATACACAGCGCCCCCGCCTCAAGGGTCAGGCCGCCCGTGAAAAATGTGGCCGCTATAAGCACCACAAGCGCAATTACATAGCTGGTCAGGCGCGTGGGAATTTTGTCGATAAAGCCCACGCCCTTGATAAGCTGGGTTACAAGGCTGGTTGCGAGGGTCGCCCCCGCGTAAGTCAAAAGCACCGCCCAGGTAAAAAATTCGTTCGTCATTATTCTTATCTCCTTTCAATTATGTGTTGCAAAAGTTCTGCGCGGGCATTTTTCAGCCCGTCAATTCCGTTTCCGTCTATCTCGTGATTTATAAGGGCCACAAGGCCGGTTATAATAGCCTGATTTGTGACTTCCTGTTGCGCAAATTTTGTGTTGATATCCTCAAACCGTTTCAAGTCGTTCGAGTCATGCTCAAGCACCTTCTCCAGCTTCTCCCGCATAGATAATGCGGGGGCTATGATTTCCCTTACCGCCTTTATGCCCTGCGCGATAAGGACAATTGCCCCCAGTATTGATGCACACCATCCCCACCACTCCACGGGCTATACCTCCGTATGCGCTGTTGCAAAGGCCTTTACAGCCGTCATTGTGGCCTTCCCACAGATTCCATCGGCCTTGCCGCAGTCGTAGCCACAGGCGTTCAATGCGGCCTGCATAAGCTTAACATTTTCGCCGTGCATCATGGGCGAGGTCAGCCTAAAGACGGTTGGGACGGTATCCTCGGCCAGCGCGGGGTGTCTGCCCTGATGCGTCCAGCCGCCGTAAGACAAGTGGCGCATCACTACGCCAGCGTCACGGCCTTGTGCCTCTATCACCATGCCGTTGCCGACGTATACGCCGACGTGTCCCATTTTGCCCTTGCCGAAGCTGTACCTAAATACAAGGTCGCCGGGATCCATCCTCCACGCGCCCAGCTTGCCCTTTTGGGTACATTGCCCGTATAAGCCTTGGGCGCTTGTATCGCCATCGATAAGCCCTTTTATGTCACGCAGCCAATGAATTATAAGGCCGCTGCAATCGAAGGCGTACAGCGGCTTCTTTGTGGCTTTTTTGATGTATGCAAGGGCGCGGTCGGCTTCGCGGCGTGAAGTTTCCTTCCTCCGCACCCATTTTTCAAGGTCGACGCGGTTGTCTACCCTTTCGCCCTGTGCGCCCCAGACATAAGCGTCCCCGATGTGGCTTTCAAGGTAAGCCAAAAATTCCTTCACCTTTTCGCCCATACTCTTACTCCCACCAAGGCCAGCGCGGCAAGAATCATTATATAGCCTATATACACGGGCGCGGAGCCAGTCTGCGGCAAGTCGGGTGTGCGCACTACCACGCTATCAGCACCCCAAACTGCCGTGGCCTCGGCTTTGATGTGCTGCCCGAGATTTGCCACAAGCGCAGCATCGTCCATATATATCTTGCCCGCGTAGATGTCGTCAAGCGTCATATTCAGCGCGTTCAATTCGCGGGTCAGGTCGGCAAGGCCGCCTGCTATGGACACATCTACCGCCGCGCCATTGCGGCGGGTGAAGGTCAAGCTGCCTATGGTCACGGTATCCCCGACTATGGTCACAGGCTTGCCGTCATAGGTCAGCTCCGCCAACGGGGTGGTATACTTGTATACCGCCCGCACAGCGGGGTATGTGCCTGTGACTATCGCGGCGACTACATCGCCATCAAGATACAGCACGTCCATATCCGTAAGATTGATAGTGCCCTGCACGGGATTGCCTTCGGCATCTGCAAATTTTGCCGTAAAGTACACCACCGTGCCGACTGTAGCAGCCTTGCCCGGTGCAGGGGTATAGGCCGCGCCGCTGGTGGTCGCCACCTTGTCCAGCTTAGTCACGGTCACGGTGTAAGTCGGGGGCGGATTATCCGTGAGTCCCCAGCCCATAGCCATTGCGCCCGTGCATATGCACAGCAGCACAACGGCAAGCACCATTGCAAAGTATCTTTTCATAATTTTAGCCCTCCTTTGGCTTTATAATCTCTTTGATGGTCTCTAAAAAGGCCGCAAGCTTTGATACGCTCGGCAGCCCCGTCATACCATCCACTGCCTCGCGGATACGGTCAAGCTTGGCTTGCAGCTCGTCCCGCTCCGCGCGGTCAGCCTTTATCTTGCGGTTATACGCAAGGATTCTATTGCGCAGTTCGTCCGTCATTCCGTCACCCCCGACAAAAGCATATTTAACGCTTCTTCAAGCACCGCTATTCTTTCTTCTGCCGTGGGTTCGGGCGCGGGCTGTTCTGCCGCAAGCCGCTCAAGCTCCGCTATTTCTTCTGCGGTCATATCGATGTATTCGCCATTTACATATTTTTTCATCGTCTCACCCCTATTACCGTTACCTTGTCGCCATCTTGAATCATAGAAGTATCAGTGAATGTTAGTGTAAACACATAATCTGTTGGCGGAAAGTCAAGCGCTGTTAGCGTTTGTGTTGACAGAACGTGATTGGGGGCGTTAACGTTGTTGTTTCGCAGTGTGGTCGATGAAATAACATTGTTACTAACTTCTGCCGAAAAATCCCAGTAAGCATATCCGTACTCCGCTGCTAAATATCCGCAACCATAAAATTTGTTGACTGGGCCGTTTTTCGCCTTAACATGACACCACACGTTTTGGTTTAATCCACTAACATATGCCGGACGCCGCATAATTACTTTTGCTTTACGCCACACTGCGAAGTCAGCAAGCACATACAATGCCGTATCTGCACGCAGTTCAATATCTGCAATTTTTTCCCATTCTTCCCCGCTCGGCATATCCACCGCCTCCCATTCGGTCGGCTTGCCGTCCTGCACGGTCTTTACCTTGATTATCTGGCCAGGGGTGGCGGCGGTCAGGCCGAGAGATATAGCCGTATCGGCCTTGGCAAGGCTTGTCTGCACATCGTCCGCAAGGTCGGATTTAGGTATGCCGGATGCTGGTTTGGTGTACGCCCCGATATTCTCCCGCGCCTGCGTCTGCTGCTCTTCCGTCAGGGTTTGCGGGGTATAAGTCACAGCGTCCTTGCTACCGCCGCTTTCAGCCGCCTCGTTTATTGCCGCCACAAGGTTGCTCTTGTCCTTCGTGGTCAGTCGGCAAGATTGCCCATATCTGCCCGCAGCTGCTCCTCCGCCGTAGGCGGGATTGTGGGGAATGGATTACCCTCCGTGCCGCCTGTCGGGGCTACACTGATATGCGCAATGTTTGTGGTGATACGCGGGATTACTTCGCCGTCCCGCGCGGAGTTGCCCACAAGCCATACGCACCAGTCGCCCGCTGTAAGGTTAAGCTGCTGCTTAGCGGTTATCTCCCCGTCTGTCACGGACACTTCATGCACCGTGCAGCCCTGCCCAAACATAGCCTTTATCTTGCGCCCCGTCCAGTCCTCGGTCTCGCACACCACCTTTGCGGTAAGGTACTGCACAGATTCAGCGGCAAGGGGGAGATATTCGGCGGTCAAAGATTGGTGGTTGGCGGTTAGGGTGATATTGTAATCCATGTGTCCTCCTTAGCCATTTTGTAGCTTTACAAGCGTATTTGAGCCCACGCGATAATAAAGCGCATTATTATACTGGGCATATAACGATATATCCTTGTTTTTGTCATTCGGCGCGTATGCATTTTTAAGCGCCGCCGTGCGCAAAGACGATATACTAATGGATATGTTGGCGCTTCCGTCAAAGTTTGCTGTCCCTTCCACATCGCCAGTCAGTCGGATTTGTCGGGCAGTACTAAGTTTATTCGCGCTGCCTGCGGTGCTTGCCGTCCCTGCATTGATTGCCTTTATTGGCCGGCCTACCACATATTCAACGACATATGTGCCGTTATCCTCCAAAATTCTTACACGATCGCCCGCGTTAAAGACCACGCCGCTGTTGACCTTGTAATGCTTTTGCGATTCGCTGCCATCGTCAAACGCCAGCGTCACCCCGTCGTCATACACGGCTTTTATGGTAGCAAAATTCATTCTATTATCCTCCTTGCTTTGTGCCGCATCTTCCCGCCCGCACGCAGCTCCATGCTCCACGCGGTCTCTTGGTAAATCTCGTTTATGCCAAGCACGTCATGCTCGAATTGGTATACGTCCTTATAGCCATGCATGGGCATAAGCCCCGTGGCAAAGTCTATGCCGTGCAGGTCTGCCTCGGCTTCGATGGCACGACGACGCACATATGCATCAAGCTCCGCCTGTGTGCTTATGTCACGCAGTTCGATTACTTCCGTCACCACTTGCCTGTTTTTGGTGCTTAGTGGCGACTGCGGGTCGGCGTTTTCATACACCGCCCGTATGGGCGCGACTTCGGGGGACGATACATAGGCGACAAATCTGTTTGGCGTGTCAAAGTAGTCTACGGCTTCCTTGGCCTCGCCCATTATCACGCTGTCCTGCTTGGTGCTGTACTTGTACGCGATATCGCTCAGTTCGATGTCTCGCTGTTTACGCGTGATAAAGATTCCGTTTGCGTCGGGGTGTATGGGCGTATAATTTATTGCCGCCAAAAGCTCGTTGATTATGTCCAGCCGATACGCCCCCGGCGCGTACTCTACCGCCTCGGCAATGGTGTCCTCCGCACCCTCGATGTTAGCGCGGGTTATGCCCGCACCGTACAGCACATTAAGCACTATGTCCGTATAGCGCGTCCCTGCCGGATAGTATAGCCGCGTGGATATGCCATCCGTCTTTAGCAGCTGGTTAAGGTCGTATGCTTCCACCGTGCGCGATACCGTCTTAGCTTTCGCCACGCGCTCCGGCGACGACAGCACAAAGACACCCAGCGGCCACTCCGCCCATGTATCCTCCATGCGCAGCCCAAAGACGGGGCGGACACGCGCGCTGAGATAGTCTATCTCCTCGTCGTGCATCTCAAAAGCGGCAGTACGCATTATCGCACTGCCGCTGTCAAAAGTTATAGTGCCGCTGGATACAGTCGTTATGTCGCGTTTGTACTGCAAGTCGCGCCCCAGCAATTCATAGCGCACGCGGATTTGCCGTGTAGGCGCTACAAGCGCCGCTTGTATCTCTGCATCTGTATATCCTGCCCGTGCAAACTGCATCATACTACCTCGCTATATTCGACTTCGTTTATGATAAACGACAGATTATATATCATGCCGTAGTAGTCTGCGGGCTGGTCGGAGGGGCTTATGCACACGCCGTACATTTTCATGCGTGCATTTCGATACAATATCGTTTTGCGCTGCCGTATCACCCGTTCAAGCGCCTTGTATGCGTCCTTGTCATTTGTGGCAAAGGATACCGTCACAGACCTCTGGGCAAGCTGCCCAAATTCTGCCACGGGCTTTTCACGCCCCGAGTATTCCATCATGCTAACGTCATAATCGGTATAATACCTGTCCTGCACGTTGTAGCGCACCTCGAACGGATGCGCGGGGTCGTCCACGGGCGTAAGCCACCCCGTCGTCAGTTCAAATGTCGTGCGTTGCTGCGCGCCCTTGCTTTCGCCGCTGTCACTTACAGCTATAACCTTATATCGCACTTCGCCATCCATCACAGACCAGTCCTTATATTTTTTTGTCGTGGTGCTGCCGATGCGGATAAAATCCGTGTCGCCGGGGGCAAAGCGGTATATATCGTACCGCAGTATCCCCGTTTGATTATGGCTTATCACTATGTCGATGCTATCTTTTTTTTTTGAAAGCACGAAACTTGGCGTTGTCGGGATTATGTAATTTGCCGTTATGGTATCCTCTGCCCACGCGCTGTAGTGCGCCGCTTCGTCCCGCGCAGATACGCGCACGGTGTACTGCTCCCCGTTTTCAAGCGCTACGGGAATGTCATAAAATTGGTCGCTGCTCTCGGCGGTGATGTCCACTATGTAGGTCGCGCCCTTTAGGATTTGCACTTTGTACGCGCTTTGTGCAAATGTCGTCGTCCATATCAAGCGCGGCTTTGCCGATGTGAAAACACTCGTCACTATACTCGGCGCGGCCGGTGCCGTGCCGTAGTATGCGTATGCTTGGTCGCTGTAATCGCTGGGCGCGTCGTCTGTGTCTATGGTCTGTACGCGCCAATAAAAATTACCGCTGGGGATTTTGGCAATCGGCACATCGGCATATTGATTGGTGCTTGTCGCGGTTATGGTTTCCCATGTTAGGCCGTCACCCGATATTTGCAGATTGTAGCCCTTTTGCGGTAGATTACTTTGTTCGCTGGGGTTGTGCTTCCAGTTGAAGCGCACCATGCCGCCGCTCGGCGAGACCGTCTCTCCCAGTATCGGGCTTTTAACGGTCGGGATTTGCGGGTAGTCGGCAACCACTATTTTTAAATAGTTTCGTTTGCTTAATTCTATGTTGTCCCCGTCTGTGCCAACCCTTGCCCAAAAGTCATAGTATACTGCCGTTGTTACATTAGGTTCGGTATATTTATAGGCAGTTTTCCCAGGTATTCTGTTGTCTGCTGCGTTTTCTTGGGGTGTGTACGCGCGCATTTCTCGCATATATATGTATCCGCCCCTTGGATTCGTCGTATGGTCATCCGGTAATTCAAGCGATAGCCAATCGCCTTGCGACAGGCTATCGGGCTTAGGATATGTTCTTTTGATATAGGGTTTCCCCATATCAAACCAGTATAGTGCCGGAGCGTCTATTGGTACGATTGGCGTGGGCGCAACTTCGTCATCTCGCGGATGGCTTGTCGTTGTCACCGTAGTATATCCGGCTGGCGCGTTGTCGGCGTAGCCAGTATAGCCGGCATAATATGTCGGGCTTTGGTTCGGATAGAACCGCCCGCCGTAAGTGCGTGCCGGAGCATTCACGCGTAGCATAAGTGTTTTGGATATTATTTTTTTGTTTGCAGGGAGCGTATAGCTGCCGTATTCTATCCCAAAGTATGCCGTTGTGCCAGCCGCCTGTGCTTGGTCTGCCGACCCGTATGCTACCGCCAATTTTGTCGTGTCAACTCCAACTCTGATTTCTGTTTTTGCCATTATTTCGCCCTTTCTGCCTGCCTCGCGCGCTTGAATGTTGCCGTCATTGCCGCCACGGTTTCCATGTCGCGCGATTGCACGGTCAAATAATAATTATTCGTGTTGCCCATGTTGCGGCTGTCCTCTGCGCTGTATACCCTGCTCCCCTGCGGCAAGGATACCAGCTCCGGCCCGCGTTCGCCTACCCAAGTCAGCCCGCCGGGCCAGTAGTCCGTGCCGTCCGCGTTGCGGCCTATGTTTCTCCCAAAGCCGTTGTTCCACGCGCGGGCGGTCGCTCCCTCGTCGCTAAAAACCTTGGCTATGTTTTCGCCATAGCGGGTAAGGTTGCTGTCGTCAAAGCCCTTGCCGCTGATAAGATTAAACAACTGCTTAAACAGCTCTATTACTATGGCGATAGTGTTGGCTACTATGGTCAGCGCGTCGGCCAGCACGCCCAGCGCAAGCGCAAGGGTTTGCAGCACAGGCACGCCATCCTCCGCCGTGCCGAAAAGGACATCAAAAAGCGGCTCGAGCGCGGATACCACGTCAAGCAGCGCGCCGAAAACCTCTAAAATGCCAGACCCCTCGGCGGCTTCTTGCAGTCGCACGAAAAGGTCAGTCCCTTTTTTCATCAGATTTTCGACTGCTGGAGCCATGCCGACGGCAATCTGATTCTTGAGGGCTTCGCCTGAGCGGTTCATTCGCTGTAGCTGGTCGTCAACCGCGCCCAAAGCATCTAATGCCTCTTCGCCCATTACATAGCCTACATTGTGCGCCTCTTGAGTAAGTTCGCGCAAGCCGTCGCTACCGGCTTTTATCAATGGGTTTAGGTCGCGTGCGGAACGCCCGAAGATGGTCATTGCTATCGCGTCGCGTTCCGTTTCGTTGCTTATAGCACCAAGCGCGTCTATAGCCTCGCCGAAAACCTCTTGCGAGTCGCGCAGCGTGCCGTCCGCATTTTGTACGCCAATGCGCAGCTTGTCAAAGGCTTCCGCTTGCTCTTTGCTGCCGCGCCGCGCCGCGTCCATGCTCCTTATCATTTTTGTTTGGCTTGATGTAAGCGTATCCAGCGATACGTCCACAAGCTCGGCGGCATACTGATATTCTTGCAGCGCTTCGGTTGATAGCCCCGTCACCGTGGACTGCGTAAGGATTTCGTCCGCGTATGCCGCTGATTCTATAGTCAGGCTTATAAGCGCTTTTTCGGCCTCTGCCACCGCCGCGGCCAAGGCGGCAAATGTACCTATTGTCACAAGCGTCTGCGTGTCGATTTTAAGCATCCCGTTAAGGGTATTGGTCATTTCCTTTGGCAGACTTATGCCAAACTTCCCGCCGATATCGTTAAGCGCGTCGCCAAGGTCTTGGGTGTTTTCTTCTGCCTTGCTTTCTTCTTGCCCAAAGTTTTCTACGGCATCCTTGCTTTCTTCAAGCGCGCGTTTTTGTTTCAGCAGGGCGGCTTCGGTGTCTTTTACTGCTTTGGCCATGCGCATGGTGCGGGCATCATTTTCGCCGTATGCTTCCGTCAGTTTTTTTAATCGTTCCTGCTGCAGTTCCTGTTTTTTCGTCAATTCATCGACAATTTTATTAAGATTTTTGTTTGTGGCAGTTAATGCCTCTAAACTATCTTCATTGCCCTTAAATTGCTCTTGTAGCCTTTTACTTTCGGCGTTAAGTATATTCAGGCTACCGTTTATGTTGCCAAGCGCTTGCCTATATTCTTTTTCGCCCTCTGCAATAAATCGCGTTCTAACATTTGGCATCGCTTTATACTCCTAAGTATTCTGCAAGGCTTACGGGCTTTTCAGCCTCTTTCGCCTTGCCTATCTCTTTATACGCTGTCAGAATTTTTGCTATGCGGTATGGCGTTGCAGTCGCCCAAAAATCACGTTCGGGCAGCCGTAACGCCATCACCCACACAGCAAGATACCATGCAAAATTCAGCGGTTCGCCGCTGTCTCCGTTTTTTTTTCTGTGTCCTCGCCTTTCAGCGCATCGGTCACAAGGGGCAGCACAACGCCGCTTATACAGCCCAGCTGGCTTATAGGGATTTCGCGCCCTACCTCGCGCACGGTCAAGTCGCCGTCCGTAGCGTCATTTATCATTGCCGTCAAAAATGTCAGCGTTGCCCGTATGGTGCTGCCCTTAAAGGCGCGGGATATGTCGCCGCCGTAGGCTTCTTGCACATCCGCCAAAACGTTCATGTTGCAGCACAGCTTTATTTTTTCTCCGCGCCACTCAAACGGTGCGGTTTTAAGCCTAATGTCGTCCATGTGGCCTCCTTACGCGCTCGCGCCAAAGCAAGCGTTTATCCACGCTATAGCCCCAGCAGCATCGTCAAGCACGGCCACCTCCATTATGTCTTGTGTGTCCGCGTCGCTCGGCAGAAATTGCCCCGTTGTCGTCGGGGTCTGAAATTGTATGTTTTCGCCTTTGGTCTGCAAATTCATTGCGGGCTGGCCGAAAAGCACCTTATGCACAAAACAAGCCGTTACCTTATTCGTGCCGTCCCGCATATCGGGCGCATAAAAGCCAAGGCCGACATACTTAGGTGTATCCTTCGCCGTGGTCAAAAGGCTTTTGGTCGCCGCGGTGGATATGGTGCGGGATTTTTCGGTTACGCCAAACATTAGCTTCTGGGCATCGTCGGGTATATACTTCACTCCCGCGGATATTGTGCCGCCCGTTACTTGTTTCATATATTCGGCAAGCTTGCCCTCCGCGTATAATCTGCCCTCGGCGGACGTAAGATTAAGCTGCACGGTCATAGCGTCGCCCATGCTTGTGGGGGTGTCGTATGTCACCGTGCCGCTTGCGTTTTTGTACTCGGCCACTTTCAGGCCGCGCAAGTCAAAAGTAGGCATTTAATTTAGTCCTTTCTCCTTCAGGTATTGTTCTGTTTTCTTCTCCATCAGTTCTTCGTATTCTTTGCGGGCTTGTTCTTCCGCTTCCGTCCAAAAATGCGTACCGCGGTAATTCGACCGCCCGTAGTTCAGGACATATGCGATATAGCTGTTTGCGGTGCCCTTCGAGTTTCTTTCTCTTATTCCAGTAGCTTTAACCTCGCTGTATTTTTGCCCGTCCTTGTCTTTGCCTTTTGTGATTTTGATAGACCTTAACAGCGTCGTTTCGCCCGTTCTGACGTGATGGTGCCGCGTTATGCTTTCCTCGATTTTTTTCTTTGCGATTTCCCCGCCAGCCGCAAGCAAATCGTCCACAAAGTCCGCTATGCCGTCCTCGGTCGCATGCAAGGCGTTTTGTATGGTGTCTATGCCGTCCACATACATCTTAGCCATATATACCGCCTATATGTGTCGCCGTCATGGGGATATGATATAGCCCCGTATCCGGCTCATAGTCCTCGGCGTTCACGGTGCAAGTCCATCCCGCTGCCTGCAAAAGTCGCTTGATTTCAAGCAGTTTCACCGCATACGGCACGGTCTTGGTGTAGTAGTCTACCGCATACAGTACGGACGTTTCTGCCTCGGTTCCTTCGGCGTACAGTGTTGTCGATTGGGTGATAAGCTGATAGGTTACGTACTCGGTCGCGTCGCCCATGTAGGGCGGGTGGCATACGGTGTATTTGTCTTGCAATATTTCCGCAATCGTCATGCCGTCACCACCCTTTGTACTTTGATTTCCAAAAATTCGCAGCGGTCGTTGACGTTGTTGATGCTTATCACCTCATACGGATCTGTGTCTCTCTCCCGCCATATGCGGCTTTTGACCGTCACCAACGGCGAATAGCGCATGGTTATCGTTGCGGGTTCGCGTAAATGCAGCTCGGCGGCCTGATATATCTCCGCGCCGTGCGCGTTAACCCACTTGCACCACACAGGCCGCGTAAATGCGTTCACAAATTCTTCGCGGCTGAAGCCGTCCCTTATGGTATATACGGGGTTTTTTATGGTGATTTTTGTTCGCAGCTCACCCGCGTTTGCGCGTGCCGCCATCAAAACCACCAGCCTTTGTATTGCCGCAGCATGGCCTGCGCCGCCGTGTCAACCTCGCTTGTATTTGCGGTTGTTACGGCCTCGCGATTGGCGTACCAATGCCCAATCAGCAGCAGCATTGCCTGCCGTACCATAAACGGCACATGCCCGCCCGCCGTGTATGTGATAGTCGCATTAGGTTCGTTGACCGTCACCGTTCCGCGCCGCAAGTCCGCCGTATACTCCACGGCCTTGCCGTCTACCGTCACGCCGTCAATACTTTTTACCGGGCAACGCGGCAGTTCGGTTGTTCCTGCCGCGTCCGTCAATGCGGTTATTTTCTGTGGCGCAAACGCGCGGCCCGTATAGTTTTCGCAGTATTCCCGCGCCGCAGCGATAAGCGGCAAAATTATCAGCATATCCTCGCTGTTATCGTCGGGGTTAATGCGTAGATGCATCTTTGCCGCGTCGAGCGTTACAGCCTCGTTTATTATTGTTTGCGTCAAAATTTGTGCCGCCATATCTAACCTCCGTTCTTACGCGGGGCAAAACGCCCCGCGTGTTCATTTTATGAGCCCTTAATTTTAAGGCGGGCAAACGCTTCGCCTACTACGGGCGCGCCGTCGCCGAAGTACTCGACCAGATAGCCGATTGAGTTATTCGGCGCATACAGCTCGTTGAGCACCTGTATGTACAGGCCGTCGCCGTCGCAAATCATATAGCCCGTCCTAAAGTCACCGTATACCGCGGCGTACTTGCCCGCCGTGTAGGTGTTGGGCGCGTATTCGCTCATGTACACCGGCGCGCCGAGCAGCCTGTCGGGCTGTCCCATCTGTACGGACGGCTGCCATATATACTGGCCGTCGCTGCCCTTGAGTTTGGCCAGTGTCTTGCACAGGTCGCGGTGCATCACCCAGGACGCATTGCGCGTATACTGCCCCTTAACCGCATACTTGGTTTCGATCATATCGTCTGCGGTTATTGCAGCCGCGGCACTTGTAATGTCGCGGGCTTCGGGTACTCCGTTCGCGCTTGCAACAAATACGCCGAGCGGGCCGTTAGTACCCGCGCCGTTCATGTAGGCATTCTCCTGCGCGGCTTCGACCTTATAGAGTATCCTGTCAAGCACCGTCTGGTCGGGCGAGGGCGCGTGCCGCATAAGGGTTCGGGATATCTTTATCAGCTTCGCAAGGCGCTGAGGCTTGAATTCTCTGCGGCCAAAGGAAATAGCCGCTTCTTCGGGCGCTGCTGCAATTTCGGTTGTCCATTCGATATCGGACGCATCGGCGGTGAGCGTCGGGTAACCAAGGCTCTGCGCATTGCCGATGGGGCCGACAACATCACAGATTTGGCGCATAAACATATCGTTTTTAAGTCCGGCTATCAGCCTGTTCACAAATTCAACGGGGGCGGTCAGATAGCCCGCGTTGGCATTCGTGCCGAGGGTCTGCGTGGTGTTGCGATACGCGGCTATGTCGCCCTGGTCGCCCCTCAAGGCGCGGCCAAACATTTCACCCACTTTGTTCTTTGCATTATCCTGCTGCTTTTCGACGATTTCTCCGGCAGCCCGCTCGCGCTCAAGCTGCTTCTGTTCGCGGGTTATGCTCGCATTAAGCTTGTCAAACTCTTTTTCAAGCCTGTCATACGTTGCCTTGTCGTCCGCGTTCATTTCCTCCGCGTCATTGCGGTTCATTACCTCGCGCAGCTGGGCGGTTATCTTCGCCCTTTCCTGCATCATCTCATAAATTTCTTTTGCCATTTCATACCTCCAAAATTTTTAATCTCATGGCCTTAAATCTTTCGCGCTGTTCCGCCAGCGCTGCGTTTGTTGTATCTGTTGTGGGCTGGATTTCTCCCCCATTATCAGGCTCATTTATATCGGGTGCGTGCTTATAGCGGGCAAAATACTTGCCCGCGTTTGCGCATGCCGCTATTTTTTTATTTTCTATCAGCTCATCCGCAAAGCCCGCTTCCTTCGCTTCCTTGCCGCTCATCCACGTCTCTGCGCTCATCATGGCCGCTATTTCGTTTTTGTCCTTGCCCGTGCGGGCGGCGTATATGTCCGCAATCTGCCCGTTAAGGCGCTCGAGCTCGTCGGCGGTTTTCCGCAAATCCTCTGCGCCGCCGCCTGTGTACGTCCATGCGTTGTGTATCATCAGCGTGGCGTTTTCGGGCATTTTTATGACATCACCCGCCATTGCTATGACGGATGCAGCGGAGGCTGCAAGGCCGTCTACATGGACGGTCTTTTTTGCTTTATGTCGCTGCAAAATGTTGTAAATGCTGAATCCGGCAAAAATGTCGCCGCCCGGGCTATTCATATAGATGTCAAGCGCGGATATGTCGCCAAGCACCGCAAGGTCTTTTTGGAATTGTGCGGGGGTTACTTCGTCGCCAAACCACGACGTATCGCTTATTTCGCCATACAAAAAAAGCTCTCCGGCACTGCCGAGAGCCTTAAACTCCCAAAATTTATGCACCTTTTATATCTCCTTTCGCCTGTGCGCTTTTTGGCGCGTTCAGTTTTGCATTTTCCAGCGGCAGCATATTGCCGTTGATAAAGTATATCTGCCCCAGTCCGTCAGGCAGCGGGTTCATGTCCTCAAGCTCGCGTATATCGTCCGCGCTCATGATGCCGTTCTGCCGCATCGAATTATAATAGCTCGTCCGTGACGCAGTATCGCCGCGCAGAAGGCCGTTTGTGTTAAATTTGTAGTAATATTCACGCTGCTCTGCCGTTGTCAGCAAGTCGCGGTAAAGTGCTTGTTCTATCCGCACGGATAGCGGGTTTATGCAGTCACGCACAAATTCAGCGCTTTGCTGCTCAATGTTGCTAAATGTGGCCTTCTCCAAGTCCATGCACATATGCGGCGGCACGCCGAATATCCTGCATATTTCCGTTACCGCCCACTTGCGGCTGTCAAGCAGCTGCGTTTTCTGCATATCCCTGTCCCACGGCTGTGCCGTGGAGCCGTTCTCTAAAAACATCCATTTGCCCGCGTTCTCCACGCCCGCATAATTGGCCTTAAAGTCCTCCTTGAAGCGTTCATATGCGCTGTCTGATAATTCGCCAGGGTATGTTATATACCCGCCCGGTGATGTGCCGCTGAATCCGCGTTGTGCATACTTTGTCATGCTGTCATTTAGCCCAAGCACCCCCGCCGCTATGTCCATCGGGTCTTCCGGCGTTCGGCTTGCAAATCTAAACCCCGGTATAAATACAAAATCGCCATCCCGCAGCGTTTCGGTTATTCCGTCCGCCGTGGCGTATATGTACTGCTCCCCGTTGCGGCTGTTGGTATAGACTTGCGAACAGTTTGCCGTGGGCAGATTTTTAAGCGCTATTATTACTCCGCTGCGGTTACGCACTATGCGCAGATATCCGCCGCGTGTCAGCAGTATGTTTGCCACAAGCATCTGCATCATTTCATACGCCGTCGTGGTCGGGTTTGGCAGTATATTTGTAAGCTTGTATAATGGATGGTCTTTGGCTTTCTGCTTGCCGTCGCTACGGTCGCGGTACATATGCAGCGGGAGCGCCGCCATTGTCTTACTTATCAGGTCAACGCACCTGAAAACTGCCGCAACCTGTAATGCCGTATCCGCGCTTATGGAGCACCCGTTGCCCATAAGGTAATCCTGCCATGCCGTATCACTGGATACAGGCGGCAGTTTTTCTACACCTGCCGCGCGTATCTCAATTATTTTGCCGAATAGCTTGATTTTTTTCATTCCTACCTCATATTACGCGCAAGCCGCGCTGTTCGTATACGCTTCGTTTGGGTTCCAGTTTGACCGCCGCCGCCATTGCGTCTATAAGTGCGCACATGGGGTCAATTCGCTCGATGCTCTTGTTTTTCATTGGCTTTATGTTCTCGTTGCCGTCCTGCGCTACCACAACGTTGCCAAATGTCCACCGCCCGCACGGGTTATGCTCGTGCGTTATCTCGCCGTCCAGCATCAGGCGCTCCAGCTCCTTCATGGCGGGGGACATTCCCGCCATTGTCTGTGGTATGGTTATAACCTTTTGCTGTGCTACTTCCTGCTGCATCAGCGGGCGCAGGGAATCAATTCGCCATTGGTCGGCGGCAATATACTTTACATTGTAGTCCAGCATCAGCTTATCAAGATAATTTGCTATGTATGCATAATCGACGCAATTGCCGGGCGTTGCGTGCATATGCTCCGCTTTAACCCATCTGCCAAATGGTACATGGTCACGCTGTTCGCGCTCGCGCATATTGTCCTCCGGTATCCATGCGTCCACAAAAAATCTCCATTCCGTCTGCTCCGGTAACGGCGGGAAAAGCACCGCCACGCCCGTAAGGTCGGTTGTGCTTGACAGGTCGATGCCCACATAGCACTCGCGCCCCAGCATGTCGGATTTATGCCAGCCGCCCTCAGTATCGTCCCACAGCGTGATTGGCAGCCAGCCCGTGCGTTTCAGCGATATCCATTGATTCAGCCGCAGCCAGCGGAAAAGCTTCTCCGCCGCAGGGCTGTTCCGTGCCTTTAATGCTTCGCTGCGGACATTCTCTATTTTTATCGACACGCCAAGCGAGGGGTTCGCCATGTACCAATTAGCTTCGTCATATATATCCGCCGTTTCAGGCACGGTATATATCTTGGCATAAAATGTCGGGTCTACAAGTTCGCCGCTTATAATTTTTGTGGCTATGTCGTGCTGCTCCCAGCCCACACTTTTGCGGTCAGGGTCGTCGCCCGCCGTAGTGATGCACCAGATAAGCTGTTCGTCTCGCGCCGCGCCCGTGCCGAAGGTCAGCACGTCCCACAAGTCACGCTTAGGGTGTGCGTGCAGCTCGTCAATTATTACCACGGACGGGTTAAGGCCGTGCTTAGTAGCCGCCTCCGCAGAAAGCACTTTGAAGCGCGTATGTGTGCGGAGATTTAGCATCTCTTTCGTGCTGTCCTTGATTTTTATAATCTTTGATAGCACCTTGCTCTGCTCTACCATGCTTTTTGCCGCGTTAAATGCTATGGACGCTTGATTGCGGTCGGCTGCGCCGCAGTATATTTCACCACCCGCCGCATCCATCACAAGATGGTAAAGACTGAGTGCGGCTATAAGCTCGGTTTTGCCGTTCTTTTTGGCTATCTCCAAATAACCCGTCCGGTATTGGCGCTTCCCGTCCTCATTCACTGTGCCGTATACGGCATTTATAACGTCAATTTCCCACGGCAGCAGCACAAAAGGTTTCCCGTAAAAATCACCCGTATGCTTTAACGCCTGCACAAATTCTATAACCGCAAGCGCTTTTTTTGTGTCAACCACCGTACTTGTTCAGATAGGCCGCCATTGGGTCGCTTTCTGCTTCCTTCTTGGCGGCTGCAACTCCCATCCTTGCACGGCCTACCGGGGACAGGCACAACTGCTCCGCGTATTTCGCTATGTTCTGTCCCTCCCGCCGCATTATAGTAATATACGGGTTTTCTGCGGGTCTGCCGTCCGCATTCATATAGACCAGCGGGCGGTTCTGGTATTCCTCTTGCGCCCTGCGATATATTGCTACGCTTTCGCAGTACGCCATAAGGGTCGATATGTCCAAGTCATTGATTATCTTCGCGTCAAGCTGGCGATAGAGCTTAACTATGCGTTTCCACTCTTTTTTCGCCTCGCTTGATATGGTTTTGGGCGGCGTTAATTTATCGGTACAGCCTTCCGGTTCGCCGTTCTGTCGCCCGTCAAGCGTTTCTTTTGTGTGCCTTGCCTTGGCGTTGTCCACCAGTTTCAGCGGGGTTGGTTTTCTCCCGGTCGGCATACTGTTCTCCTTTCCGCGTTATTTGTGCCTATAGTATTCCTTGCGCTCGCGCAGCAGTCTTTTCAGATACTTCTGCGCGTCCCTGCGTGCACAGCCCGTGCTCTTGTCAATCCGCGCGCGGGCTTCTGCTATCTTTTCGTTGTGTTCGTTTATTGCTTTATTCATATTTGCGTGTCCATAGCCTTTCTACTTGCGCGTATGTGCGCAGATATCGGCTCGGCAAGTCCGCAGGGGTAAAGCCGCCGAAAAGTTTATCCATGTCAAACAGCTTAGTTAACACGGCCTCTTTCTCCGCGTTGCTTGCCCGCCAGAACTTCGGTGCACGGCACAGGCGTTCTATGTTTTCGCTATCGTTCTCGCTTCCCCTGTGCGCCAACGCGGATAGCATGACGGTCGGCAAGCCCTCTGTTCCGCTGCTCTCGACTGACCATAAAGATTTCCCTTGGTATATCAGATTGCCTTTTAATCCATTCCCAATCGTCCGGGATATTTCACCTCTAAAGTTACGCTTTGCCATCGGCGCACACGCCATAGGCGTGGCGGGCATTGCCCTGAACGGCGTGTTATGCAGTACAATAGACCATTGTTTTTCGCGTTTCTCCGCTATATCATCCGCAAGTCTTATATCCTCGGCAAACTCGCGCCAATCATCCTCCGTTTCAGACGGATAGCCGCAAATGTTGAAAAACTTGATTTGATGTGGCTTGCCGCCATAATTAAGCATGGCGCTCAGAAATTGCCGCAGGTTCTCTCGTGTTATGGGTTTGTTCACCATTTTGCGCAACCGCTCGCTGAATCCGTCTATGGCCGTTGTACGCAAATGTGCCCAGTCTATTTCCTCTTTCCCGTTTATCATGTCAAGCATGGCGCGTTCCTTATCTTCCATGCCGTCAAACAAGCCGCCGGGCATTTTGTATACGTCGCCCAGGGACGATATGAATTTTCGCTGCCATGTATAGCCGCAAAAAAAGCATTTGTGGTTGCACCCCATTGCCCGTTCTATGTATTCCTTCTTGTCGGTCAAACGTATCCGGTGTGGGTATATACAATCCGTTTGCGCCACTCTATATATTTTGTCAGGCGAAAAGGTTCTAACATCTATTACGCTTTCGTGGTCGTATCCGCCGTCGCGTTCTATGCCATCGATAAGCGGGGTCATAATGTGTTCGCCGCGTCCTATTACTGCAAAGTCGAACCAGCGCAGGAATGGCGTAACGTGCAATACGCCCGCCCCGCCGACAATAACCTTGTAATTGCCTTTGCGCCATCTCACACGCTCCTTGACAAATGTCCACCAGTCGCAATCGCTTGTAAGGCTAACCAGCACTATATCATATTCATGCACCGTGGCTATTCCGGCATACTCTACGCTATGCCCTGTGCGTTCCAAGCTGTCTATTATCACTTTTAGCCCGGCAAACTGGCGCGTATCTAAGCACTCTTTCTTATATGCCGTCTTTGCGTATTGTTCTTGTACGTATGCACATATCCTCATGCTATACCTCAAACACAAATCCGCACTTAGGACATTTAACAGGCTCTTTTTCATTACTGCCGCCGTCCCCGCAATCAAGCAATGAATCCACGTCCACCGCCTCTATCTCGTCGAAGCCGAACTCCGTCATGTCAAACCCCGTCAGGCCGTCCATCTCTGCGGGCAACAAATTCCAATCCCATTCGGCAAGCTCGCCCACCTTGTTGTCGGCAAGGCGGTACGCCTTGACCTGTTCCGGCGTTAGGTCGCTTGCCACTACGCACGGCACTTCGTCTAACCCATTTTTCTTGGCCGCCTTTAGCCGTGTATCTCCCGCGATTACCTCGTCGTTAATGTCAATCACTATGGGCTGCTTAAATCCAAAAGCCTTAATGCTTGCCGCTACCGCGTCAACCGCCTTGTCGTTCTTGCGCGGGTTGTTCTTGTACGGTTTCAGATCCGCAACCTTTCTCATCACAATCTGGCTATCCATTTACCCCATATACTCCCTTCAACTTTTTATGTCCCTTTACGCTGTTGCAATGTATACACGCAGGCTGATGGTTGGCTTTGTCCCAGAATTTCGGGTCGCTTGCGCCATTCGGCGGGTCGATGTGGTCAACGCATTGTGCTACAATCGCGCAGCCATCATCCAGCCGCAGGGCGCAAAGCTGGTTCTCCGGTCGTGATAAAAACCACTTTGAATATCTGTCCCATCGTGCATCGTACCCGCGTTCCCGCGACGTGCTGCGCCTGCCATCGCGCCTGCGCAGCTGTTCAAGCTTTTTCTCGCGCTCCGCTGCTTCGCCAGCCTCGCGGTGGTCGGCGCAATATTTGTCGGTCGTGACATTGTTGCAGTTAGGCCATGCGCAGAAGTGCGCCGGTTTCTGCGCCATATTATCGCCGCCCCCTCCTTGCCGGATACGGGCATTCCTTTACCCCGCACCGCCGTTTGTTTTTGTCATAGTGCTTACACTCTTTGCAGGTGGCGGGTGTGTGTATCCACTTTATAGGCTCCATATTCACTCCACGCAAAAAGGCTCCCTTGCGGAAGCCCTCTTTTTAATGATATCAGTATAGCACATAAATCGTGTTGTATCGTGTTGACTTTATGGGGCGATGCGATTTATAAGCCGTTCCACACCGTGCCGCTCCAGCGCCTTTGCCCAATCCTGCGACACGTGCATCCGCTGTGCCACTTTCTCCCAGTACCCGCTTTTAGCTACACCATACTCCACATACCTAAGCTTTATCACCTCGCATTCCAGCGGCGGCAGACACATTACCTCAAACTCTATCATGCTCGCGTGATAATTCAGCTCTTGCAGCTCGGCCTCAAGGCGCTGCTTTTTTCGTTCAAGCCTCTTTATCTCGCGCGTTGCCTTTAGTGCCGCATTGTATGTGGCATCAGATATCCCGCTCCCGTGCGGCAAGCCCGTCAGCCTTTGCGGATGAAGGTCATACTGGCTTTCTATCTCTTCATCCACCGTCACAAGCTGCCGCTCCTTGTCCGTGCGCGTGCGTTCCGCGTTGCCCCAGTACATCAGCAGCCGCCTCACTGCCGCGCGGTCGTTTTGTCTCTTTTCGTTAGCGCTTATATCCATCCTAATGCCTCACCTAATTTTTCACAAAAATCGAAATTTTTTTGTCCCGTTGAGGGGCCCGCGGTACGGGCCGCCTCGGCGCAGGGATTTTGATGCCCCCTCCCGCCGCCTCGACTACACCCATAGCCGTATCTCCGGATACGCGGCTGCAAGCCTGTTAAACTCGTCCGGGTAGTTTATCCGCAAAAACACCGCTGTGCCTTTGTTGAGCAGGTCGCGTGACGTTATATACCCGAGCCGGATAAACGATTCTTCACCGCACCGGTTTTCCCCGCGCTCTATTGTTATTTTTTTGTATATCGGGTGTATTGGTGCATCGTACTCGTGCAGCGCCGCCGCGACATCATACAGGGTAAACCATAGGAGCGGATGGCAAACCGTCACATCGCCCATTGATGCGCTGTCAAACACTTGCCCGTGTGCTTTAGCGGCACGCATCCGTCTCCGGCTCTCCGCAGCTCGAACGCCCACAAAGCATAAATCTTTGTCCTTTGCGTACTCGCGCACCGAGCTGAAGAATACGCCGCTTTTCCCAAATGCAGCCTTTTGCGGACGTGCTATTGCGTCAAACGCAGAATCCTTGCTTTCAAATACATCAAGCTCTCTGCCAACCGCCGCGGCCACCTTGCGGCATGTCTCTACCGTGCCGGGGAACGATGCATCCGAGCAATGCAGCCACAATCTATAATCCGCCCCGACGCGTCTCGCCGCAGCGTCCACAATGTACGCCATAGCAACGCTGTCTTTGCCGCCGCTTATTGCAACATATGGTCTTTTGTGCGTGCGGAATTGCTCTTCGCAAAGCCTTATTGCTTTGTCCCGCTTTTCGGCGTATTGTCGCATGCCCGACCTGAGCGCGCCTATCTTAACAAAATCGTCAATAGTCATGTTGTCGCATTCTCCGCCGTAGCAATCGGCACATGGCACAAACGCATATTGCAGGGTTTCCAGTAAGGTGGCTTTATTCCGTATTGCATAACGGGATATGTACTAAGCTCAAGCCCCTTTGCCTCGTCACTGCCGACCACCACCGGGCGCATAAGTCCGTACTCAGGGTGCCACAGACTGTAATCCTCATCGCAGTCCTCCACATTCCATTCGGCTACAAAACCATATCCCACCGCGGGCTTTTTGCCTACGGCCGGGATCGCCGTCAATAGGTCTTGCACTTTAGCCTTGTTGCCCATGGCATAAAACTCTATATCGCTGACAGTGCTGACAACTCGCGGTATGCGGTACGCCCGGTATACGCCTACGCTGTCCGATATTATACCCGTCTCCATGTCAAGATGTCCGATCTTGTCCGCATCGAAAAAGTTAGGTCTCCTATTTATGTATTCGATGTTTTTGCCCTCGGTCTTAAATATGCCTCTGCTTGCCGCCCATCTATTATCGGGGAGCTGCCGCAACGGCAGCCCCGTATATCCGTCATATTGCGTGCTGCCGCAGCCCTCTAAGGCCTCCGGCTTGTGTCTGCGAAACCACGCATGATACAATATCGCGTCCAGCATGATGATCCCGTCTGCTGTATTTACTCTGCCGTCAAGCAGGTGCGCCGTGACTTTAATCGGCGTTGTTGGCTTTTTTGCCACCCTTCTTCCCTCCTTTCGGTGCGGCAAGGAGCGATAAATGCTCGCCGCCCTCCTCGCGGACAAAAGCCTCATATGCATCGATGAGATCTGCAATTTGCGGTTTTAGCGTTATCCTGCCGCCGCTAAGGACTATATCGCGGTCGCCGACAACAGCATCGAACAAGCCAAACCCTTTCGCCGCCATGCCGCCAAGCCTCGGCACCTTAAACCACTCGCATATAGCTGCATACAGTGCGCCGATTTCAAGAGGCGTTGTGCCATCAAGTGTAATAAGGTTTTGTACAATCTCCGTTCCCGCTGCAATATACTGTACGGAGTAGCGCATCTGCGTTGATGCTGTCCCCGCCCCTGAATCATCGTTTATATTAACTATTCGGCCGGCTTTTACATCGTTCTTGGTGTCATCGGTGCGTGTAAACTCAATCTCTTCAATCATCTCATGCCAAGATTGGGCGCTTTCTATGCCTGTAAACTGCTCGCTCTCCGCGCATACAGGGTATCCAAACGATACCAGCAGCTTACCCGCCATTATCATCGTCCCCATACCGCCGCCAAGGAGCGATACCGCCGGATAATAATTACGAATTTGTTTCGCTCGCTCTACATCGTCCCGCATCGTGCCGAAGAGGTTGCCGCCCGAAAAAAGCACGTTGAATATTTCTTTGTCCACTTTTATGTTGAGCGTGTTTAGGAGGTGAAGCGCTGCGCTATCCCTGATCTGACCGCGCGTACTGTTGCCGGTTATCACAGGCAATCTCCCTTGCGTCGTGAGAACGGTTTGAAAATAGCTACCGGTGCTGGCGGTCTCGCCAATGTGCGAAACAGGCGAAAGCAGTCTGTATTTTATATTAGTATTCATATTCGGCCCCCTCCTCTTTATACTCCATCTTTTCGCGTTGAATGCGGTCGCGTACAAGCATACACAGATAAATTGATTCATCCGACATTATGCGCAGCAGACTGTTATCCTCGATAATCGGTATTCTGTAGTCCTTTATAGCATCGCTCATTATCAGCTCGCCAGTTCCAGGCATTAGCACAGGATCGTCGGTTGACAAATAGCGTGGCTTAACGCTGTCTATCTTCGCCGCGCGGCAGAATTTTTGCATAAACTCTGCCGTTGTGCTACTTTTTAGGCAAGCTCCGCGGATGTAGCTGTTAAACCTGTCCCATGTCTCCAACCCATTCAGCGGGCTGTTTTTGTTGCGGCTGCGGTACATTGCGTAGAGCAGTAGCGCCGCACTCGCGTGTTTTACGCTGTCAGTATTGAATTTATACAACATATTGCCTCCTCGTCTGTTATATCTCTTTTTTGTCCGCAGTAGATTGGTATTTGTATCTCCCGTGATGCTCTCAGCTCGCGCCGAAGGTAGCTAAATGCACCCGCGCCGACCTTTTGCATCACTTCATAGCGCATCTCCCCATCCGCCAACGCTTTTTTTGATTGTCCGAGTGTCATAAGCGATTCAACAAAATCAAACAGCGTCCGCATCCTGCTCGTTGTGGTGTATATCGTCTCGGTCTCAAGCTGCACCGCGAACGGTGTCGGCGCATGATTCATTCTCGCTCGATAAAATAGATGCTTTTTTTGCGATGTAGTTATCACAAACATAAACGGCGGCTTTTGCTCCTGCGTGATCTCGTCCCGAATGCTCCGTACATTTAGCAGCCTTATCCCGTCAGCGTCTTTAATGTAGCTGTAAAAGTACAGGCTAAAAAGGTCTGCGCAGTCATTGCATACATAATCCCCTATGAGCGCGTAGTCCGTAAATGAGCCCGAGATAATATCCGTTGTTCTAACGCCCTGGCTGCATTCCCGTCCGCAGACGTGGCATCTAAACTCCGCCTCGGCACTCGCAAATTCCTTCACTACGACATCCTTTACAATGTCATTTCCGTCTGCATCCCGTGTCTCGTATCTAAGTGTTTTCATTTCTACCTCCTATCCCCGCACAAATTCTGGGCAGCTCCGCACATGGTACGATTGTGTCGGCTTGTCGCTGTATAGCCGCGTCTCGTCCGCGTCCCAACCCTTGACGGGCTTAAAGCTCCTGCTCCATGCGCACCCACGCTTACCGGACTTGTCCGGCACGGCATTGGCGCAAGACCAGCACAGCGACTGGGAGTATAGGGTTTTCTCGCAGGGGCTTGCGCCGTCATAATACTTATGCGCATCGCCTGTCGGCGCGCGGAGCGCCAAGTGCGCCATCATCCTGCGCAAGGTCACGGTAGTCACGCCGATATGCTTGGCAATCTCCGTCCATTTTCTCCCCTGCTTGCGCATCTGCTTCACGTCGTCCCAGCCCGGCCAGTCAGGGTCAAGCATGGCATTTAACCTGTCGTACCTGCTGGGGCTAATGGCAATGCCGCGCCTGCCCGCACGCTTTTGCAGCGTCGGGCCACTTATGCCATACGGATCAGCGATATCGCCCCATGTCTTGCCCGCCTCACGCTGCTTGCACACGTCATCCCAGTCCACTGGTGTCAGTGTGGGCTTGCGCACCAAGCGCGTATCTATGCCATGCTCTTGCGCGTAGCTGTGTAGTCGGTCGCGCGATACATGATACTTCGCGGCTATGTCAGCCCATTTCATGCCCTCCGTGCGCAGATGCTGTATATCCTCGATGGACGGCAGCGGGTTATAGTCTGTGCGCCTTGGTATATCCACGCCCGCAAGCCTTGCATACTTTGCCAGTGTGGTACCCGTTATGCCGTACAGCTCGCCCACTTGGTCAAGATTCGCGCCCGCCTCGCGCCGCCGCTTTATATCCTCCCAATCCGCCGCGGTGATGTCGTTTATCGTTCGTATCTTTTTTTTCATTCTCATCCTCCTTTCTTTTGCCCTGACTGTAAAGCTGATTTTAATTACAGCAATGTCCGTTCCGGTATGGACAAGCATGTTTGTACTTTAGCGTCTTTATAGGTCGAGCATATACACAGTCTTGACATTTAACTGTTGGTGCATCATCAGCAATAATAAATTCTCTCATATCTTCATACGGGCAAACCCCTTCATTGCAATAACTGCCGGTCTTTACGCATATTCCGGCATGTTGTTCGTATATACAGAATTTAGGCATTATCTCTCCTTTCTCCGTAGCTGCAAAAGTCATCATCCGTCTCCCATGTGTGCTGCTCTCCGCATTCGCAGCGGTAGAACATGGCGCATTCTTCGCTCCCGCGCCAGTGGCAATCCTTGCAGCGTACTATTGGCGCAACATCGGCGGCGGGGATATCGGCGAATGTGTCTACCAAATCGCCAAGCGGTATGCCGTACTTATCTGCTATTGCCTTGGCTGCAACAACAGCGCGTATATATGTGCTCATTGCTTTTCCTCCTTCGGCGGCTCTGGCATTGGCATCCAGTGAGTAACCTCGGCGCATCCACGATGGATAAAGTGGTCGATTGCCAGATACCCTTTGTCGATATTTCGCACGCCATTTTTACTTCTGGTAGCCACCAGCACTTCCACTTGGTCTTCAGGTAGCCTATCCCTCACGCTTATCCATTCCATTTTTCCCTCCCTTTGCTCGCGGAGGGCGGCGATTGCAAGCCATAATGCATCTTCATAATTCAGTTTGTCTTTATTTTGATATCTGTAATCCCCACATGATTCATCAAACTGCTTTTCAAGTATTTTTGCTGCTTCTTCGCGTGTCATTCCTCATTACCTCCCTTTTTATGTATTTTTCTCGCCGTTATTTTTATATTCCCTTATACGGGCATTCGCCTTCCGTATTCCCGACCACGCCGCACCGTATCAATGCCCTGCGGCGGCCGCATTTGCGCACCTCCTTGCCCTCCAGCTCACAAAACGGGCAAGGGTTTGAAAAATCATCTATCACCAGCGATTCAAAGTCCTCGCGCGGGCAGATATAAAACTCCTTATCTATCCGCGCCGAAGTCTTAGGTACGGCGATAATCTCGTAAAATCCCGCCTGACGCTGCAAGGCCGTCACTTGCTCCGCGTCCCGCCCCTGTAAAAGGTGCTGCGATATCGTGGTGGCTGCGCCCATCATCAGCTTTGCCGCGTCCTCGTCCTCTTGGTGCAGCCGCCCAGTCTTAACCAGCACGTCACCAAAACCGATTACCGATGCGAGGGTGATGATAAGCTCCTTCAAGTCCTTGTTGATGTATGCTCCCATAGATACTCCTTTATCGTCCCTATCGCCTCCTCTGCGCCCCTGCAAACAACGGCCTTATAGCCTTGCTCCGCAAGCGCGGTTATCCAGCTTTTTTGCGTCTCGCTGACCGTGCCGCCCTTTTGCCGCTTTAGTTCGATGTACAAGCCATGATAAGCTCCGCGTGCCACGGGCAAGCACATATCCGGCACACCAGCCTTCACGCCCTGCGCCTTTAGGGCGATTGCGGTCTTAATTGCCCGCTTGCCGCCGTTGGGTATGGCGTACAGAAGTCCCAGCTCAGGGCGGGCGGCAATGGAGACCGCCGCCCATTGAAAGATTATCCGCTGCTCCGCGTCCTCCAAGGGCACGGTTGGCGGGGTATATGTGCGCTTCATTTTCTCCCTCCCCGCGCTTCGGCGGGCGCATGCGCATCCGCCTGATATATCCGCATCGTCTTGCCATCTATCCGCATGCGTACAAGCCCTCCGCGCTGGCATGCCGAGCGGTATGCCCTATATAAGTCTTGGCGGCTGGTTGCGGTGTACAGCACCTTTGTAACGCCGCAATTTATCTCGATTAGCTCGTATGTGTGCATCTTATCCACCTCCCAGCAAGTCCGTCCCTATGCTGTCAAGTTCTGCCGCGCTGTATGCACGGCTGTTCCCAAAATCCCGCGCCCTGTTGGGTTTCGGTGCAGCCTTGTTGCTGCTGATTATCTTAGCGTTCAGGTAGCTCTCAAATTTGGGGCCGAACAGGGTTAGCGGTCTCAGAAACTTTTCCCATTCAGTTCCGCGCCATTCCTCACACTTTTTGTCTATCACCGTCTCAAAATCGGTGACGGTGAAGTTCTCAGCCAACCGTGCATCGATTTTAGCCCTTGTGTCCTTGCACGATGCCTTGTACTGTGTTCCGGCCTTGGCGTTCAGGTAGTCCACAATGTGCTTGTACGGTTTTGCTTCCTGCTCCACGCAGTATGCGCGTACCTCGTCCGCTGTGGGTTTGACAAAGCGTTTTTCTGGGGGGCGCTCCCCCTTAGGGGGGATATCCCCGTTAGGGGATAGGGGGATAATATTATTCTCTTTGTCTTTGTCTTTGTCTTTGTTATCTTTCGTTTGCTTTTTTTTGCTTTCTTTTGCTTTCGGTTGCTTTTTCTCGCTTCCGTTTGCTTTTTTTGGTCTGCCGCCTTTGCGCCCGTTTTCAGCCCTTTTTTCGAGTTCGGCCTGTGCCCGGTCTATATTTTGCTTCGCTATTGGCCACACAAATCGCTCGGCTCCCGATAACGTCCCCGCTTCGCCTGTCGATGCGTATTGCAGCATCGACATGAAAAGACGGCCCCGCTCGGCATCCGAAAGCGCCTCCATGGCCTCGGCAAAATCTGTATAGACTTTAAGATACTTCATAGCCTTGCCTCTCCTTCTGTCTGGGGCGGTATCGCAGCTCCGCCCCGGCGCTGTTTTTATCTTCAAGCGACCAGACCATAATCTCTGTGGATTAAATTTTGCTAACGTGCGGTCGCTTAAAAGCTTTTTATCCGCCGCGGCTTGTGTAAACGGCATTGATGTGCTATAATATCAATGCGGTCTTTAAGACTGCGGCTTTATCTGGCTCACCGTTGTTAACTCCCTCGGTGGGCTTTCTTTTTGTCCTTCGCCGCCTCCTTGCGGCAGATGTCAAAGGCAATCGCCAGCAGTATAGCCTCGCCAGCCAGCATGTACACCCATAATGCGATATACCATACATTCATCTTTTCTTTCGCCTTTCTGCGTCAATATGTGCCGACCGCACCCAATACGCTTCCTTCTGCCCGCGCAGCTTGTCCTTCATTCTGTCCGCCACGGCGCGGGCGATAAATTCAGCCCTTGTCAGCTTCGCCATAGCTTACCTCCCTATAATGGCAAAATCGGGGTATTTCTGCTTGCGCGTCTTACCCGTCTCTGCCATGTGCGCCATGCTACGCACCATCACCAGCGGCTTTTCCCCACCTGTGCCCGTAAGCCGCCCATCGGCCAGCATCCGCCGCACGGTAACGGGGCTGACATTAAGCAGTTCAGCGGCCCGCGTGGTGGGGACGTATTCTCCGTGCGCGTGTACCATGCGATCTTCCACCGCCGCGGCATCGTTTATACGCTCGTCCACGGCTTGCTGTATCATCTCGCGCAGCATCTTTTCAAAATCCACTGTCCTCGCCCTCCCATTGTAGCTCCATGGTCTTTATTCCACGGTATATGGTCGCTACCCGCTTCCACTTCTCGCCCACCGGCTCTTGCTCTTCCTTCCACTTCTCTCCGGTGATGCGCTCAAAGGCTTTCCTGCCCGATAGGAGCTGAATGTGCTGCCCGTACACTGTGTTCGTGATATCGTAGTCATAGTCGAGGGTCGCGCAGGGTACAATCCCGCACTCCCTCAGCAGACCATCAGCCGCTTGCATGGTACATATGGCCGTTTTTATCAGTTCACACGCCCTGTCAAGCTTCTCTCTGTCGCGCTCGCAGTCGCAGCGCTCTCCGCTGTCGAGGTTCGCCCCGCAATTTTCACATTTCCTCATTTCCTTTTTCCTCCTTCTTTCTCGCTCTGGATGTGACCCGACTATTATTCAGGTCACCTTATGCCCCTTTCTTTTCTTCGGCAGCCATAAAAAGCGTGTCCTTGTCAATGTCCGGGAAAAAGCGGCTCTGTATCAGGCATACTTCGTCCCATTTGAAATCGCGCTTACCCGCAAGCTTCAAGCCCAGGGATTTGGGGGATATGCCCAGCGCATCAGCGATGATAGTTTGTCTCATACCCCTTTCGACGATTTTGCCCTTAAGATAGCTGTACATCTATGTACCTCCTTTGGTCTTGTCAAATACCATCATTGGTCTTTATGCTGCCATTATAATACCATCATAGGCACTTGTCAATAACTTTTTTTAATTTTATGTTCCGTTCGTGGAACTTTTATTCTTGATTTGGTATAAGATGTGGTGTATAATATCAGTAGATAAAGCAAAGGGGAGTGATGAAATGCCGACAAAATTTGGGCGGTTGGCCGAGCTGCGCAAAGCACTTGGGATGGACTTAGAGCAGCTTGCCGCTGCGTCGGGTGTGCCGCTTAGCACGCTGCGCAAAATCAGCAGCGGCGCTACCACAAACCCGAACCTTGAGACAATGAAAGCGATTGCGCGGGCGCTGGGATGTACGCTGGACGATTTAACAGATGCAGCGCCCTCGCAAATGGAAGCCGAAAAAGCCGAGATACTTAATCTTTACGATTGTCTTGATGAACAGGGGCGGGCTGCGCTTGCGTCATATGCGAAATTTTTAGCAGCTCAGCGTAACAACGGAGAAGGCTAACGCCTTCTTCGCCCAAGCGGTCAACGGTGTGGGAAAATTCTGTGCGCGTCATTGTCTTATCCTCCGTGAAAAAATTGTTAAGATATGATACCATATCACAGACACCATACATCATATAATCTATGGTGGGTGGAGGGGGCGGCGGAGAAGCAAGGTAAGGATGCGCCGCCCCCGGGTGCGCCCCTATGCGCATATCAAGCGTACCGCATATCAGAAGCAATTTACAGGACTGGAAATAGGCTTTTCGACAAAAACATACAGAAACCGGCACAAACTCCATGTATAAAATGGGCTTTTATGGACACCAAAAATGGGGAAGGAGAAAGAAATGGACGAAATCAACGATTGTAACAAAAAGTATGCCGAGGCGTTTGCAAGACTGCGCGGGCGATATGGCGTAACGCTGCAAGACGTGGCGCAGAAGAGCAGAATCCCGCTATCCACACTCAAACGCACTTTGCAGGGAGAAACGGGTACACCAATGTCCACATATGAAATGCTTGTTACCCAAGGTTTAGGCGCGACAATGCATGAATTTGTGAACGAGATTTACGGGGCCGTGACGCGGGCCGAAGAGCCTACACAGAGGTATACCGCCGCAGTCAGACTGCTGCTTGCCGAAAAGGATAGGCGCATACAGCATCTTGGCAAATGGCTTCGGTGGGCGGTGGTGTACAGCGTAAGCGTAACCGGAATATTGATAGGGCTGTTTTTGTGCGATGTGCTTAATCCCGCCGCGGGATGGCTCAGGCGGCACGCAGAAGCCGCGCAGAGCATGAAAGGCTCGATTTTATAAAAAGATAGGAGGAAACGACATGACAAAAAAGCTTGCAAAAGTCCGCGAAAACAAGGGCAAGGCCGTGAATGCGCTGCCGGAGGATTATGTGGCGCTGGACTTGGAGACGACAGGGCTTGACCCGGAATGGGATAGCATCATTGAGATAGGCATGGTGCGCGTCCGCCACGGCGAAGTAGCGGCGGAGTATAGCACGCTGGTAAACCCGGGCGTGGAGATAAACGAATTTATAACAGAGCTGACGGGCATCACAAACGATATGCTTGTAGCCGCCCCGGCGCTGCCGGAGGTGCTTCCCGCCGCCCGTGACTTCTTGGGCGACGATATAATTTTAGGCCATAACATCAACTTTGATATCAATTTTATCTATGATAATTGTGAACGTCAGGGTTTAACGCCCGTGAGCAACGGCTATATAGATACCATGCGCATATCCCGCCGTGTGCTGCCCGACTTGAAGCACCATAGGCTTAAAGATATCGTGAATGCGCTCGGCGTTGACCATGCGCAGGCTCACCGCGCCATAGGTGACTGCCATGCTACGATTGACTGCTATAAGGCGTTGCTGGCGCGTATAGATGCAGACACAGGCAAGGACGATTTCACGGCGGCGATGGCAAGCCACGGCAGCTCCCGCCCAGACTTGCACGCACTTACGGCAGACGGCACAACGGTGGACGAGATGCACCCGCTGTATGGCAAGCATTGCGTATTTACTGGCACGCTTGCCAAAATGGTGCGCCTGGACGCGGCGCAGGCCGTGGTAAATGTCGGCGGGCTGTGCGACAACGGGGTTACCAAGGACACCAATTTTTTAATCCTCGGCGCGAGCGATTACAGCAAAATCAAAGACGGCAAAAGCAGCAAGCTGAAA
>ENA-UONT01000696-UONT01000696.1-human-gut-metagenome-genome-assembly--contig:-CS20-NODE-696-length-36351-cov-10.055075_pt1 | contig 36351 bp, 24 predicted proteins | sample MGYA00242459_ERZ724006 | MGnify/ENA metagenome assembly ERZ724006 | reverse complement strand
CAAATTCGGCACAGTCGGCAGCCGCAGAAATAGCTCCTTTTCGGTCGATGCGGGCCCTTCTGCGGCAGCTTTCGGCGCCGATGCCCATCCCTTTAATTCGCCGACTGTTTCCCGCTTACTTATAGAAAGTATTTCCGCCGATGAACTCCCTCAGTATTGAAGTCGGGGGTATTTCATCATCAACTTCCGCTTCGGCAAAGTAATTGAGGAACTTAACGATGCTCTTCGCGGCACAGTAATGCACACTGTCCGGCGGAACGGCCTCAAGCAGCGGGTAAACGAATCGTTTCAGGACGGCAACTTCATAATGAAGAGTTGTGTTCAATATCCTGTCGGCGTTTTCCTGATAAGGGAAAATCCAGCGTGCTTCGCCGCGGCGAACGCTTGCCCACATTCCGAGAGTGTGTTCCATGCTTGCATTGCGCGTTTCATAATCGCGGACAAGGCGGCGAAGCAGGCGCAGATCCGTCGTGCGGATGCGGTTATGATCGTCAAGGTTCAGCGTTGTAAGCGCAGAAACATATATTCTAAAAACGGAATTCGGATCGCAGCTGCCGAGCATGAGCGGATTGAGGGCATGGATGCCTTCTATTATGAGCGGTTGATCGCGATGAAGCTTCAGCACCTTGCCTTGTTTCTCACGCTTGCCTGTTTTGAAATTAAACAGCGGAATTTCCGCCTCGCAGCCGTCAAGCAGAAGCGCAAGATCCCCGTTGAATCGCGGAATATCCAAAGTGTTGATGTGCTCAAGATCCATTTCACCGTTTGTATCGCGCGGAATTCTGTCGCGGTCGATATAGTAATCATCCAGCGACAGCATGACCGGATCCAGTCCGTCGGCGCGCAGTTGGGTTGCGATCCTGTTTGCGGAAGTCGTTTTTCCCGAAGACGACGGTCCGGCAAGCATAACTGCTTTTGCACGGCGGGCAATAATCTCATCCGCAACCCGCGCATAAGTCTTTTCATGCAAAGCTTCATTAACCCGAATCAACTCGCGAATGGTTCCGTTTTCAACACGCCGGTTAAGGTCAACCGCATTTGCAACATGCATAAGCCGCCCCCAGCGGTCGCTCTCGGCGAAAACCGCAAGCAATTTCGGACTGTTTTCATATTTGGCGGGAACGGCGGGATCATCTTTTGAAGGAAGCAGCATAACAATTGCTTCCGGAAGCGTATGCAGTTCAAAAACATGAACATAATCCGTTGACGGAGCCATCTCGCCGTAAAAGTAATCCATATAATCGCTGTAATCCGGGCAGGAATACGCATCAAAATAGCTGAACCGCCGGCAGCGAAGCAGCTCTGCCTTATCCTGCTGTCCGTCCTTTGTGTAAAACTCGATCGCATCGCGGACATCAAGCCTTCGCCGAACAAACGGATATGCCGCCGCTGTTATCCGTTTCATTTCGCTGCGGAGCAAATCGGTATCCGCCTCGTTCAGCGGCGCACCCGTCCCCGCCTTCTCTACAGTAATGTAAAGTCCGTCGCCCGCCGAGTAACGAGTCACAAGCCTTGCGCCCGGAAAGAGTTTTCGAACGGCAATAATAAGAACGAATTGCAGCGTGCGTTCATAAACGCGGCGCCCCTCATCATCGCCATATCGCAGCAGCCGTATGCTGCATTCGCGCTTGGGTGTGTAATTCAGATTGAAGACCTCTCCCCCTATCATAGCCGCAACAGGTTTTTCCGCCGGGTTTGAAAAGTCCGTTCCCGCTCGTCGAAGTGCACAAAGAATGCTTTCGCCTGCTGTAATATCTATGTTTTTTCCTTCAACAGCAACATTCATCCTGTTCAATTCCTTTCACTTTTATTGTCCTCGCCTTTATCGCTCGAAAGCCGTCAATTAAGCGCGTTGTAAATATATTGTAATCGTTTCGGCGGCGGATTACAATCGCCGAACGAGTGAATTTGAGACAATTTTTAAATATATTTTGGCTTTTGGCAAAAAACACGCCTCCGAAGTGTTGACAAGCGGAAGAAAAGTTGATAGAATATTTAAACGTCAGCGGGCAGGATACACGGTATGCGCCTGTAGCTCAGCAGGATAGAGCAACGGCCTTCTAAGCCGTAGGTCCCGGGTTCGAATCCCTGCAGGCGCGCCAATCTTCTTTTTGGCGGCGTTGTTTGACAAGCTAATATGGTGGGTGTAGTTCAGTTGGCTAGAGCGCCAGATTGTGGCTCTGGAGGTCGTGGGTTCGAGCCCCACCACTCACCCCATTTTCATCAAAACCCCTGGGATTATCATTGGGGTGTCGCCAAGAGGTTAAGGCACGGGACTTTGACTCCCGCACCGTAGGTTCAAATCCTGCCACCCCAGCCAGATTTGACCCGTTAGCTCAGTCGGTAGAGCACTTGACTTTTAATCAAGGTGTCCGGAGTTCGAATCTCCGACGGGTCACCAATCTTTGCATTCGGTTTTTGTTTCATTTATCAATTTAAATGAGACATTGCATTGCAGAGGGCATCAGCGGGCGTGGCGGAATTGGCAGACGCGCCGGATTTAGGTTCCGGTGCCGCAGGGTGTATGAGTTCGAGTCTCTTCGCCCGCACCACTTTAAGGTTGATTTTAATATGCGGGAATAGCTCATTTGGTAGAGCGCCGCCTTGCCAAGGCGGAGGTGGCGGGTTCGAGCCCCGTTTCCCGCTCCAACCTTTCGGAGTTGCGGCAAAGGATGCGGGTATAGTGTAATGGTAACACATTAGCCTTCCAAGCTGAGATAGTGGGTTCGAGTCCCATTACCCGCTCCATTTTTCTGAATTTCAATCACATATGCGGGAATAGCTCATTTGGTAGAGCGCCGCCTTGCCAAGGCGGAGGTGGCGGGTTCGAGCCCCGTTTCCCGCTCCAAACTCTCGAAGGTTTCGAGAGTTTTTTGTGTTTTTGCACTCATGTTCAGCTTGAATATGCTGAGTTACACTGAAATCCGAAAGGATCGTTCGAACCGTGATTTACACCCTCCTCACCAACAAGGCAATGCGTACTGCATACGCTGCCCATGCCGGGCAGGTTGACAAATGTGGCGTGCCTTATATTTTTCACCCCATTCATCTTGCGGAACAAATGCCCGATGAAATTTCGGTCTGCGCAGCACTTCTTCACGACGTTGCAGAGGACACGGACATAACACTCTCTGAACTTGAATCCGAATTTCCGTCGGCTGTTATCGATGTGTTAAAACTGCTGACGCATAAAGACGGCATTGACTATTTCGATTACATCCGGGCAATCCGCAGCAATCCGACAGCAGTCCGCGTCAAACTTGCGGACATTGCGCATAATTCGGACGAAACACGTTATGCGGGCTGTTCCGAAATCGATGCGGAGCAGCTTGCCGCGCGGCGCAAAAAGTATGAAAAAGCAAAAGCCATTCTTCAAGCGAAAAATTCAAACGCTACTTAATGTGTGTTTTGCCTTCGACAACAGATTAATTGCCGATTCGGGAACGTTGACCTTTTCTCCGCCGCTCTGCTTTTCCCGTCAGCAGCAATGCCGCCGCGATACCGCAAAATCCTCCCAAAAATTTTGTCAGCAAAAGCGGAAGCCGATGTTCCTTTTGTCCGAAAAATTGCGATTTCGGAAACTGCGGTTACCCCGCAGGGATATTCTAAATCCGCAATATACGGTTGTCAAGAGGCTGCGTCGAAACGGAGTTCGTTTAAAAGCCCCTTTCATTTGCACAAATACCCCGCCCCCTTGAAAATCCCCTGTGTGTGCTGTATAATATTATTGAATTTAAATCACATTGCATGTGACTCGAATTCAATTCAAACACGGAGGAACAAAAAATGTTTTGCCCAAATTGCGGAAACCACATCCTCGATGCAAACGCATCGTTCTGCCCCAACTGCGGTGCTCAGTTGAACAGCTTCACCCAAGGCAATGATCAAAGTTCTGCTCAGCAGGATTCACAGCAGGATTTTCAGCAGGACTCGCAGCAGGACTCGCAGCAGAATTCACAGCAGGACTCGCAGCAGAATTTTCAGCAGAATTCGCAGCAGGACTCGCAGCAGTCATGGTACAATCAATTCAACTACACCCCGCCGCAGCAGGACTGCACGCCGTGCGCGCCTTCCGCAAATTATAACGGACTCAGCATTGCAGGCTTCTCGCTTTCCTGCGCTGCAATTATTTTTAACTTCTTTTTCGGCCTGCCCGGCATCGTGGGACTTATTCTATCCATTATCGGACTTTGTCAATGCAATAAACGTTCGGAAAAAGGACGCGGCCTTGCAATTGCGGGAATTGTAATCGGTGCAGTTCTGACCCTTCTTATGATTTTAACGTACGCCGGTCTTATTCTTGCGTTCGACAACGCGTTTGACAACGCATGGAATTCCGGACCCCGCTATTATTGATTTCACGGTTTTCAACCGTCAAACATAAAAATCGGGAGTTCCTGTCAGATTGACAGCCTTCCGATGAAAATGCCGGTTTAAGCTTATTTTCGCGAAAAAGGATGAAGATTCAACCTTTTTTCGCAGTAAATCGAATCGTTTCGAAAAAAACAAATATAATTTCATTGCAGCCTGTGTTGATTAAGCCGTTTTTTCCGATTCGGCAATTCGACAGGTTTCGCGGGTCTGCAAACAAAATCGAAGGGAGAGCCTCCGCTGTTCGGGGGCGAACAAAAAATGAACGCTTTTATTGCAATTATCCTGGGCCTTGTTCAGGGACTTTGCGAATTTCTTCCGATTTCAAGCAGCGGTCATCTCCTGCTGCTTCAAAAAATCTTCGGTATATCGGACGGCGGACTTTTCTTCACCGTCATGCTGCATCTCGGCACTTTGGCAGCGGTGCTTGTTGTTTACCGCAAACGTATCATTGAAATGCTGCTCCACCCGGTAAAGCAGGCAAAGTATTGGATCTGGATGATCGTTGCGACACTTGTAACTGCGGTTATGGCACTCGTATTTAAAGACATCATTGATGCGGCGAACGAAGGCAGTCTGCTCGGCTTCTGTTTCCTTTTCACGGCGGCGCTGCTTGTGCTCTGCGATTTTATACGTCAGAAAGTCGAATGCAAACTTACCGTTCCTTCAATGAAGTGGTATCATGCGGTGTTTATCGGTTTTGTTCAAGGCGTTGCCATCCTTCCCGGCATTTCAAGATCGGGTTCGACCATCACGGGCGCAACGCTTTGCAGCATGAAAAAAGAAGACGCTGCGGAATTCAGTTTTCTGCTTTCGATTCCTGCAATTCTCGGCGGTGCGGTGCTTGAAATTCCCGGTGCGGTCAGCGCAGGCGCAGCAAACATAAACTGGCTTTCGGTCGTGCTCGGCGTTGCCGCTGCCGCCGTTTCGGGCTATTTTGCGGTGCGTTTCATGATAAAACTCATCACAAAGCATTCACTCTGGGGTTTTGCGATTTACACGGCGATTCTCGGAGCTTTCATCGTGCTTGATCAAAATATTCTGCACCTTATCGCTTGGTAAGTCTGCGGCGCAAACGCTTCATTTTTTACAGAAAGGCAGCAAAAAATGGATTGCACACAAACTGAGGAAAACATTCGCACGCTGTCCGCTGCAATTGCCCGGCTTGCAATTTTCCGAAACGAACTGCTCACTCGTCCCCTCGGAAAGCTTTCCGAGCTTCTTCGCTTTGCCGATATCGGCAACGTGCAAAACGCTGCGGACGCACTTTCCGCTTTGACTTCGGAGCTTGTTTGCTGCGGCGCACGCAGAGTAAGCGGCAATATCTGGCACGATTACATTCTTGATACGGTGCTGCTGACCGACAACGTGTTTTCATGTGCCGCTGCTTCCGGAAAGGCGGACGATGCCGTCATTCACGCAATGCAGCTTGAGCTTTCCGCGCTGAAAACTCTTTCGGAGGCAGATGAAAACGTTTTGCACTCCATAATTTACAATTGCACGGAACAAAAGCAAAAAAAGAATTCAAAGGATGCCGCCTCCGTGATTGCCTCCGCTGCGTGGGGCGGCGCCCCCGTTGCACCCATGCCCCGTGAATTCAAACCCAAACAGCCGACTGCAAAAACCGAATTCCCGCCGCCCGTGTGGCAATACGGCGAGTTCGGCATTCGCGACAGTTATTATGCGGACGTTGCTCTTGAAGGCATGTATCGGCGTTTTCTCGAGTCTGATGATTGGTCCGAGCTTGTGAACGACCTTTGGAATTTTCACTCTTCGTACGGAAGCGGAATCTTCCTCAAATACCGAAACTTCATCTTTGACGGTGCGCTGAAACCGCTTCACGAGCTGCGGGCGGGCGATTTTGTTCCGCTGATGGATGCGGAATACCGTATACTGTTGAACAATGCGATTGCATTTATGCGGGACGAAAGCGCACATCCGATGCTTCTTTGCGGGCAGCAGGGAATGGGCAAAACGACCATGATGCTTGAGCTGACGGACGAATTGCCCCAGCTCCGCCTTGTTTACACACTCAACGGCAGCCTGAATTGCATTGATTTGCTTGCAAAATTGCGTTGTCAGCCGCTCAAATTCATGCTCCTCTGCGATGAACTGCGGGAGGATACATGCGAAACGGTGACAGAACCTTTGCTGCCGATGAATGTTTTGCTTGCGGCCTGTTCAAAATCACCCGTGCTCCCGAGTCTTTTTGAAGTAGTCGTTGATCTGCCCGTTTTGCAGCTTAACGAATTCGTTCGTATTGTAACGGCTTTGCTTGCTGCCGAAAACGTTGACGCAGCGCCCGAAATAATCCGAAGCGCATGCGTTGATTACCAGGTGGATACAAGGTGCGAATTCAACGTGGCAGCCGCAGTTCGCGTGAAGGAGCTGCTCCTGTCATAAAAGTCGAAGCCCTTGCGCATAACGCATTTTTTTGCTGCATAAAATTATTGACGAAAAAGATAAAACGCATTGCCCCTGTTTGCGGCAATGCGTTTTGTTTTAAAAGCCGTTATCAAATTCAGTCAACGCGCTTCTTTCCCCAGAAAAACAGCGCAACGGTTCCGGGACCCGTATGGCTTCCGATGGTTGTTCCGATTGAAGTTATCAGCACCTTGCCGTTAAGCTTCGGGAAAGTCGCTTCAACAAGGTCCGCAACCGCACGTGCATCGTCATAGCAAGCTGAATTGCAAATGAAGCACTTTTCGGAATAATCAAGTCCGTTCTCCGCATTCTCGACCATTTTTTGAACGATTTCGTTAATTGCGCGCTTTTTCGTGCGTATCTTGGCGCGCGGAGTAAGCCTGCCCAAATCATCGCAGTTCAGCAGCGGGCAAATATGCAGAATCGAGCCGATAAATCCGGCAGATTTCGAAATTCTTCCCCCGCGCACATAATATGTCAAGTCGGTTGAGAAGAACCAATGATGCATGTTAAGCTTGTGTTCCTCCACCCAGTCATGAAGCGCGTCTATATTCATGCCGGAATCGCGAAGCTCCGCCATCTTATCGATTATAAGTCCGTACCCCGATGATGCACCGAGAGAATCGACGATATAAAGCTTTCTTTCGGGATATTTTTCGCGCAAAACCTGTGCTGCCGCGCATGCGGAATTAAACGAACCCGAAATTCCGGAGGACAGAGTAACATGCAGAACATCCTTTCCTTCTGCAAGGAAGGGTTCAAAAAATTGCAAATACTGATCCATGTTCACCTGCGAAGTGGACGTCATTGCGCCTTCCGCCATGCGGCGGTAAAACTCATCGAACGGGATGCTCTGCCCGAGATCATCCGGATACGTAACTCCGTCAATCGTGTAGTTGAAGCAAACATAGGAAACTTTGAGCTGTTCGAATCGTTCCTTGGGAAGGTCTGCAGTTGAACAGCAAGTGAGGACAAATTCGTTCATGACGTTAAGAACCGTTGACTTACGGAGTCCCGCAAGTCCCTTTCATATTTCATAATTCGATACACAAAAAACACCTGATTTGCAGTCGGCACATACCGACCGCAAAAAGATGCAGTCTGTTTTATGAAATTCCCCCACACATTCATCAGCGCGTATCGAACCCGCGCGCTGCATGTGCAGGTCAATAATATAAAAATTTTATTAAAAAGTCAACCGCTGTTCAACAAATCAAATAAATATATAATACGCGGGCGCATTTCCTGTCAACACCTATTTCCTGCCGGACGATTACATAAAAATACCCCCTGCGCATTCGGCAAGGGGGCATCGGCTGATATGAACTTTGAATCGGTATGCTGTTTGAAGTGTTTATTAAACTTGCTGTGGATTATGTGTCGGTTAAGTGTTATAATGCATATGAAGCTGTTTAGCTCGGGTTCTGCTTTCAGCAAAGCTGAATCCGTTAATTGCCGCTCGCAGACGATGAATGAAGTTGAACATGCGGGTTGGGAACACAAGGAGAGAAACAAACATGAGGAAACGCAATTTCTTTTCATTCATCGGCTGCTTTGCGGCCGTCATTTCCGCGCTGTGCTGTGCAACGGCATTTGCGGAAGGAGCAAGCTCCGCCAAAACGACAAGTTTCGGGACGCTTGTGCTTATCTGCGTCGGCATTGCGCTGCTCGGTATCGTTGCAGGCATTATTTTAAGGCGACGCTGATAAAGGTTCTGTTCGAAACGGATTATTCATCCTCTGTATCGCTTGTATCGCTTGAAAAATGTGCCGAAAGCCTCGACAGGATGTCTGCCGTACTGTCGTTCGTGCTGCCCGATTCTTCGGTGTCATCGTCCGCGCTGTCTCCCAGGTCATTTTCGCACATGCTGCAAGCTTTTTCGGGGTCAATGTCCGAATACAGCACCTTCAGCAAGCCGTCGCCGTACCTGTCAAGCATCATTGCCGGCACATATATGCTGCGGCGAATAACATCGGCGCAAGGGGCTTCTCCGCCGCACGGAACGAAGGTTTTGTAACGAATTTCGCCGTCGTGCATGTCCATTTCGAAGTTGCCGAAAACAAGTCCGTAGTTCGCTCGTGTCAGGAACTCCGCCGTGCGCTTCATTGTTGCGGCATCGCCTTTATCCGGGCCCAGAGGTGAAAAAACGTAGATAAGATAGTCTTTCTCGCGCACATCAACAATGTACCGAACCGATTTGAGCTTGCAGCTCAGGCTGAGGTTGAAAATGAACCTGCCGCGCTCGCTGTCAAAGTCGAAACGCCATTCGTCCTCCTTAAGGAAGGCGTTGATGCTGTCCGCAATTGCTGTTGAATAAGCTTGTCCTGTTCTTGCCATTTTAGTTTTCTCCTTTCGGTTTCTGTGTTTTTAGTGAGTTTTCAGTTCTGCTCACTCTTCATTTACTTTATCGGGCTTTTTTGTTTTTTCCCCACGGTTTTCAATGATATATTTTCATCGCCCGCGGGAAGAAAACCTGCTTATCCGTTCGGGAGTGTTTCAAACGCTCATGCGCTGTACGCTTCGGCGTCAGCCGCCGCGCATCAAACGCTTTTGCATTCGTTTTTCCCTTACACTTTATTTATCGGGAAAAATTGCTTTTTCCCGGCAGCAACGGCTAATATATTTTCAATATCCGCTGCACCGCTTTTTCGATCAGTCCCATACATCGGTGTCTCCGCTCAGTTCGGGCGGCTTCAATACATCCCCGATTCGCCTGCGCTTTTTTTCTTTCTTCGGTTTTTGCGGCGCAGAGCGCAGCTCCGTCCCCAATTTTATCGGATAATCAAAAATCAGCGGAACATCCTCTGCAAGATACGGGCAGCATCTGCCGTGGAAGATAATGGTTTCGTTTTTTTGCAGCCTTTGCAGACGCGATGTTGAAATCAGCGGCCTTCCGTACTCGTTGTTCCCCGCAAGTCTGCTGATATACGTCAAAAAATCCATTTCCCGCGTGTGAAGATAGATCATGTTTCCGCAGTTGTCGAGAATGGCGCGGCTCACGTTTTCGCCGTACTTTTCAACAAGCTGTCCGTACGACTGAATGACCATGTGCAGCCGAATATTGCGGCTCCTTGCCGCCGTGATCATCGGAACGATATCGCCGAGCGCGGGCAGGTTGCAAAACTCCTCAAGTATGATATTCGTCCTTCGCGGCAGCGACCCGCCGTGCCTTTCCGCTGTTTCAAGCAAGTTTGTGTAACACTGGCTGATAAAGAGCGTCGCCAGAAAATGAAAGGTTGTTTTTTCATCCGGGATGACGACAAAAACCGCCGCTTTTGCCTCCCCGATCCGTTCAATATCAAATGACGTATCATTCAGCATCTCAGTCAGTGCAGGTGCGGACTTGAACACGCGCACAAGCTGATCAAAGGTTGACCTTATGCAGGACTTTGTGTTCTCGGCCGTCATACCCAAATAACCCGCAAGGTTTTGGTATATCTCGCCGTCCGTCGGCAGATTTCGGAAGCATTTATCAAGCGTTCCGTCGGCAAGCTTTTCATATCGCCATTTCAGCAGATTCTTCATGTTCAACTTTTCGCCCAATGCAAGAAGCAGCAGGCATATGCCCAGAGCAAGCTGCCCTGCGGACTCGTTCCAATAGGGATCCTTTGTATCGACTCTTCGAAAGAAAATGTCGTTCAGCATATCATTAAGCTGCAAAACGGCCTTTTGCTGCCCCTCTTCCCCGCTTTTGGACTCCCTCTCTATAACCCCCATCGGGTTCCATGTGTCGGGCGAACGCTGCGGATCCCTCATGTTGATGATAACTGTTTTATAGCCCTTCGCGGAAAGAAAACTTTCGGATTTCCGCGCAAGCTCGCCCTTCGGGTCAACAATAACCATTGATTCATCCGCCGCCGCACAGGAATAAATGAGAGGAAGCACGAATCGCAGCGTCTTCATTGAACCCGTATCCCCGACTATCAGCGAATGCGAATCACTCGGATCCGTATAAACCGTGTCGCCGTCGCGCAGCAGCACCGGCCCGCCCTTGGACTTTGCAGCCGCATCATGCAATGCGAACGGCGCAAGATCCTGCTTCATCTCTTCGCAAGTCGCCATCCTTGAATCCTGATACTTCAATCCATCACTCAGCATATTGTGTTCCTCCTTATTCCTTTGCAGAAAATCCGATGCGGCCTCGCCTTTCACACGTCCTTTTTTGAGGCATTATATCCAAATCGCCCGCTTCAATAACAGGGTTGGCGTTCTTGACTTGTTTGTTCAGCTTTATTTGCTGCACCGTTCGAAGAACAACCTGATCAAGCGGCAAAACGGAAACATCGGCATTTTCAAGTGTTTTTTTAAGCTCTTTTGAAGCGGCATCCGAAACGGTCATTCCGACTTCCTTCGCCGTTTTGAAGAAAAGATTTATGCACTGCCCTATTTCCGCCGTTTTCATGCGTATATCGATCCAAATCGTGCTTCCGTTCAAAGCTCTCCTCATATCGTCAATCGATGCCGACTCCTTTTCCGCTTCAATAATGACAATGTACGAAATGCATTTATGCATTCCGATATAGCCCGGCAGGCATGAGAACGCATCGTTGATGCCTTTCTTTGCCCATTCCTCCGAAAGTTCAATTATCACAACACCTTTGAACTCGCTGTAAAAGTCCGCCGCTGTGTTCATGCTCTCGTCAAGCCGCGCAAGGAATTTTTCCGAACCTGCCATATCCGAAAAATAGGGCATTTTGATTGAAAAATACTTAACGATTCCGCGAAAAAACATGTTTTCGCATCTTTTCAGCGTATCTGCGGTTTTAACTGCCTCGGTTTCCAGTGCAAACACGGATGAACCGTGAATGAAAAAAGAGGGCGGCTGCTGCGTTGTTTCCACTGCGCATTTAACGGCTGCATTGATTTCTTTCGTGTCCATGGTTGTATCTCCTTATTTTTTCTTTCACTCGTGTTATCGTGAAATGACCCGATTATCCCGCGCTTTTGCCGTTTTCCGTTAAATATATTATTATGTTCAATTTGAACAGGTTTCGCTTTCTGTTTCATTCTTCGTTTTCCGTTCCCTCTTGCCGATATTGGTATCGTATGGTACAATTGACATATATTCTTCACCCGCCCGTCTGCGCGTTTGACTGCTGCAATTTACGGACGAAAGAGGAATCCGTCCGCATATTGAACCGACCGCAAAACGGATTAAATCGAACAGAAAGGAGCGCACCGTATGCAGTCAGCACCCACTCCCCACGCTGTTTCCCCCTGCGATTTGCGGACTATTTTCCGAACGACAGCCGCCGATTACGGATTCTTACAGGTGTTTTTTACAACGCCGCGCAAATTTGACCTCGGCCGCAATCGGTTCAATCTTACCGCCGATGCTCCGACAGCATATCCACGGGCAAACAGCATTGCGGTGCTTGTGTACCCCTATGCGCCGTTTACGGCTGACGAACGTATACCTGCATACTACATTGCATCCAACCGCGCTTATCACAGTGCAAAAAAACTGGCGGAAGCCCTGACCGCTGCGGGAATTCACGTCGAAAAAACCGATATTCCCGTCAAAATGCAGCTTGAAGCGGAAGGCATCGGCATTAAATGCCGCAACTCATTGATTGCACTGCCCGAATTCGGAACGCGGATCGTTCTTCTTACGTTTGCGGTTCGGGAAATTTCGCCCGAAACACTTTCCGAATTGCTGACCGTCCTTCCCTCGTTGAACACTCGGCAAAGCGAATGCGGCAATTGCTCCCTCTGCATGAAAGCGTGCCCCACCGGTGCAATATCCGAAAACGGATTGACGACCGAACGCTGTATGCGGCTGCAAATGGAAACCGCGCAGCATCCGGACAGCATTCGCGCCATGCAGAAAACTTTTATCGGATGTGAAATCTGTCAATATGCCTGCCCGCGCAACGCGAAAATTCCGCCCGCCGATACGGAGAGTTTTCGTGCGGCAAACGGTGACGAAATCAATTTGAACGATGTTTTTAATCTCAAACGGCTCATCACCGGCGATGCAGCGCAGGCACGAAACCTTGTCGGGCGAAATTTTACCGGCAACGGAAAACTGACCGCAGAAGCAATTGCCTTTGCCGCAAATGATTCTGAACTCTTTTTGTCTTTACGCAATGAGATATTTGCGGCAGCCGACTCGCCTTTCGATGCCGTGCGCGATGCCGTGCGGTATGCCGCAGCAGTCGAAAAAAAGCGCAGTTCGCGTTTTTGATGCCGTCCCGCACGATTTGGGATTGGTTTTGAACAATTTGAGTTTGGGTACAATCCAATAAAAACTGAGGAACTTACATGAAAAAAATAAAAAAAGATACGAATCACCGAAACATTGTCCCCGCAGGTGGGTTTGTAAAAAATATCGGACGACGCGGCATATTGATTGCGGCAGGCGCAATTCTTCTTGCCGCCGGGCTTATCGTCTGCCTGTCTTTAAAAAAAGAGTCGAATCCCGTCCCGCCCGGGCCCCCTGCTGTGCCCGCCTCCGAAACACCTTCGGCGACGCCTGAAACACCCGCACCTCTTCCCGTGCCGAGCGAGCTTCCGTCCGTACCGTGCGGTGCAGTCGCGGCAGGAGACGGCCTTTCGTTCGGGCTGTCCTCCGTCGGGCTTATGTCATATATCGGTTACAATAACGGACAGGCTTATTGCTATGATTGGCGCGATGTCAAGGCAATTGCCGCCGCGCCTGCCTTTACCGTCGGACTGACAAAAGAAGGCCGATTGCTCTGTTCCGGAAGCGATGCGCTTCGACAGGAATCGGCAAAGCTTAACGACATAACCGCCGTTTGCTGCAGCAGCGAAATTGTGTATGCACTTTCCGGTGACGGAAGAGTCATTGCCATCGGTGCGCGAACCGAATCCGCAGCGGCATCCGATGCCGAAGCTCGGCTCTACAACGAAATGCTCAACACCGGTGATTTGAATAATATCCGCCTTATCGCGGCGGGCAGCGATTTTTTCATTGCGGTTGAAGCAAGCGGAAAGATTCATTCCCGCGGCAATTCGCCCGAGCTTTCTGTCTTTTCCGGGCACAGCCTGACAGCAATTGCCGCATGCGGCAGTAATCTTGCCGCGCGGACGGAAGGCGGGCTGTTTCTTTGCGCAAGCAATGCAGCAGATGCCTCAGCTTCGGTGCTTTTTGGTGCGGCAGACTGCAAATATGCCTTTGCGGGCAATAATTGTTTTGCCTACGTTGACTATGCGGGACGGCTGCATACGGATTGTGAACTTGCCGACACGGACGGAAGGCGCATATCCGAGGCATTCACGGAAGACGATGCAAGCGTTGTGGATTTTTCCTGTGCTTTCGGGCATGCGCTCGTGCTGTCGGATGACGGCACTGTCCACGCATTCGGAAGCAACGACTTTTGCGAAGGTGAAACCGCTTCATGGCGGCTGCGCCCTTATCTTGCGGACGGCGGTTTTGTACTCGGGCTTGCACCGGATGCGGATCCGTTAATTCGTACAGGTGATGAATATACGCTTGAAAACGGAAACCGCGGCACAGCGGTCATCCTCGGCGATATAAACATGGACGGGAGCATAACCGCCGCCGATGCAGATCTTCTCTCCGCTTACCTCAGCGGCAATGTTCAGCTCGATCCCGTTCAGCTTCAGGCGGCAAATATACTGCGCGATGCCGCAAAGCCGAATTCCGTTGATGCGGCAGATGTCGAACAGCTTCGCTGTCATCTTTCGAATTACACCGTAATCGATCAATATGCAAAAAGTTTCCGCTATTCCGAACAGACCGCAAATGCGGAGCGAACAAATGCCGATACCGTCGGCTATATCAAACTTGACGGTACGAATATTGACGCACCCGTGATGTTCGGTCCGAATTTTTATTATCATTATCATGATGCACGCGGCAACTCATCCTCGCGCGGAGCAATTTATCTTTATTACGGCTATCCCTCGCAAAACATGGTGATTTCCGGCCATAATCTGCGCCGCGCGGGCATAATGCTGCATCATTTGCACAAGATTCAGAATGAGTACGCACCGACTTACGGTGAATTCAAAAACAGATTATGGACGCTCAACCTTTTCGGCGAAACGCATACTTGGGAAGTTTTTGCAATGTACGAAGAAAAGCCCTCTTCTGCCGAGCAATCTTCCCAGTACTATAACTGCAATTATCCGCAAACCATGGAGAGCATGACATCCGAACAGATTTCCGAATGGATAACCTATCAGCAGGCGCGGACCGAGCTTGATTATTCGGTTCATGTCACCCCGAACGACCGTTTTCTGACCGTTCTCACCTGCGCCGACCAGCATTGGGAATCCAACCTCGGCGGACGCATCTACTTTTTCCTGAGAATGGTTGACGGGCATTGATTTAAAACCCTTTTGCCATTTTGCCCCTTCGGCACTTTTTTGCTCACGTCATCAATGCCGAAACGGAGCAGCATAGGTACAATAATCTGAATTTAAAAGAATCCGAACTTAAAAACCGTGCGGCTTGAGTCATTTCGCTGCCGCACGGTTTTCTTTTTATTGTTTTTCTTTCATCCCGCATCGAAAAATTTCAACACGGGACTTTTGCCTTGTTATTTCGCAATCTTGTAGACCGTCAGCTGCGCATTGCGGTACACGACCCGAAGATTTGCATCGAACCATTCCGTATCAACCGCATAGCTTCCGCGCTCCCGTGTTCCCACAAGCACATAGTCAATATCGTATTCCGCCGCATACCGAAGCAGGCAAGTTTCGGGCTGTTCATACATGGGCTTTATAAGCTCTTTGCGCGGGCGATAGTTAACGCCGTGGTATTCAAGGAACGAGCCCGAGCCGCAGAAAATGTTGCGTCCCGTGAGCATTGCAACTGCATTATTATGGTTGCTTTCGGTCAGGAAGGTTGCATCCGCCGCAATGGGTTCGTCGGTATTTGTGTTTATCCATTCCGCAAGCTCAACCTGCGCCGCCGGCACAACCTCGTAGCCGCTTTCAATGTATTGCAGGCTCCTCTTCCCGTCCGCATCCGCAGCGAATGCAATGTGATCGCCCGAGATGTATTCGCGCACCAGCGTCAGGCTGCCGGAAAGCAGCATTGCAATAAGCATCATTGCAAGCAGCAGATAGCGACCGGCGGTCTTGCCGCGCAGCACGCGGCGTTTCCCGCGCTCCAGTCTTGTAACGGGCCGTGCAAATGTTGTTATGAGATAATTCGCAACTATGCCGCAGGTAAATGCGAACCAAACGAAAAGCAGCTTGTTGTTGTCGTACGGGTTGGGCTGGAAAATCAACACTTCGCACAGCAGCCATATAACGAGTGTTCCGTAATAGAACAGTCTGTTCTGCTTTTTTTCGGAAAGCAGCGCAACAGGCATCAGAATGAAAATGAGTCCGAGATTCTTGATATAGAACCAAAGCCAGCTGTCACTGACATTGCACCAATTAAATCCCCAACGCAGGAACGAGTCGTTGTTCACGGACTGTTTAAACGTGAATCCGAAAAGCTGCGGTGCGGCAAGCACGACCGCAATCACGCCGAACAGAGCAAACCAACGCACATGCTTCACCTCATCGGAAGCGGGCTTCCTTCCGGCCTTTTTGCCGTTATAAACAATGAGCAGAATCGTTGCTGCAATCATAAACACCGGCAGCACGAAACCGAGCGCGGATGCTTTTTCCTGCAGCATTGATGAAATCGCAAGACCAACCGCCGATGCAATTCCGACTGCTGATACGTATTTGCGTTCGGTGACTTTGGACATTGGCATAAGCTCCGTCGCAAGCTCGGTTTCAAGGCCGTCATCGGCTCCCTTCCGTTCACCTTTGGCGTTCTTTTTGGGCAGAGCAAGAGCCAGCATAACAACGGAAACAACAACAGTCAGCGTGCCCGCAATGATCGTGAACCTGTCATTCAACCCTTCGGTAACAACACGAATATTCATCATTCGCAATGCACCGACAATTGCCGAGCAAACGAACAGTCCGAGATTGCGGACAGCAAGCTTTTCGTGTTTTTCGGAAACACCGCTCATCAGCATTTTTCCGAGAGCGGCAACGAAAAGGAACGCGGAAATAATTCCGATCGCAAGAAAACTGTGCGTATGAACAAGCGGCATGCATCCCGCAATGATACCGAGCGGAACTATGCATTTGTATTCACGCTGCATGACCGCCCTGTGCAAAAGCTGAAGTGCGGGGAAAAGCAGCGCCCAGCCAAACAAAGTTGCACGCTGCGGAATAAGCATATCAGCAATTGAATTGACCCAGCGAAGTCCCTCGGCAGGCAGATTGGTGGGTGTTTTGTAAAAACCTTCAAGCATTTCCTGCCAACGGTTTATGCCCTCGCCCGCAAGCAGCTGTTTGTTGTTGAAAAGGTAAGCGAACCCTAAGCCTCCGCCGATAAAGAAAAGATATGTCGCAAGCACGGAGACGCGTGTGTTTTTGAACCATTCATCAAAGAAACAATATACACCCAGCACAACAACAAGAAAAGCGTACAGTGCGGGAAGCATTGCCGCAATTCGAAGCGACGCTCCAAGTGTATAAAAAGTCGAACTGACACTGTCGCACAGGAAAGGATAGCCCAACGGGGTTCCCGGCAGAAGCGAATAATTCGGCGGGAACGTTTTTTGCACACTGATGCTTGTGATAAAGCTTAAATGCATACACAAATCGCCGAAAGTGCATTGCCCGACGTGCAGCGAACCGTCCGATGCATTTGTTATCGTGTGATTCGCATGAAGTATCCAGCCGACTGCAACCAACGGCACTATCGTGACCAGCAGCGGAACAAGGTCGCGCTTTGAAGCGGCTTTATACTTGATTTTGCCGTTTTTTTGCTTTTTAACGGCAAAGAATGTTGATACGCCCGCAATGAACACCGCTGCGGCAAGCGCAAGAATCTGCGCAGCAAGTGTGAAATCGAGAATAAACGCAAACAACACCGGAAGCCAAAGAAGCATTACAAGTCCGAAAGTTAATCCGAACAGAATCCTCTTCAGCGGGCGATCCGATGCAAAAATCGGACGTGCAGTGAGTATGCCGCAGCCTGCAAACGCAAGGATGTACAGCACGGAAATGATGTTTCCCATTAACATACCTTCCTTTGTATAATGATTTTTCCGTCTGCGGGAATTTCCCGCAGTTAAAGCGCAGCCGAATCAAATTCTTACGCTTTCGGAAACATGCCGAACAAAAACTGCAGCAATGAGCGACGGTCGGATCCGCATGTTTTTATCTCAGCTGCGTTTTTTACCGGTATTTGACCTGATTATACCATAAATTGCCGCATTTGAACAGTGAAAAAGCATATTGAGCATTAAGTCGGAACTTGCATATTTATCTTGAGCTCGACTGATAAAAGTCCGCTTTCTCCCGCTGCAACTGATTTCCCGGGAAATATTCCTAACGCTGATTCGGACGTTATTTCCCGTGAAATACTTTCCGACGGCTGCTTCATGCCTGAAATTTTCAACCTGTGCTTTATTTGGCTCGTCAAATATATCTTCATTTCAAGCTTCTTCGGGGTTGCATTTTCTTGATTGCTTTGGTATAATAAGCAACGCAATCAAGTTTGGCCGGTTCGTCTAGTGGCCTAGGACACCGCCCTCTCACGGCGGCAGCAGGGGTTCGACTCCCCTACCGGTCACCAGCGCAGTGAATTCAGTTCGCTGCGCTTTTTTCATTTTTCATTTCCCGTTCATCTCCTCCGTTTCCTTTCAGGCAATAATCAAAAGGCCTGCCTTGCGGCAAGCCTTGATAATCCGTATATTTCGTATTGCAGTTGAAATCCGATTAGAATTCCATCAGGAAACATGTTTCGCTGAATATCTGAGTCCGTCATTTTGATACAAATGCGAAAGAGTTGCCTCAGCCTCCGTAAAGCAAACCTCGGTTCCCTCGCAGTAAACGGCATTCACTCCGCGCTTTGCAGTCGAAAGCACCGCTTCGGTGTCAAAAGAATCCGACGAATACAATCCGTAGGCCGCAAGCGCAATTTCCGCACAACCGAGTTTGTCCGAATACATCAGCAGATCACTTTTTGACGCCTTACAAAGTCCGTCCTTAGGATCAACAAACGGATTGCGGACTTCACCGTTCGAATAGGTGTAAAAATGCATCGTGTCCATATCGGAATTTTCATAATTCCTGAAATAAACAGCATTGCGCGCCGTCTTAAAATCCAGCTGCGCCGCAGGGATTCCGCGTCCGTCGGTCTCGTCGTAAAAATTCATTGACAAGGCCATGCCCGCTCCGCCGAGATGCCGCGTATAACCGTCATACGTCGTTATTGTTCCGTGAATATAGCTGTTTTCGGCCAAATGTTCTGCAATGTAATCAACGATAAATGCATTTTTCAGCCAGAAGAAATCCAGATATTCTACGATATCGTTTTGGGATGCAAAGTCGGCGTATTCGTCCGAAACATTGAGTCGAAGTTTATTCTCACCCAGGAGCTCAATGTCGATTGCATTGGGATTATTTACATACGTCAACGCTTCATCAACAAACCCGCGTACTTCCGAATTAAGCATCGGGTCAAATTCCTCGGCCTCACTGTCGTTTTCGCAGGAGAAGAGCCCTTTGTATTCCGTATAAACGGGCGCAAGATACGGATATCTGCTGCCGTTATCTCGAATCAGCTCAAATGCCGAATACAACGCGGAATCAACCGTCACAACCTCGTTCGGGTGTTTATTCAAATAAGCGAGGTTTGCTGCCGGTGCATCATCCGCGCCGAAATATTCCTCGTCTGATTGAAATATGCGGTAGGCCTCGCTGCACAAATTTGAATACATTTCCGCCAATTGTTTATATTCAGTCGTTGTGGAAATATCGTCGCGCAGGCCAATATCATACTGAAGCAGCAGTTCATCGGTGCAGTTATCCTCACCGGTAACAGCCGCTTTGATCGTTGTCCATCCGCTCGGCCTTGTAACAAGCCGGTACACCGCATATGACATCGCAACAACCGCAAACAGGATGCAAATCACGAAACACACAATTCGCAACGCGGTATGTTTGTCCGACACTTCAATGCGTTGTACCGGCTTTGGCCTCGGAAGACTTTTTTCTTTTGCTGTTCGCCTCATACTGAATTCAGTCCGCCGTCCTTTTTTAAAGTCCGATTACAGGATAGAAATTATCAGCATAAGTCCGAACAGGACAATAATTGCTGCCGTTGTGATAAGGCCGGCAATCGCGCCCTTCTTGCACTTCTTGTAATTGCGGATATAGTTGTGCTTTTTGAAAATCGCACCCGCAATCAAGCCGGGGATGGCAAGGAAGAAGGAAAGGAACGCAAGCCAGAAGCTGCCGGTATCGTGCAGCGGTGTATCAAGGATTGAACCCTCGATTTTTTTCTCTTCAAGCTGCTTTTCGGCAGTTTTTGCATCCGCAGGAGCATTAACGCCGGCAATGGTAACGCTCTTGAGGGGAGTTCCCTCCTCACGGAGACGCTTATACTCTTCGATTTCTTTCTTGTTGCCGAAAACGAAGTGGCCATGACCGATATCGGTAAGCTCGGGCTTATCCTCGCTGTAATCATGCTGTGAAGGATCATAGCTGAACAGCACTTTGTGCTTCTCAAGATTCGGATCCGGAATCGGGATCGCGGAAATCAGAGAGCGGGTGTAGGGATGCATCGGGAAGTCAAACAGTTCTTCTGCGGTTGCAACTTCAACGATGTCGCCTTTGTAGATAACGCCGATACGATCGGAGATAAAGCGAACGATCGAAAGGTCATGAGCGATGAACAGATAGGTCGTTCCGCGCTCACGCTGGAACTTTTTGAGCAGGTTCAGAACCTGTGCACGGATGGAAACGTCCAGTGCGGAGATAGGTTCGTCTGCAACAACAAGCTCGGGATCCATGACCATTGCCCTTGCAAGACCGATTCTCTGACGCTGTCCGCCGGAGAACTCATGCGGATAGCGGGTCAAATGCTCGGGGAGCAGACCGACTTCCTGAATGATATTCTCGACTTTCCTCACGCGATCCGCCTCATTTTCAAAGAGGTGGAAGTTATAGAGGCCTTCGGAGATAATGTAGTCAACGGTTGCGCGCTCGTTCTGAGATGCGGCGGGATCCTGGAAAACCATCTGGATGTTGCGGATAACTTCGCGGTCCAGTGAATGGGGAATCTTGCCGGAGATGCGAACGCCCTTGTAATAAATTTCACCGGCGGCGCAGGGGTTGACACGAATTACGGCACGGCCGATCGTGGTTTTACCGGAACCGGACTCGCCGACGAGAGAGAACGTTTCACCCTTGTAAATGTCGAAAGAAGCGTTTTTGACTGCACGCACGGCATTGTCGCCTTTGCCGAAGGTGATGTCAACATTTTTCAACGAAAGGAGAACTTCCTTGCCGCTTGCATCAACAGGAGCTTTTTCGGGCAGATGGGAAACCCTACCCTCTTTTGCGGTAATTTTTTCTTTATGTTCCACAGTTCTACCCTCCCATTAAATATTGAACGCTTTAATCATCTTGTCGTGGATGTTGTCGATCGCGGCAGGCTTGTCGATCTTGGGCGCTCTGGGATCAAGCAGCCAAGTCTTTGCATAGTGAGTTTCCGTGATCTTGAACATCGGCGGAGCTTTGACGACATCGATTTTCAAACAATAAGGATTTCTCGGTGCGAAGGGATCGCCCGCAATCTTATTGTAGAGAGAAGGCGGCGTACCGGTGATTGAGAACAGCTCGGTGTCGCGCTGTGCAAGCTGCGGCAATGAGGAGAGCAGTGCCCATGTGTACGGATGACGCGGGTCATAGAAGACCTCTTCGGTCGTGCCGACTTCAACAATCTGTCCTGCATAAAGAACTGCAACGCGGTCGGCAACATTTGCAACAACACCGAGGTCATGCGTGATGAAAACGATCGTGTAATTGAATTCTTTCTGCAAATCTTTGATGAGCTTGAGAATCTGCGCCTGAATGGTAACGTCAAGCGCAGTGGTGGGCTCGTCGCAGATGAGGATCTTCGGCTGGCAGGAAAGCGCAATTGCGATAACAATACGCTGACGCATACCGCCGGAGTACTGGAAGGGATAATCGTCGTAACGGTTTTCAGCATTGGGGATGCCGACCTTACGCATCATCTCGATTGCACGCGCACGTGCTTCAACCTCGGAGCAGTCCTGATGCTTCATAATGATGGAGGAAATCTGCTTGCCGATGGTGATGATCGGGTTGAGCGATGTCATAGGATCCTGGAAAACGGTTGCGATTCTTCTGCCGCGGATACGGGTCCAGTCCTTTGCATATTTAAGCTTTGCAAGGTTGATAACGCAGGTACCGTGGATGCGTTCTTCGTTCTCGTCAAGGAACCTGACGCGGAAAGCGACATCATCGAATACATCGGTTCTTGTTGCGTCATCGTTAAGGTCGAGACCGTTTTTCATTGCGCTGCGAACAACCTTTACAAGGTCGTTTATCGCCTTGATGCGTTTTGCAACATTGTATCTGCCGACGGACAGATAAATTTCTTTTGCGATAATCTCGTTGCGCGCAATTTTGTCTGCGGAAACGGGCTGAGCACATGCCTCTCTGTACTGAGCGGTAAGCTGAGCCATTTCGGTCTTGAACCGGGTGTTGTACGCAACGCCGTTTTGCATTGCCTGCTTATGTGCGGCAATGGTCTTTTTGCGCTCATCTTCAAGCTGCTTCAGTTCCTCGTCCATTTTTTTGATGCTGTGAGAAAGCTCCTTAAGGCGATCTTTCTCCTTGGACGGGTCAATTGTGAGCTTGAGGTTATAAGTCTCGGCTCTGCGGAATCTCAGATCCTCAATGCGGGTATCGAGCTGTTCAGCCTCTGCCTCGCTGAGGCTGGACCTGCGGATCCTGTCCTGCTTAAGCTCATTGATGCGGCGGTAGATTGCGGCACCGTTTTCATAGCGGGATGCTGCATTCAGCTTTGCATGAATGGACTTAATGCGCGCCTTGACCTCGGGGGTGTTGGGAACTGTTGTTTCGGCAAGTTCGGGATCATTGAAAACGATGGAACCGTTGCTGACATAGCCGTTATCATCGAGCATACCTGCGAAGGTTTTCGTGAATACGGATTTACCCGCAGCGGATTCGCCGACGATTGCGATCGATTCGTTTTCGTAAATATCCAGAGAGATGCCGCGGATAGCTGTCAGAATTCTGCCGCGAACGCGGAATTCGACTTCAAGATCCTTAACGGATAACAATACTTTCTTTTCTTCCATAGCGGTGTCCTCTTATCTGTGCGTTCTCGGGTCGGATGCGTCGCCCAGGTTCTGACCGACAACATACAGGATAATCGTGATAATGGATGCCAACAGAACGGGGCTCCAGAATTCGATTTCCCAACCGGGGGTAACCATTGCGCTCTGTGCAGCTTCGATCAGCTTACCAAGGGACATCTCGGAAAGACCCATGCCGAGGTAGGACAGGAAGACTTCATAAGAGATGTAAGAAGGAATCTCGGTTGCCGCAACGGTAACGATAACGGAGGTCATGAACGGGAGGATGTTTTTCATTGCAATGCGAACGGTGGAAGTACCGAGGCACTTCGATGCAAGGTTATATTCGCGGTCGCGGATGATGACAACCTGCGTTCTGATGAAGTACGCGATACCTATCCAGCCTGTGATCGTCATTGCGAAAACCATGGACCAGAAGCTCGCGGTGAACAACATAACAAGAACGGAAATCAGCAAAATGTACGGAACATTGCCGATAATGTTGTAGATAACCATCATGACGGCATCGACTTTTTTGGAGAAACCCCAAAGTGCGCCGACGGTGACGCCGACAGTCATGTTGATGAGTGCGCAGACAAATGCAAGGGAGAGGGAAATCTCCGCACCGTGCCAAATCGCATCGAAAGTGGACTGGCCGGCACCGCCGGTACCGAGAATGGTATGCAGGCTGAAGCCCCATTTGTCGATCGCCTTTGCGGGACTCAAATGCTTTGCGGTTGAGTCGAGCAGGTTTGCGTATGCATCATATCCGGAGAAAATCGGATAAATGTAGGAAAAGATAATGATGAACGCCAGAATGGCAAGAACAACGATGTTTATCTTTTTCTTGAAGAACACACGGAAAACCGAATGCCAATAGGAGTAACGCGGCGCGGTAATCTTTTCGGAGTCGATGTTGCTGTCGCAGCGGGAAAACAACTCTTCCTCTTTCATACCGAGATCGCTGACATTTACCAATTCAGAAGCCATTTCTATTACCTCGCTTTCTGTACGAAGGAGATTCTCGGGTCAACGAGCGTCATGAGGAGGTCGCCCAGAATGATGGCAACAACCGACAGCAGCGCGTAGAACAGAGTCAAACCGACAATAACATTGTTATCGTACATGTTGATAGCCGTGGTGAGCAGGTTACCTGCACCGGGAACAACGTAAACGCGTTCGGTGATGATCGCGCCGACAAGTGCGAACAGAACCGTGCCCGGGATACCGTGAATGATGGGGATTGCAGCATTCTTGAAGATATGCTTGCTGAAAATCTCACTCTCGGAAAGACCGCCTGAACGAGCGAACTTGACGTAGTCGGAGTTCATCTGGTCGATCATGTAGCGGCGCAGCCACTTCATCAGGTTACCGATGGAGGGAAGTGCGAGGGAGATAATGGGCAAAACATACATCAGCCATGTACCTTTATCAATGTCGAAGGTTGTGGGCATACCGATGAGTCGGCCGAGAGCCTTAACCATGAAGATGTACGCAAGGGAGGGAACGGCGAGACTGAAAACGATATAAATCGTGCCGATCTTGTCGCCCAGCTTGTCTTTTTTGCGTGCCATGGAGATGCCTGCGGGAATACCGATGAGGTATGCAAGAAGACTGGACAGAATACCGAGGATGAACGAGAAGCCAACCTTGGAATAAGTCTTGTTGACAGTCTGAACGTTTGTGTAGTCATCGGTGAAACGCGCTGCGGTAACAGGGGAAGAATCCTTCGAACCTGCGACATAAGTCGCTGTGTGAAGATCGTCCGCACTTTCCTCAACGAAACCGGTGGGGAAGGTCATCGGTCTCTTAACGAATGAACCCTGGGATTTGGTCATCGTTGTGAACACGTCGACGCCCTGGTTAACAGAAAAGGAAGTACCGAGGGAAATGGTCAGAAGGTTCTGATGAACATAAGGGAATTTGTTGTTGAAATAGAGCAGGTACTTGTGGGTTGTACCGTTGCCCATGATAGCCGGGGAGAAAACTTTCTTTTCGGAACCGACGGGGTTATAGACGGGATCATAGAAAGTGAATGTCAATCCGCGATCGGCATCGGCAACGCCGCTTGCCTTGTGGATATTATCAATAGTGAAAATGCTCCCGAAGTATTTAAGCACACGAGAAATGAGGGGGATGTCACGATGCGCAAAAAGCTGAGGTGAACCGCCCTCGGCAAGGTCGCGTCCGCTGGGTTTAAGAACGGCATCAAGTCGCACGACTTTATAGCCTTTGCCCTCATAGTATTCGGTGAATTTTTTGATGTAAGCTTGAGCTTCTTCAGAATCTTTTTCGGCAGTCCTGCCGAGTTTAACGGCGGTCTTTGCAGTTTCCGCATCAACCTCGCCGTTCTTTACCAAGCTGTTTACATAGTCAGCATAGGTAACATAATCAAGATAGCCGTATTCTCTCCATTTGCGGTACTTATAGGCTTCTCGAGCATTATTTGTCTGATGACTGTACACGGAGTCCTTTGCAAAAATAAGGTTACGATCAAGCAAAGAGAAAATCATGATCATAACGATTATCGTTGCAGCACATGCCGAAAGCACACCGGTCAGCAATCGCTTTAATAGATATTTCGTCATATTCAGCCCCTACTCCTTATAAAGATTACAACGGGGGAAGATACGAGGTCTTCCCCCATTGTCCGTTAGTGTTCTATAAAGCTAAGTTATTGTGCGAATGCGGTATTAGAAGAGACCGAGGCACTTAGCCATGTAACCTGCGCCGTCACCGAGCATGGTGTCGAGGTAGGTTGCGGGATCACCGTAGTCAGGACCCCAACCGGATACGTCGTACAGGGTGTAGTTAGCATCCTTGCCGGATTCGGTGTAGTAACCTGCATAGTACCACTCCTGAGCATCTGCACAGGGAACGAGGTTGACAACAACGCAGCCCTGGAGAGCTTCTTCAACAGACTGCTTGAGGGTCTGAGCGCGGTTGGTGTAGATGTCGACGCCGGAATAATAGGGCAGGTCCATAACGATGGGGTTATCCTTGGAGATCTCAATGTCGAATTCCTTGAGCTCGGTGATTGCCTGCTGAAGCTCTTCGTAAGCGTTAGCAGGATTGTGCCAACCTGCGAAACCGTCGCTGGTCTGGTTTTCTGCATCCCATACCTTGATCTTAACGCCGTCAGCGTCGATCTGAGCCTGCATGATCTCACCGTAGTAGGTGCCCTTTGCAAAGGTCTTGGATTCGCCGTTGATTTCGATGGTTACATCTTCTTCAAGAGCGACGAAGTTACCGGGGGTGTAGGAGTTACGTACGGAGTTGAGCTTGAGCTCTTCGCCGACAACCTGTCCGTTGTAGGTAGCGATGTCAAGACCCATGCCGATTGCGCGGCGGAAGTGAACGTTGAGCATTGCAGCGTCGGTCCTCTTCTTCTGATCGTCGGTCATAGTGGAAACAGCCTTGGTTGCATCGTTGACGTTTGCATACGCATTACGGTTAAGGTTGAGGAACAGAACGAAGGAAGTAGCATCGGTATCGGAAACGGTGCAGTACTTTTCGAAGTTGCCGTCTGCCTTGCAGGCTTCGAGGGAAGCGGAAGAGAGACCGCAGCCGTCAAGAGTGCCTGCTTTAGTGTCTTCGTATGCCTTGGTGGGATCCTTACCGTCGTTGAACTTCCAGGTGAGGGTCTTGATGGTGATGTTGTCCTTGTTCCAGTAGGTGGGGTTCGCCTCGAAAACGATGGTGTTTTCTGCGGTGTAGTTGGTTACGGTGTAAGGACCGCAGTAAGCGATGTCGTTAACAGTCTGACCGTACTTCATGGTGCCTGCGTCAACAGCTGCCTTGTAGTCGTCCTTGCCGAATACGCCGCCCTTGGACTCAAAGTAGGTACGGCTCATGGGAGCGAATACGTTGTAGCCAAGCATGGTGATGAAGTAGCTGGTGGGCTGGCAGAGGGTGTAAACAACGGTGTTGTCGTCGGTTGCTTTAACGCCTACTTCTGCAAAATCGGTAACGTCGCCTTTGTTGTATTCGAGAGCGTTAACGATGATGTTTTCAACGAGGTATTCGAGACCGCCGCCTGCATCGAGCATATGCTGCATACCTGCAACAAAGTCGTCTGCCTTAACGTCTGCAACTTCACGGCCCTGTGCGTCAACCCACTTTGCACCCTGACGGATGTGGAAGGTGTAGGTTTTGCCGTCTTCGGAAACTTCCCAGGACTCTGCGAGAGCGGGCTTGATTTCGTTCTCGTTATCGTATTCTACGAGACCGTCGTAGGTGTTAACGATAGCTTCGGAGTCTGCGGAACGAGAGGTTGCGAAAGCGTCCCAGGTCTTGGGGTCGCTGGCGTAACCCATGTTGTAGGTGTCCTTAAGGGTGTAGCCCTTTTCCTTCAGGTAATCGGTTGCCTTCTGGGAGTAGGTGCCGGTTCCGCGAACCTCATTCCACATTGCCTTGAGGTGAGTCTGATCCTCTGCGGAGATGAGCTCGGTGGTTATGAGAACATTGTGGAAACGGTCGGAGTCATTGCCCCAGAGAACGGTGGAAGCGGAACGCTTTGCAACACGGCTCAGACCGTAGTTGCCGCCGTTGGTGGTGCCGGGGATGAGAACAGCAGCTTCAAGAAGCTTTGCCTCAGCCTGTGCCATAAGAGCATAACGCTTGGAAACGTTTTGCTCTTCTTTTGCAGCCTGGTAAAGGGTGTTGAATGCGCCGAGCTGTGCATCATAGATAGCAGCAGACATTGCATTGTAGTCGCCGGTGGGGAGCTCAGTGTTGGGAACCGTAGTTGCGGGAACCACGGACTCTGCCGGCTTGTTGGTGTTGTTGGGTGCGGGTGTGGTCTTGTCATCGCCGTTGTTCTTGCAGCCTACAAAGCCGAGAACCATGACGAGTGCGAGAAGAGCACACAGTACTCTTTTTAGGTTTTTCATCGGATGTCGTCCTTCCTAAATTTTTTTATTTTCACGCACAAGGCGCAAAAACCGAATTAAATGATGCAGATACGTGCGCCGCAATTAAGAACCCCGTGATTCGGGGTAGTATATGCCCGTGCACTTTAGTCTGACGCATTTATTATATCATCTTAACCGCCTTATCGCAAGTGTTTTTCTAAAACTTTTTTTATTCCTGCTTTTTTCAAAAAAACCTTTATCGGCTTAATTTTTCAGGAATATATCTTTCTTTTTTGATATTATATGCACAACATTTTTTCGTCTTTTTTCAAAAAAAGTGCGTTTGCTGCACCTTCGAACGCTTTCGCGGCGGAGCGATTCCCGCCCGGTTTTCGTCAATACTGTAATTTTGTGTCATTAATACGGTATTGCACCGAACGGCGGTGTATGCTAAAGCGGAGGTGCCGTGCCGCTCATGCCGTCAATTAGAAAGAGCCCCATCCGTGCGGATCGGGCTCTTCGTTCTGCGCACCTCCGTCATGCGGAGTGCGCTCTGCATTTATGTTTATCTTTTGTTTTTATAATACATGCGCTGGAAGCACTTTACGATCTCAACAATTACGATTGTTGACAATGCAAGTGCGAACGCGATAACGAATTCATCAAAGCCGAAGTCCGTTGCAAGGCTGAACACTTCCGCTATCGGATCGATGAAAACAACCGCACTCGTGAGCAGCAGCGCAAGCGCAAACGAGCCCCAAAGCCACATGTTCTGTCCCTTTTTGGCAAATATGCTGCCGTGTTGGGTACGCATGTTGAAGCTGTGGAAAATCTCCGCAAGATTCATCGTTAAAAACGCCATGGTCATGCCGTGCGGACTTGCCGCGCTGCCGATAACGTTCCATGTGCCGAGGTCGCGGAAATGCCCGATGCAGTATGCCGCAACGGTTATTGCAGCCAGCATAACGCCCTGATAGGCAACTTCAAACCCCATGCCGTTTGCGAATATGCCTTCTTTCGGATTGCGGGGAGGACGCCGCATAATGTCATCATCCTCACGTTCCATTGCAAGCGAAAGCGCAGGGAAGCAGTCCGTGATAAGGTTTATCCAAAGCAGATGCACGGGTTCAAGTATCGTGAAGCCCAAAAGCGTTGCCGTAAAGATGCTCAGCACCTCACTCGCATTGGAAGCAAGCAGGAACTGAATCGCCTTGCGGATGTTGTCGTAAATGCGCCTGCCCTCTTCAACGGCGGAAACGATGGTTGCAAAATTGTCGTCCGCAAGCACCATATCGGCAACATTTTTTGTGACATCCGTGCCCGTGATGCCCATGCCCACGCCGATATCGGCTGTTTTGATGGAAGCTGCATCGTTCACGCCGTCGCCGGTCATTGCGGTAACTTTGCCTCTGCGCTGCCATGCCTTGACAATGCGCACCTTGTGTTCGGGCTGCACGCGGGCATACACCGAATACTTGTCAATATTATTGTAAAGCTCATCATCGGACATTTCGTTCAGCTCCGCGCCCGTCAGTGATTCGGAGGCATCGGAAATGATTCCGAGCTGTTTTGCAATTGCAACCGCCGTATCACGGTGGTCACCGGTTATCATGATGGGACGGATCCCCGCCTCGCGGCATTCTTTGACGGCCGCTATCGCTTCCGGGCGAACCGGGTCTATCATGCCGGTAATTCCGATGTATGTAAGATTTTGTTCGAGATACTCCGGCGTTGTGATCGCGGGCTTTTCGTCCCATGTCCGCATTGCCGCAGCGAGTGCACGCAGTGCATCATCCGCCATGGATTTGTTCTCCGCAAGTATTTCGCGGCGCAGCGCATCCGTCATCGGCACGACTTTGCTGCCGTCGAAATAACCCGTGCAGCGTTTGAGCAATTCATCCGGCGCACCCTTTGTAAATTGGATTATTTCCCCGTTATGGTTGTGAACGGTGGTCATAAGCTTTCTCATGCTGTCGAACGGAGCTTCCGCAATGCGGGGGTATTCCGCCTTCAAAGCAGGTTTTTTCAACCCGAGTGCGGTTGCAAAATTCACAAGCGCACATTCCGTCGGTTCGCCGACCGCTTTCTCCGTTTCGTCGGGTTCCGCATCGGAACAGAGCGACATCGCCGTTGCAAGCAGCTTTTCGTCACGGCCCGCGGTGCGCACAACCGTCATTCGGTTCTGGGTCAGCGTGCCTGTTTTGTCGGAGCAGATAACCTGCGCACAGCCGAGAGTTTCAACTGCTGTAAGCTTCCTTATGACGGCATTGCGCCTGCTCATTTTCGTAACGCCGATCGAAAGCGAAATTGTAACAACGGTTGCAAGCCCTTCCGGAATTGCGGCGACCGCAAGGCTGACCGCAACCATGAATGTGTTCAGAACAAGTTCGGGCGTGATGCCGCTTTTTGCCGTCAAAAGGCTGAAGCCGAACATAAATATGCATATGCCGATGACAATATACGTCAAAATTCGGCTGAGCTGGCCGAGTTTAATCTGCAAAGGCGTTTGTCCGCTCTCCGCTTTTGTGAGTGCATCCGCGATCTTGCCCATTTCGGTATCCATGCCCGTTGCGGTGATAACGGCATAGCCCCTGCCGTACACGATGGTTGAACCCATGTAGACCATGTTCACGCGATCTCCGAGCGGACATTCTTTGCCGGTCAGATCCTCAATGGTTTCAACCTGTTTGTTGACGGGAACGCTTTCTCCCGTCAATGCGGCTTCCTCCGCCTGCAGGCTTGCGCATTCTATAACTCTCGCATCCGCCGGCACCGCGTCGCCCGCTTCAAGCAGCACAACATCTCCGACAACAAGTTCTTCGCTCTTGACAAGGCGAACCATGCCCCCGCGCAGAACCCTGCTTGTTGCCGAGGACATCGCCTGCAATGCCTCGATCGCTTTTTCCGCTTTGCTCTCCTGATAAACACCGAGGACAGCGTTCAGCAAAACGACCGCAATAATTATTATCGTGTCCGAAAAACTTTCCTTTTCAACAACCGAAACAACGCCGGAAACAATTGCCGCCGCGATAAGAATTATTATCATCGGGTCCTTGAGCTGATTGAAAAAACGCGAAAGCAGGGATTCCTTCTTTGCTTCTTTCAGCTTGTTTCTGCCGTTCCGTTCAAGCCTTGCTGCCGCTTCCGCATCGGAAAGCCCCTGCCCGCACGAGTCGAGTGACTGCAAAACGCGCTCTTTGTCTTCGTAGTAGTACCTCATTATTTGTTTCAATTCCCTTTCCACACCGTTCGCCTGTTTTGTTATTCTGCCTTTTTTATACGGCGTTCAACCGTCCGCAAAGCGAAAAACCTTTGAGTTACGCAAATCCATAAAAAACAGACTCCCTGCCGCACACGAAAACAAACCTGTGGTCTTTCGGTGCTGCATGAGTCTTGCTTGTTATGTGACGTTAAACGAAATATTCATGTCAGCCGAAGCCTTTGAAATTCCCGTCATCGGGGTAACGCCCGCACCAAACGCGGCTGCACTTCCGTGCGCTGCGTCAGTGTTGTTGATGCGTGCCGCGGAACCTGCGTCCCGTGAAACTACTCCCTCATTCGCTGATTGCAGTATTCGGTTCTGATTGAATATTTTATCATGTCAATGCATTGCAGTCAAGCCGCATGCATGAAATATACAGTCCGGCCGTCCTCTGATATTCTCGGGACAATCGGGTGGCATTATCACCGTCCGCATTCTCATGCTTTGTTCCGCATTCGAAATTCGGAGTTGTTTACCGTTTGCCGTTCCGTTCGGCATTTTGCGCCCTGTATGCGTTGATATCGGCATCCGAAAGCTCGTCCGCCATTCTGAAAAGATAAATATGCCAACCGGATTTTGCAAGGTAATAATACGGCTGCACGAACAGCACCCGCGCAATGCCGAAAGTCAACAGCCCCAAAAGATGCCAGTACCAGAAGCTTAAATCGAACAAAAACAGATCCCATTTATAGCCTTTGGTCAAACGGGCGGAAAACTCCATTGCGTCCTTCGGCGTAAGCTCGGGATTTTCCACCAGCAGGTACGGCGTGAGCCAATATTCGTAATGCTTTATGATTCCCGGAACGATGAAAAGCAGCGACCAGAGAAAAACGCGAATATTCACCATCATCATTCCGCTGAAGTTATGCCAATATCTCCGAAATCCGAACCTGATAAAATCGAGCGGTCTTATCTCTTCGGCCCAAAAAATTTGATACAGACTGTCCTGTGCACCCACTCTCATATTCTGTTGAACAAATATGCTTATCGGCAGCACTATGAGCATGTTTCGAAGAATTATCCGCAGCGAAAAGCACAGCAGAGGAATCGACAGCCCCGCAAACCCGCAGCGGCGTATCGTTGAAGAAATGATGCCGACCGCCCAATGGCTGCCCAGAAATTTGTGAACCATCCACGGGATCAGGTTCATCATGCAGGCAAAAGTCACGCTGAAAATATACTCCCTTTCCATCGCTTCTCTGGCCATCTTCTTCAATTCCCGCCGCACACCGGCGATTTTATCCCATTTCATTTGCGCGCTCCTTTCGGTTTTCCGCAGAAACAGCTTCCGAAGCACCGTCGATGTTTTTCAGCTGCATTCGGGAACGCTCCGGGCAATTCGCTTTCGGTAAAAAAGTTGAATTTACGGTGTTTTTTCGCCGAAACAGCCTTCAATCGGAGTCTTCTTGAATTCATTATACCTTATTCCGCAGCAGAATTCAAATACCGAATATAATAAACATTCTCCCCTCGGCGGTTCGCACTTAAAAATGTTTTCCCGGAAAGCACCGTTTAAAGACAGTTTTCCGGGAATAACAGTTTTTCGGCTTTTTTTACAAAATTATCATTCGGAGCATTTCGAATTGTGCAGGCATCCTCATCCGAAAATACAGTTCAGCACCGCAAGCAGCCCGATTCCCGCTGCCGTCGGTATGACCGCCGCCGCCGCAGTCCAGCCGATACTCCCCGTTTCCTTCTTTATCGTCAGCAGTGTTGTGCTGCACGGCGAGTGCATCAAAGTGAACAGCACGGCGGAAACAGCCGTCATCGCCGTCCAACCGTTGCCCGAAAGCACTTCCGAAAGGGCGGCATATGAGCTTATTTCCGTAAGGCAGCTCCCTGAGGTGTATGCCATCAGCATTATCGGAATCACAAGCTCGTTTGCGGGCAGCCCCAAAATGAATGCCGCAAGTATCACCCCGTCCAGCCCGATAAGCTTTGCCGCGGGATCAAGCCATGAGCAAAACCACGAAAGCAGCGTTTCCCCGCCCGCGCTGATATTTGCAAGCGCATACACCGCAAGTCCCCACGGAGCCGCAACGGCTGCCGCGCGCCCGAGAACATGCAGTGTTCTGTCCAGCACGCTCCGCACAATGACCTGCCCTATTCGCGGCACGCGGTAAGGCGGCAGTTCAAGCGTAAATGCGGAGCTTTCGCCGCGAAGCAGGGTTTTTGAAAGGATGAACGACACCGCAAGCGTCACCGCAGCCGAAAAAACAACAACAAGCGCAAGCACACCCGCCGCCGTGAGCGAACCTGCTGCGGATCCGCCGCTGTTGCCTGCAAGAAAAAGCGAAATCAACGCGATAAGCATCGGAAACCGTCCGTTGCAGGGCACAAACGAATTCGTCAGGATCGCAATCAGCCTTTCCCTTTTCCCCGAAATGATTCTGCACCCGACAACACCCGCCGCATTGCAGCCGAAGCCCATGCACATTGTCAAAGCCTGTTTGCCGCAGGCATTGCAGCGCGCAAACCCCTTATCAAGGTTAAACGCAATCCGCGGAAGCACTCCGAGGTCCTCCAACAGCGTGAAAAGCGGGAAAAAAATCGCCATCGGCGGCAGCATGACCGCCACGACCCATGCCGTTGTGCGATACATGCCCGAAAGCAGCGCGTCAGTTATCATATTCGGCATTCGAATTGCGTCGAACAGCTTCCGCAGCAGAGCTTCAAGCGCAAACAAACCGCGCGACAACAGTTCGGAAGGGTAGTTTGCCCCGCGTATTGTGAGATAAAACACGCCGAAAAGCATCAGCAGCATCAACGGCAATGCGGTAAATTTTCCCGTCAGTATTTTATCTATGCGCCGTGTCATCCGCCGTACATCGCCGACCTCGCCGCATTCGCCGCAGCGTTTGCAGGCTTTGCAGCCGCATTTCATGCAGCCCGCGCATTTTTTTCGACCCAGGCACTCTCTCCCGCAGCTTTCCGGCGGCACAACCGTCACAACTCCGCAGCAAAGTTCACGACAGGCATCAAGAATGCTCTTTGAAACCGCATCCTCAAGCGATACCTCAGCCTCCGGCGGCGGGTTTTCCTGTTCACCGTCTTCGTTTTTGTCGGATTTATTCGAACGGCCGAATGGCATTCTCCCGCTGTTTTGCAGGTACTCCGTTACGCTTTTCGGGTATTGAATGCGGTAAACATTTTCGGGCGGGTTTGCCATCACGCGTTTCACGGCCTCAAGCAATTCGCAAAGCCCCTCTCCGCTCCGCGCCGAGCAGAGCACGACCGGGACGCCAAGCCGCATTTCAAGCCGCTCCGCGTCAATATGTATTCCGCATTTTCGTGCTTCATCAATAAGGTTTATGCATATGACGACCTTCTCCGTGATTTCGATAATCTGAAGCGCAAGCGCAAGGCTCCGCTCAAGGCAGGTTGCGTCAAGAACAACCGCCGCCGCATTCGGTTTCCGCTCTTTAAGAAAATCCCGTGCAACCGCTTCCTCCCGCGAACGTGGGTTCAGCGAGTAGCAGCCGGGAAGATCCACAAGCTGCCACGGCTCCTTTTTGCATTTGCCGCTGCAAAGTTCTATTGTTTTGCCCGCCCAATTCCCCGTATGCTGTTTCAATCCAGTAAGCGCATTGAACACGGTGCTTTTGCCGACGTTCGGATTGCCCGCAAGCGCAATGACGGGAAGATTCGTTGCTTCAAACCCGCCTTGCGACGCACTGCGCCCGACAGATGAATTCGTAAGCCCCATTTCATCACCCCTCTTTATTTTCCGCGCCGCTGTTGCAGCGGGCAGCGAAACACATATTGCAGGCTCCGTCCTCCGCACGAACCTTAATTTCCGCCGCATCCTTTCCCCGCAAAGCCGTCACGGTTCCGCGCACAAGGTATGCGCGCGGATCTCCGGGAGGGCTTTTAAGCACGCATTCAACATGCTCCCCTGCCGAAAAGCCCAGATCCATCAGCCTCCTGCGCATGCCGCCGCCCGTGTTCAGTTCAAGGATGACCCCCGCCTGCCCCGGTTCAAGTTTATCCAATGTCATTACAAACTCAGCAGCCGGCTCATTGTCTCCGTTATACTCTTTACCTCCGCCTTTCTTCCATCCCTTTCCATGCATCGGACCCAATACCCCCGTATGTTCGTTTGCTGTCATACTATGCGCACACTCTTTCCGCCGTGAAAGGTGTTTTTTTTGGGCATCTTCGCATCGCTTTTAATATATTTATTTTGTGCTTGACAAGTTACCGAACGGTTACTATAATCATGTTGTGCTGTTCCGAGACCTGCCGCACCGCCGTTTCGGAAAATGCGGAACAATGCGCAGCGGTATTCCGACAACGGCCCGACACAGGCATGAACAAACGAAAGGCAGTGAAAAAATGAACTACGAATTAAACAAAAAATATTCCTCGGCAGAGCTTATGAAAAAAATAATGGGTCCCAACCCGATAAAGCTTGAGGAAGAGCTTCTTCTTAACAACCGCATTCCGAAGGGCGCAGTCGTGTGCGACCTTGGCAGCGGTCAGGGGTTGACATCCGTTTTCCTTGCGAAGGAATACGGATTCAAAGTATACGCGGCCGACCTTTGGAGTGAACCCGGGGACAATGCCCGCTTCTTTGCCGAAATGGGTTTAACGCGCGAACAGATAATCCCCGTGAAAGCGGATGCTGTTGATCTCCCGTTCGAAAAGGAATTTTTCGATGCCGTTGTGAGCACGGACTCCTACAATTATTTCGGCCGCGACGAGACTTATCTTGACGAAAAGCTTCTTCCGTTTGTCAAGTGCGGCGGATATGTTTACATTGCAATTCCCGGCATGGTTCGGGATTGCCACGACAGCCTTCCTTCCGAGCTGCTTCTCTCGTGGACACCGAAACAGCTTGACTATATGCACGATGTATCGTATTGGACGGATATGGTTTCAAAATGCCGCGGTTCTCGATCCATTCCTGTTTCAATGCATCGTTCATTGCCGCCTTAAGCTCGTTTGCCTTTGCGGGAATCTGTGCCGGGCGCAGCTCCTGTTCGGCAAGCGCGCCGAGTGCGGGCTGAAGCGCATCGACAAATTCGACCTTGAGCTGAGCGTCTATCTCATCGCGCGTGAACTCCGTTGCGACGTTGCCGCAAAGCCTTGAGTAGAAGACCAACGGATCGGAAATAACATAGGTATAAACGCCGTTGCAGCGAACCTGCACCGTTCTGCTCATGCCGATCCGCTTATTCACAACCTCAAACATGATGGGGTTGGCAGTGCCGAATTTGTTGTTCAGGATCTCCTTGGTGTTGAGGTGAGGTCAGCACATCGGTAAGTGGATAGTGTCAGCAGATAGGTAAGCCGCTGG
>ENA-UONT01000693-UONT01000693.1-human-gut-metagenome-genome-assembly--contig:-CS20-NODE-693-length-36528-cov-154.941107_pt1 | contig 36528 bp, 57 predicted proteins | sample MGYA00242459_ERZ724006 | MGnify/ENA metagenome assembly ERZ724006 | reverse complement strand
GCATGGGCTGCGGGCATGAGCACAACTGCGGCGTGTCCGGATGCGCGGTCATGCGGGAGGCCGCCGACCGGATCGTCAACCAGGGCACCCACATCGCGTCGCTCCAGAAAGAAATTGAGAAGCTGCGGGGACAGAACGAGCAACTGCGGGAAGCGGCTGCGCTGGTGGCCAAGGAGAGCGCGGAGCTGCTTGAACGGCGCTGGATCCCGGTGGAGGAACGGCTGCCGGAGGATCGTAGCGATGTCCTTGTTGTCGCGTATTGGCACGAAAGATGGGGTGTCTATATGGGCTGGTGCGCTCCTGAAAGGGCGGCATGGTCTGTCCATATCGGCATTGGGGACAGATCCGATATCGCCGTCACGCACTGGATGCCGCTGCCGGAACCGCCGGAGGTAAAGCTATGAAAAAGCCTTTTTTTTGCCGCATTGGCCTGCACAAGCTGAACAAGTATGCGTATGTTCAGGTGACGCGCCGCCGAAGCGACCGGCACGGCGGGAAGTACCACACAAATTACGCAGTCTGTGAACGGTGCGGAAAACTATGCTACCGAGTGAAGCGAAAAATGGAGGGAATGTGATGGAAAGACTGACTTTTGACGGTAATTTCTGCGACATTGCGCAATGCAAAGAACTTCCGTGCCCATATAACGGATCTTGTTCTCAACGTAAGGTATGGGAGCGGCTGAAAGCCTACGAGGATACGAAACTGGAACCGGCGATGTGCGCCAATTACAAGACCTTTGAGGATGAGGCCATCAGTAAGGGCGTGACATTTAAGCGCATTGTCGCACTGATGGAGGCCGACAGAGCTGGTCGGCTGGTGGTGCTTCCGTGCAAGGTGGGCGATATGGTGTATTTTACTTTGCTTGGAAGAATCATTGAGAAGCAGGTATTTAGCATCGTTTCATTTTCAGATTCCACGAGAATTTACTGTGGCGGAACCAGCGAATATTTCAGGCCAGAGGATATAGGGAAAACCTTCTTCCTCACCCGCGAGGAAGCGGAGAAAGCATTGGAGGCGAAGAAGGATGAGTAAAGCCGTACTTATCAGCATCCGCCCCAAGTGGGTGGAGAAGATTGCCAACGGCGAAAAGACGATTGAGGTGCGCAAGACGAGGCCAAGGCTGGATACGCCGTTCAAATGCTATATCTACTGCACGCTGCCAAAATATCCGCACGAGGACTTCATTGCGACGGACTATCCAATGCCACAGTTTTACGGCGGCGGCAAGGTCATTGGGGAGTTTATTTGCGACCGGATTTACAAGATTGACAAGGATAGTACGGATTTTTTTTTTAAGGCCGGTGGCCTATCCGTTTACAAGCAAGCTGCCGAAGAAAAGTGTGGCCTGTGTGTGGCTATGACAGACGATGAGCTGCACGGCTATCTTGGACATTGCCAGGGCTACGGCTGGCACATCTCCGACCTGCTGATCTATGACCAGCCGCGGGAACTAAGCGAGTTCCAGCGTGCAATTGACCCATGTGTATTCTGCATGGAAAGAATCGCACGGGAATGCACAGACTGCAAAAAATTTGGCGGTAACATTAAGCGCCCGCCCCAGAGCTGGTGCTATGTGGAGGAGGGCTGACAATGACACTAACTGAGATGTTTACAATTTGTGATTCGTGCGTATATGCGCCATGCCTTTGCGGGAATGACCCTGAGAACTGCGTGGCGTATGTGATGAGGACTTCTGACAATGGCAGTCACGGCGAGAGAAAGGACGGCGGGGATGGCTAAACAATCCGCTTATTTGCAACGGCGGGAGGCGGAGCTGGATGCCACCTTCAACGCGGGTGCGGCGATGGCGATGCAATTCGCCATTGATACCCTTCAGATGGCCCTCCACCAGACGGAGGGCTGGGGCTATGACCGGATCATGCGGATCACCCATAACTGGGTTGCCGTTCAGCGCGAGTACAAACCGGCGCTGGACTGCCGGAACCCAGAGGCGGACGTCCGACAGGAGCACATGGATCGGGTGCTTGCGGAGATCATCGGCGGGAAGGCGGAGCTGATCCGGTTCCCGGATCGGTATCCAAACGCAAAAAAGATCAAATACGGGAGGTAAGGTATGGCTGATCCGTTTGTGTGCGTCCGACAGCGGGCGGGGCCGTTGGTCAAGGCACTGGTGACGGACAACTACGGATATCTCCGCCGCTACGGGCCGGGGGCGGTGCGGGGCCGGTGCGGGCCGGCCCTCAGCCGCACCACCGTTGATAAGTTGGAACTCCGGCTGGCGCTCTTTGGCTATGACGGTATTTTTTACACGTTGACTTTTGACGATGACCACCTTCCGCCGGATCGGGCCGGGGTGGATCGGATCTGGGACGCATTCGCGAAGCGTCTCAGGCGGTGGCAGCGCGGGCCGGTGGACTACTACGTTTACCGGGTGGAAGGCCTCCACGGCGACCACCGGCTCCACATCCACGTGTTTCTGCGGGATCAGGACTTTCCTCCGGCCGTGGTGCAGTACCTCTGGCGGACGTGGGGCAGTGCCTACGATGTGCGCTGGGACCGGGCGCGGGTGCTGTCAGAGGGCGGCTACCGTGGGCTGGCAATCTATTTCACCAAGGAGGTCCCGGAGGTAGGGCGCCACCCGTGGGGCTGCTCCAGAGCGCTGAGTAAGTACATCCCGCCTCCGGAGGTGACCACCTGCAAGAGCGGCATGGTGCGGCTGCCCAAGGGCGCCACACCGCTGCCCATGCAGGGCCGGGACCGTCCTCAGCTGGGCGGGTGGGGGCTATACGGATACAGCCGGTATCTGCTTCCCGAAAAATAGCGCTTTTATTTTAATAACAAAGTTTAGTATTACTATCTATAGATAGCGTATCCTCTTGAAACCTACGGAATATCTACGGACAACCGCAAGAAAGTGAGGGAAAAGCCTTGCAAACGCCTAAAAACGGTGATAAACTAACAGTAAAGAACGGATGGTTAACTTGCCCGATCTGTAAGCGAAACCATCGGCTACTGAGGATCACAGACGCCACCAGGGCGCGAGGCCTGCCGGTCTACTGCCGGACGTGCCACAGCGAGGTGGTTATGGACATCGATGAAGGCCAGAGCGTTAAACGCCAGAGCCAATGACTCCCCGGAGGGGGCGTTGTTGGGTCTGGCGTTTTTGTTTTTACCCGGAGGTGATAGCCCGTGGCAACAAAGCCGCTGAGACCGTGTTTATACCCGGGCTGCTATCGGCTGGTGCCCGGCGGGTACTGCGCAGAGCACCAGCCGAAGCCCAAGGAGCGAAGCCAGGAGGCGCAGGCCTGGCGCTGGATGTACAGGACGCAGGCCTGGAAGACGCTGCGCAGTGAGCAGCTCCTTCGGGAGCCATGGTGCCGTGAGTGCGCCCAGCACGGCATCCGGACAAGGGCCACGGACGTAGACCACATCCGGGACCACAAGGGCGACTGGGCTGTGTTCACGGATCCGGACAACCTCCAGAGCCTGTGCCACCGCTGCCACAGCCGTAAGACTGCGGCGGAAATGAGCAAAAACAGGCCGCTTCGGCGGCGCTGATCGCGAGGGAAACCGGCGGACGCTTGGGCGCGCGGAAGCTCAGGCCCGCGCCTGCGGGGTTCCTTGCACCCTCCCCCCGGCCTGTTGAAGTTTTCGCCGTCGCCGGGAATACCGCGGGCCCCCCTCCGTGCGGGATTTTTTCCCCACGGGAGAGTCGGCGGCGGTCCGGCGGCAGTCAAGGCGAGGGCCAGGGCGCTGCGAGAGCGCAGCGCGAAGGCGCAAAACGTTGCGGAAACGCAGCGGGAATTGAATCACATGGCATAGACCAAAAGCCTGAAAGGCAAGAGTCAGCACGCACCGGAGACCAGTGCGCGTCGGCCCTTGCCTTTTTTGTTTTCCGGTTCATGACCCGGCCCCTGTGCCGGTATTCATCCTTTCTTCCCTTCCCTTCCGGTCTCCGTGACCTACCACGGAGGCCGGGTCATGAGCCGGAGCTGCCGCCCTGCCTGCGCCGAAGGCCTGCGCTGGATGCGCGGGGTATTGACGTAGACGCGGTGGGGCGGCACGGTCCGATTCGGACACATTTTCCCCGACGCACACGGCGGCGTTCGCGCCGCAGCGGGTTTGATCCTCCTGCGGCGGCCCTGGCTGCCATGCGAGGGTCGCCGTGTGCGCCGGGTATCACAGGAGGATCAGCATGGCAAAGAAAAAGACACCCGGCGGGACTGCCGGAAAGGGCGGCGTCAACCCGGCGCCGACGAGAGACAATCAGACGGTGCGGATCGCAGCGGAGCAGCTCACCATGGTCCCCATTGACGATCTCATCCCCTACGCGAACAACGCCAAGAAGCACGGCGTTAAGCAGATCAACCAGATCCGGGCTAGCCTGCGGGAGTTCGGTTTCGTAACGCCGGTGCTCATCGATTTTGACAACAACATCATCGCAGGCCACGGCCGGGTGGAGGCCGCCAGAGCGGAGGGCATGAGCGAGGTGCCCTGTGTGCTGGTGACCAACCTGACGGAGGCCCAGCGCAAGGCATACATCCTGGCAGACAACCGGCTGAGCGAGACGGCAGCATGGGACACGGAGCTGCTGAAAATCGAGCTGGAGGGTCTGGAGGCTTTGAACTTTGACACCGGGATCGCCGGTTTTGACGCGGAAGCGATGGAGGAGTTGGGCGTAGAAATTGACAGCAGTCATACGCAAGCCGAAGCCTACGAGGACGATTTTGACGAAGATCCCCCGGAAGAAACCTCCGTGCGTGAAGGAGACATCTATCAGTTAGGGCGACACCGTCTGGCGGTCGGCAGTACTGCCGATGAGGCGGCTATGACCCGCCTCATGAATGGTGCGCTGGCAAACATGGTTTTCACAGACCCGCCTTACGGCGTGGCTGTGGGATCCAAAAATCAAATGCTGGATGATGTTGCCGGGGGGAAAAGCGGACGCTGTACCGAGGACATCTACGGAGACACCATGAGTGAAAGCGATCTTCACGATATGCTTTTGCAGGCCATGACCAACATTCGGCTGTCATGCCGGGACGATGCTTCTTTCTATGTCACCAGTCCACAGGGTGGCAGCCTTGGTTTGATGATGATGATGATGATGCGGGAGGCCGGCCTGGAAGTCCGGCACATGCTGATTTGGAAGAAATCTTCTCCGACGTTTTCTATGGGCCGTCTGAATTACGAATATCAGCACGAGCCTATTTTCTTCACGTGGACCAAAAAGCATATCTGGTACGGAAACGGCAAATTCCACACGTCCGTGTGGGATGTGGATAAACCCCGCAAGTGTGACTTGCACCCCACCATGAAGCCGATAGCCCTGGTTGAAAACGCTATTCTGAATTCTACCACGGAAGGTGACCTCGTTCTGGATGGCTTCGGCGGCAGCGGGACAACGTTGATCGCCTGTGAGCAGCTGGGGCGGACGTGCTACATGATGGAAATCGACCCCAAGTATGTACAGGTCATCATTAACCGGTGGGAAGCTATGACCGGAGAAAAGGCGGTGCTGCTGAATGACCGTGCAAGAAGCTGAGCGGATCATCGCGCGGACCAACAGCCCGCATTTGAAATGGGACATGCAGCGGTTTATCAGAAACCAGCGGAGAAAGGAGGGCCGGAATGGCCGGGAAAAGACAGCCAACGGATGTGGTGATCGCCAACGGGCGAAAGCACCTGAGCAAAGCCGAGGAGGCGGAGCGAAGGGCCGGTGAGGTAAAGGTCTCCCCCGCCAAGACGGCCAAGCCGCCCAAGTGGCTGCCGGAGACGCTGAAAAAGGACTTCCGGGCCATCGGCAAGCGGCTGATTGCCTCCGGCCTTTACACGGAGCTGGACGCCGACACCCTGGGCCGCTATCTGGTGGCCCAGCACCAGTGGCTCATTGCCACGGCAGAGGTGGAAAAAGCACTGTCGCAAAAAGACCCGGAGACGGGGCAAATACGAAAAAAGCGAGACTTAGCGGCTGCGGACAGCTGGGGCAAGATCCAGGAGCGATACTTCAAGCAGGCCCGGAACTGCGCCAACGATATGGGCCTGACCGTCACCAGCCGCTGCCGCCTGGTGGTGCCGGATACCGGCAAGCAGGCGACGGAGGACAGCAACCCCATGCTGGAGCTGATCCGGGGAGGCATGGATCGGTATGCCTGAGATGTTGACGCTGGCGCCGGGCATCGAGGTACCGACGCCGGATGACGGCGCGGAGCTGCGGTACAGCCAGGAGGCCGTGGACCGTGTGGAAAAATTCTTCTCCATGCTGGTGTTCGGCCAGAATGACTGGGCTGGCAAACCCTTTGAGTTGCTTCCGTGGGAGCGCGATCTGATCCGGCAGTTCTACGGCATCGAGGTCAAGGATGATGACGGGCGTTGGGTACGGTATCGGCGCTTCCTCTATAACGAGATCCCGAAGAAAAACGGAAAGAGCGAGCTGGCAGCGGGACTGGGGCTGTACCACCTGCTGGCTGACGGCGAGCAGAAGCCAGACGTGGGCATTTTTGCCGTGGACACGGAGAACGCCGATATCATCTACCAGTGCGCAAAGTACATGGTGGAGAACTCCGTCATTGGGCAGCCGCAACATCGGCCACTGGCGTGGGCGCGACCCAGCGTGCGGGAGATCCGCACCCGCTTTGGCGGACGGATGAAGGTGTATTCCGGTGACGTGGATAACAAGCATGGCCCCAGCTTCTCAGCTATCCTCTGCGATGAGCTCCACGCATGGTCAGGCCGGGCGGGACGGGAGCGGTGGAACGTGCTGACAACAGGCTCTGACGCCGCCCGCGCCCAACAGACCGTCATGGTGCTGACCACAGCGGGCAACGACCCCGACCGCACGTCCATCGGCTGGGATCGCCATGAGTATTGCCGCCGCATTTTAGCGTGGCGGCGGGGTGAACCGGAGCGGCCAAGCGACACAGACGACAGTGAGTGGCTGCCGATTATGTACGGCATTTCCACTTTAACGCAGGACGATCCGGACAAAATTGCGGATCTGGATATCTACGATGAGGCGCTGTGGAAAACCTGCAACCCCAGCTATGGCGTGACGATGAAGGCCCGGAAGTTCCGAAAGGAGGCCCAGGCCGCCAAGATGAGCGAGGCGGCGGAGCGCAATTTCCGGTGGCTGCGGCTCAACCAGTGGATCAGCACCAAGGACGTGGGGTGGCTGCCCCTGACCCTCTACGACAAGACTCAGATCGGTCCCTCCGCCAAGGCGGAGCGGGAGGCGTGGGTGGAGGAGCACCTGACGGGCAAGACCTGTTACGGCGGGCTGGATATGTCCCTCCGGACGGACCTCAGTGCCCTGGTGCTGGTGTTCCCGCCCCAGCCGGGACTGGATCAGGGCGTGGCCCTGTTCCGGGCGTGGCGGCCCCTTGAGGGCGTGACGGAGGCAGAGCAGCGGGATCATGTGCCCTACCGGGACTGGGAGCGGGCCGGGTTCCTCACCCTTTGCCAGGGCGACATGATCGATAACCGGGACGTGATTGCGGCCATCCTGGACGCCAAGGAGCGGTATGACCTGCGGGCGCTGGGAATCGACCAGTACCTGACGGCCACCATGACGCCGTTGCTCCAGGATGAGGGCGTGGAGATCATCGCCATCCCCCAGACCATGGCGGGCATGAGTCCGGCGATGAAGGAGCTGGAAGGTCTGATAAGGGAGCACAAGATGCTCCATGTCCACAACACCTGCGCCCGGTGGTGCTTCGGCAATGTGCGGTGCGCGGTGGACGGAAACGAGAACCAGAAGCCCATGAAGAACCGGAGTATCGGGCGTATCGATATCACGGTGGCGTGGATCATCGCCGTGGCGGCGTGGATCGTGAAAAGAAATCAGAAGCCGGATCTGGCGGCGGCTATGCGGCAGCGAGAGTATCACTTGTAAGGAGTGGAGATATGAGAAAAAGATTTGCAACGGCAATCGTCAAAAATGTCAGCATGATCGTTTTGGTGGCCGGTGCAGCCGTTACGGCTGTAGGCGCCGGGATGATCTATCTGCCCGCCGGTTTGATCACCGGCGGCGTGCTGGCCATGGCTGGTGCTGTGGTAGCCATGTTTGGTGAGGAGGACGACAGATGAGTTTGCGCAAGGGCCTGGTGAGAGCTGGGCGGACACTGGACAGTCCCCGGCAGAAATCTCTCGGAGGGGCGATCCCAACGATGACTTTGGATAACCCGGCGGGCTGGATCTCCGGCGAGGAGAGCGTAGCCATGAGCCGGGACAAGGCCATGAAGGTATCAACGGTGAACCGGTGCGTAGAGGTCTTGAGCACGTCTATGGCGGTGCTTCCGGTCTACACCATGAATGAGTCCACTAAGGAGCGGCTGCCGGATCATCCTCTCCAGCCTATGCTGTGGAGCCGGGCCAACGAGTCCATGAGCACCTTCGACTACCAACGGCTGATGATGTGCAACCAGCTGCTGCGGGGCAATGCCTATGCAGCTATCGTGCGGGATCCCCGGAGCGGCCGGCCGCAGGAGCTGATCCCTCTTCCTCCGGACTATGTATCGCCGGTTTTCGATGATAACGGCGTTTTCTGGTATGTATTCACCCACCCGGTCAGCGGCGAGATGACGCTGCTTCGCCCGGAGGATGTGATCCACTACAAGGCATACAGCGAGGACGGCATTGAGGGCGTGAGCGTGCTCAAGAGGGCGTCCCTGACCCTGAGCACCGCCCGGGCGGCGGCGCAGTACGAGAACAGCACGTGGCTCAACGGCGGGCAGCCCTGCGGCATTCTGACCACGGATTCCGACCTGGGCGGGCAAGTACAGCGCGTGCAGGCAGACGGATCTACCGTATGGGTGGATCCCAAGGAGGAGCTGCGGCGCTCCTGGGAGAGTGTGCACCGGGGGCCGGACAAGGCGTTCCGGGTGGCGGTGCTGGATCTTGGTTTGAAGTATCAGCCTATCTCCATGACCAACAGTGACGCACAATTTGTTGAGAGCAACGAGATCCGGGTGGCGGATGTGTGCCGGTTCTTCGGCGTGCCCCTCCATCTGGCCTATGCCGGAAAGCAGAGCTACGCCAGCAATGAGCAAAACGGCATTGAGTTTGTCAACTACACCTTGCTGGGCTACGAGACCCAGTGGGGGCAGGAGGACACCTACAAGCTGCTGCTGCCGTCTGAGCGGGCGGGCGGTCTGCGGATCAAGCGGGAGCTGAAGGTGTTCCTCAAGGGCGACACCACGGCTCAGGCTGCTTACTACCGGGCACTGCGGGAGATCGGCGCGCTCAACGCTGATGAGATCCGCGCACTGGAGGACCGGGGCCGGATCCCCGGCGGCAGCACCTACTACGCAAGCTGGAACTACGGCCCCCTGGCGGATTTTGCCCGCCTGAGCGTGATCCGGGCGCTGGGGAAAGATCCGGATGATGGAGGTACAGCATGAATGGAATTTTAAAGGCTGCCCATGTGGAAAAACAGGCGGTCAACGCGGCGGAGCTGGCGCTTATCAACAAACAGGCTCTGCGGGAGCTGGCAGCCGAGGAGGTTTTTACCTTCCGCATGGCAGCCTGCGACAATCAGGTAGATCGGGATCATGAGCGGTTTACGGACAAGGCCTTGGAGGGGCTGGCTCCGCTGTTTGTCGGCAAATCTGTGCTGATGGACCACAAGTGGGCCGCCGCCAGCCAGACGGCCCGGGTCTACGCCGCTGACGTGGAGACCCGTGGTGAGATCAAGCAGCTGGTGCTGCGGTGCTATATGCCCCGTTCTGATAGCACGGCTGGGACGATCGCCGCGATTGAGACCGGCATCCTGCGGGAGTGCAGTGTGGGCTGTGCGATGAGCAGCGCCATTTGCTCTATCTGCGGGGCGGATCAGTCTAAGGTCTACTGCGAGCATCACGCCGGCCAGACCTATGACGGCCAGCTCTGCGTAATGGCGCTGGATGATCCAATGGATGTCTACGAGGTGTCCTTTGTGGCTGTTCCCGCCCAGCCGGAGGCCGGCGTTATTAAGTCCAAGCGCTACGGAGGCCCGGCAGAGCCGGCTTTCGATCCCGAGACCCAGCGCATGGCGGAGGCCATGCAGGAATTAGAAACAAGACGATATGGAGGTATGTGAGACATGACTTATCAGGAATTGCTGGAACTGAAAAACAAGCGGGCGGAAAAGGTCCGCGAGGGTGAGGGCTTGCTGGCGAAGAAGGATTTTGACGCCCACAAGACCCTGATGGGCGAGGTCCAGAAGATGAACGAGGAGATCGACGCTGCCGAGAGCCAGCTGGCCGAGGAAGGCCGCTTCGCCGAGGGCGACGCCAAGATGAAGGCTCTGCACGCCCAGAAGCAGCAGGAGAAGGCGGACGCAGCCGCCGAAAAGAGTGCGGATGACATCCGGTCTGAGCCGGAGTATGCGAAGGCGTGGGTGGAGGCCCTGCGGACGGGCATGACCGTGAAGAAGTCCATGGGTGTGGAGAAGTTCAACATTCTGCACAAGGCCCTGACGGTGGGCGGCGGCACTCCCGTCGGTTCCGACGGCGGTTTCCTCGTTCCCATTGATTTCGACAACGCCATCATCCAGGAGACCAAAGACTATCTGGATCTCTCCACCCTGTTCAACGTGGAGACGGTTTCCACCATGACCGGCTGGCGTGCCGTTGAGGTGGCGGGCCAGCGAACCAAGCTGCCTCTGGTGGGCGAGAACACCGCCATCGGCAAGAATAACCAGCCCAAGTTCAAGAAGGTGAGCTACAACATCGGCAAGTACGGCGACCGCCTGGTGGTGTCCAGCGAGCTGATGGAGGACAATACCGCCGGCCTGATCCAGTATCTGGCCCAGTGGTTCGGCCCCAAGTACATTCTGACCAAGAATGATCTGCTGCTGACGATCCTGAAGAAGCTGACCTTCACGGCTCAGAGCGCCACCACCGACAAGGACAAGGTCAAGGCCATTAAGTCCATCCTGAACAAGAGCCTGAACACGGCATACAGCCGGGGTGCTGTGCTGCTGACCAACCAGAACGTCTACGATGAGATGGACAACTGGGTGGACGGCAACAACCGGCCTATGCTGGTGCCTGACGTGTCTGGCGATTTCGACCGCTTCAAGGGCCGCCGCGTGGTCTACGGTGACAACGATCTCATCGGTGAGCACAAGGTCACGTCTAAGACCTACGATCCCCTGTTTATCGGCGACTTCAAGGCGGCGGCAACTCTGTTTGTCCGTAAGGGCATGGAGGTCGCGGCTACGGATGTGGGCGGCGACGCATGGGCTAACGATGCCTATGAGCTGCGCTGCCTGTGCCGCATGGACGCCGAGAGCGTGGACGATACCGCTGTGGTATTCACCGGCTACGAGCGCGCCACCATCGGCGGCTGATCGGAGGGGTGACGGATGGCGGCGTTTAGTGACCGGCAGGCCAGCATCCTGAGCTACTGCCGGATCGACGATCCCACGCCGGAGGACTTGAGCCTGCTGGAGGGTTTCCATGCGGACGCCGTCAGCTACATGGAGGGCGCGGGCGTGGCGGAGCCGGAGGCCGGTTCCGCCCGCCTGCCCCAGTACAACACCTGCATTCTGGCGATGGTTCTGGACGCCTGGGAAAATCGGGGCACGCAGACCTCCGACAAGGTGTTTGCAGACAACCCGGCTTTCCGTCGGCGGCTGAACCAGTTAAAGCGGACGGAGCCGGTGCGGTCCGAATCGGACACGGAGGGCTGATATGGACGTGAATGCTGGAAAACTGAATAAGCGGGTGGAGATCGTGCGGATCTCCACCTCCCCTGACGCTGACGGCTACGCAGTCCCCACGGAGACGGTGATCCGGCGCCCCTGGGCGCAGTTCTCCCGGGTCAGCGGCTCCGAGGCGCTGCGGCAGGGCGCAGACATGGGCGACGTCAAGGTGCGGTTCCTGATCCGCTCCGGACATACGGCCATCAGCCGGAAGGACCGGGTGCGGTACAACGGCGCGGACTACGAGATCGAGTACGTCAACAACTACGGCGACAACAGCGAGTATACGGAGCTGATCGCCAAGCTGCTGACGGCGGGAGGCTGACTATGAGCATCAACGAGACCATCATCCAAGCGGTGACGCCCATCGTGCCGGTATGCGTTCCGGATGTGTACCGGCCCGACGCTAAGGAGACTCCGGCAGAGATCTACTGCGTGTTTAATTACACAGAGTCGCCGGATGTGTTTGGTGACGATGAGCCGCAGGCCATTCGGTATCTGATCCAGCTGCACCTGTATCTACCGCTGGGGCAGACGCCGCTCCGCCTGAAACGGCAGCTCCGGCGGGCCATGCTGGACGCCGGTCTTGCGGTTAGGGATTATACCAACGCCAGCGATCTGGAGGGCCAGCACTACGTTCTGGAGTGTCAGGCGCTGGATCTGGAGGTGGGCTGATGGGCTTCACAGTCAGAGGGCTTGACGAGTTCTCCCTATCCCTTCAGGAACTGGCAGAGCTGCCGAACGCGGTACAGGATGACATGCTGGAGGCCGGAGCCGCAGTTGTGGCCAAAGCCCAGCGAGACAAGGTGATGGCCTACGGCATCTATGACCGGGAGAGCACCCAGCATGTGGCGGATTCCATCAAGCCGGGCAAGGTGAAACTGAAAAAAGGCGAGAGGGTCATTTATGTCAGCCCCACGGGTAAGCGAAAGCGGGGCAACACAGAGACCCGCAACGCGGAGATTCTATTCGTCAATGAGTTCGGCAAGAGGGGACAAAGTGCCCGGCCTGCCGTGCATGACGCCAACGAGGCCAGTGCGGAAGCCACCACGCGGGCAGAGTTTGAGGTTTATGACAGGTGGCTGAAATCCAAAAAACTGTAAGGAGGAAACCATGGGCAACAAAGCAGTTAAAACACCTCTTGGTATGGTGTCCAGTTACTTCTTCCCCTTTGCCAGCGAGCCGGTGGGCACCCATCCGGTCTACGGCGAGAAGGTGGACATGGGCGCAGCCGTCAAGGGCTATCTGAGCCTGACCACGGCCTCCGGCGACATCACCGGCGATGACGCCATGCTGCTGTATTTTGAGCAGTTCGTCTCCGGTCAGATCGACGTGGAGACCACACTGAGCGATCTGGAGGTAAACGCCAAGATTTACGGCCACAGCTACAAGGCGGGCCGTGAGACCGCCAAGGGCGAGGACAGCGCCCCCAACGGCGCCTACGCCTTTATTGAGCCGATCCTGAAGAAGGACAAGACCCTGGTCTACCGGGCCTCGTTCTTCCACAAGACCACGGCCATGCTGAGTGCGGAGAAGCAGGAGGCGGACACCCGCAAGAGCGACTTTAATCCCAAGATGAACGCGGTGAGCCTGCGGGTGATGAAGGACAACGCGGACGCATGGCGTGAGCGACAGGAGTTCCCCACCCAGTCCGAGGCAGAGGCATTCATCGACTCTCTGGCGGGCGGCACGGCAGCCTACGGCGTGACCATCACCCATATCGGCACCGGCACCAGCGATCCCGGCGAGGGCACCACCTATGTGACCGCCGGGCAGAGCCTGGCCATCGACTTCGGCACCAAGGACCCCACGGCGCTGTATGACAACGCCGTCAACGTGACCAGCAATCTGGCCGCGCACAAGTACACCGTCAGCTCCATCGCGGCGGCTCACGAGATCGTGGCCGTCTGGAGCACCTGATCTTTACCGCAAGGACGGCCCGCAATGGGCCGCCCTTGCAGGAGGTTTATGCCATGCGATACGTTACGTTTGATTTCGACGGCAGCCCTCTGCCGCTCATGCTGACGATGGGGGCGCTTTTTGATATTTATGACCGATTCGGCGTCCATGACAATATCCTGCGGGCCACCGGGGCCTTGGAGGACACCACCCAGGGCTGGATGGCCTGCTGTGAACTGGCGGAGCTGCTGATGCAGCAGGCGGCGCTGTGGCGCAGACGGCAGGGCTATACCGACCGCAAGCGGGCCACGGGCTGGCCGTGGTTCTCTCAGGACCGGGCAGCGGGCCGCACCGCCGTGCGGCAGGCCATTGCGCGGGGCTTTTACCGGGCAGTGCCCTCCGGAGAGGACGCCGGGGAGATCAACTTAGTTCTGGCGGCCCGGGAGGATGAGCGGGCGGAGGATCCGGAACGGCTGCGGGTCGGTTTTCTGGCCGTATGCGCCGCCCGGCTGCATCTGGCCCCGGCAGATGCCCTGCTGCTGACGCCGGGCGAGTATCTGGATATGGTGACGCTTTTGAGCGGCGAAGAGGAGGATGACTATGGCGGTCCGGCAGATCACAACTGAGATCTCGATCAAAAACGAGGCGGAATTCCGGAAGCAAATGAAGGCTGTGAACAACAGCCTTTCCGGGATGAAGTCTGAGATGGCAAAGGTCTCCGCCGAGTTTGACGGCCAGGCAAACAGCGCCGAGGCGCTGCGGAAGAAACAGGCCATTTTACAGCAGCAGTATGACCAGCAGAAGGAGAAGGTCCAGGCACTGGCCCGGATGCTGGAGAGCGCCAAGAGCGCCTACGATGAGAACAGCGATGTGGTTTTAAGCTACCAGCGGCAGCTGAACACGGCCACGGTGGAGCTGATCAAGTTTGACCGGGAGCTGAAGAACACAGACAAGTATCTGGATGAGGCCGCCCAGTCCGCAGACGGTACGGCGTCCAGCATCGATGAATTCGGCAAGGCCGTCAAGGACGCCGGGGATGAGGGTTCCAAAGGCATGGGCCAGCTCAAGGAGGCGTTCGGCCAGCTGGGCGAGGCGGCCAAAAGCGGCGACATCAACGGCGTTGTGGCGGCTCTAGGCTCCATGAAAGGCGTACTGGTGGGCGGTGCGGCTGTGGCCGGGGCCAAGGCTCTGGCAGACGGCATCATCAATATCACGGAGTCCACGAAGGAGTACCGGACCATTTTAGGGACGCTTGAGACCTCCAGCAAGCAGGCCGGTTACACCCAGGAGCAAACCACGGAGATCTACAAAAAGTTTCAGGCGGTGCTGGGCGATACGCAGAAGGCCGCCACGGCTACCGCCAACCTTCAGGCGCTGGGGCTGAGCCAGGAAAACCTGCGGGTCATTGTGGAGCAGGCTATCGGCGCTTGGGCAACTTACGGTGACTCCATTCCCATCGACAGCCTGTCCGAGAGCATCAACGAGACGGTGCAGGTGGGCAAGGTCACCGGCGTCTTTGCGGACGCCCTCAACTGGGCGGGAACCAGCGAGGACGAGTTCAACGAGCGTCTGGCGGCCTGCGCCGACACTACCGAGCGGGCCAATCTGGTACTGACGCAGCTATCAGAGCAGGGCCTACAGGCCACCGGGCAGGCGTGGGTGGAGAATAACCAAGACGTTATCGCCGCCAACACCGCCCAGGAGGCTATGAATGAATCCATGGCCCAGTTGGGAGAAGCGCTACAGCCTGCGGCCAGTTTTCTTTTGGAGTACGGGTCCGCCCTGGTGGACGTAGCCGCAGATGGCGTCAATGCGCTTTCCAGTCTGGTGGAGTGGTTTGACAATCTTTTCAACGCGCAACAGAAGGCCACGCAGGCCAGTTTTGAGGCTATCGACAGCCAGTACAACCTGGCGGACTATCAGGCCAACGGCCTGGTCAATGCCGGCGGCGTCATCGACTACGCAGCCGCCAAGCGAATGCAGGATGCCGGGACTTTTAAGCGTGCGGCCGGGGTGTCCAAATCGGATGCACTCCAGCGGGGCTGGAGTGTTTCGTCTGTGTCGGACCTCCTCAAGCGGCGGGTCAACGGCTCCCACGCAAACGGTCTGGATTACGTCCCCTTTGACGGCTATGTGGCGGAGCTGCACCAGGGCGAGGCAGTGCTGACCTCCGGCGAGGCCAGCTTCCTCCGCAGCGCTATGGCGGCGGGGCGGACGCTGGGCGGCAGCCGGCGGAGCAGCCGGGCCGTGTCCGATTCGGACACCGGCGGCAGCGGCGGCACGCCCAAGGTCTACGATCTGACGATCCCGGTGGAGCTGACCATTGACGGCGCCACTTTTGCCCGGAAGGAGTACAAGTACCGCATTGCGGAGGACAACCGCCGGGGCGTCTCGCTGGCGGGGAGAGGAGGCAGCCGATGACACGGCCACCCTATATCGTAGACGGCGTGGATTTCACCGACTACGTCAACCGCTGGCAGTACTCCGTGGGCTATGTGTACCGGGAGGGCTCCAACGCGGCCCTGCGGCTCAGCGGCTTACAGCCCCGGGACTTGCTGGCCATCAAGACCCGGGTCTCCGTGACGGTGAATGACCAGCAGGGGCCGCAGCTGGCGGCGCTGCTGACGGCGGTGCTGAAGAACTACGTGCAGCTCACCTACTTTGAGCCAAAGGACAACGCCGTCCGGACGGCTACCTTCATGCCCACGGTGGAGGAGGTCAGCATCCCGCCGGTGCCCGGCTCCGTCCGATGGGGTAAGGGCTTCCGGATCACCATGGAGGAGGCGTGACGATGGCAGTTAACGAGATCCGCTACAAGGGCGTCAGCTACGCCACGGACGATGATATCAAAGTCCCCTCCGGGATCCTATACGAGGTCAAGGCCCTCCGCTCCGACAGTCTGGAGGCCAACAGCCTCACTGTCACGGTGTTTTCCGATGATAAGGCCATCATGGGCTTTGCGAAAAATGACAAGGTGGAGTATTTCCGGGATGGCCGCCGGGTGGGCGTCTACTATCTCCAGACGGTGGAGCGAGTAGGCAGCGACGCCTATACACTCTCCGCCCTCTCCGCGCTGGGACGGCTCATCACCATGCGCCACGCGGGCGGCATCTACACCGGCCAGACGGTGGCGGAGGTAGTCCCCCAGATCTGCGCCCCGGTGGCGGTGATGATCGAGAGCGTATACGCCAGCCGCCAACTGTACGGCTACCTGCCATACAGCAACCCGGACAAAGAAAAAGGCAACGGCCGCAGCGCCCGTGATAGCCTCTCCCAAGTCCTGTTTGCCATCGGGGCGTCTCTGGGGGTTGACGAGAACGGCGTCATGCGGGTGGAGAAGCTGTGGGACGGCGTCTCCGCCACGATCACGGCGGACCAGATCAACGAGGACAGCTGCTCCACCGTGTACGAAACCCCGGTGAGCGCCGTGGAGATCACGGAGCACCAGTGGGTAAAAAGCCAGGATACCGTCACCCTCTTTGAGGGCACGGCAGAGGACGGCGCTCTGGTGACGTTTGAGGAACCCGCCCACAGTCTGACGGCGGAGGGTTTCACCATCATCGAGCAGGGGGACAACTACGCCATCCTGTCCGCCGGTACCGGCACCCTCACCGGCAAGAGCTACAACCATCTGACCCGCATCGTCCGCCGGACGGTGACGGATGGAGCCGAAGAAAACGTGGTGACGGTGAGCGACGCCACGCTGGTGTCCCTCACCAACAGCGTGGACGTGGCCAAGCGCATGGCGGACTACTACCGCCACCGGGAGACCATCCGGGTGGACGTGGAGCCCGGCACGGAGCGGGCGGGCAGAGTGGTGCAGATTTTCCACCCCTGGGACAAGGAGATAGTCCAGGCCTGCGTGGAGAGCCGAGAGACGGTGATCTCCGGCATCCTCAACACCCAGACCAGCGCGCTGGTGGGATTTAAGCCCGCGCAGCCGGAAGCGGCGGAGTATCTGGACGAGCGGGTAGTCCTCACCGGCTCCGGCGAGTTCCAGATCCCGGAAGGCACCACAACGATCCACTATGTGATGATCTCCGCCGGGCAGGGCGGGCGCTGCGGCGAAAAGGGCGAAGATACCCAATCGGGGCCTAAGTTCTCGTGGACAAACCCGGTTTTTGAGGATCGGGTAGACGGCTACGCGTTGGCGCTGGGTGGCAAGGGCGGTCTCGGCGGTAAGGGCGGCATGGGCGGCAGAATCGTAGAAGGCGATCTCGACGTGTCCCAGTTGAAAAGCCTTGCCTATGATTGCGGAAAAAGCGGCAAGGGCGCCGAATTCAGCCCGGACGATCTCCCCGGTACGGACGGCACGGATACGGTGTTCCACGGCATGACTACGGCGGGCGCGTCTGCTCCCGATTTTGGCTTCACGGATCCCATCACCGGGGAGCAGTTCGGCGGCGTCGGCGAGGACGGCCTCCCTGGCGGAGACGGCGCCGGACGTGATCCGGCTGTAAGTGAGTACACAAATGATAGCGTCCAGCAATACGTCAATGGCACGATTGCTTATGACGAGGACGGGAACGCATTCACCCCCGGCCCTGTGGCTGGCAGCGAGGGGAAAATCAGCATGACCAGAATCGCATCAACAAGCACACCGCGCAGCTTCGGCTGGTACAGTTCCGGTCTGGGCGGCGGCCCGGCGGCGGGAGCCAACGGCAAAGCCGGATCCTCCGGACGCGGCCTGCCGGGCGAGACAACCGTTGATGTGACCGGCGGCTCCGGTGCGGACGGCATGACGGCCACGCTCACCCCCTCCAAGCCGAGGCGGTACGGCAGGGGCGGACGTGGCGGCTACGGAGGCGGCGGCGCAGGCTCCGGCGGCATTGCCGTGAAGAACGGAAACGGCACCATTACCCCCGGCACACCCGGATTCGGCGGTTTAGGCGGCCCGGGCGGCCCAAGCGCGGACGGCTGTGTTATTTTGTACTACCGCAAATTCGGGCAAGCAAAAGCAGGGCCGCTGGTCCAGCGTGGCGGCGGGCTGTTTTTTGACCGCTTGAACAAACTTTTTATCGTGTGAGGTGTGAAACATGACGCTTGAACAGAGAGTCGCAGTCTTGGAGGAGATCTTCGCTAAGCTGCAAGACTACTACACATCCGCCTACTCCGGCGAGGAGATCGACGCGCGGCTGGCCTCCGCCGGTGTGCCTATCGGTATCACCAAGGAGTACAAGAGCGTGACCGAGATGAACCAGGACTTCACCGGTACGGACGTCCAGCGCGGCCAGTTTGTCCTGATCCTGCCGGACAGCCCGTCCTCCGCGGACTACGGCAAGGTGTACCTCAAAGGCACGGCCAACTGGGTGTATGCCTTTACCCTCACCACGCTTACCTCCATCAAAGGCCCCATTGGCCCTCCCGGCAAAAAGGGCGACCAGGGCGATCCCGGCGAGGCCGGTTCCAGCTTTGCCATTCTGGGCTATTTTGATACGCTGGACGCCCTCAAGGCAGCCGTCCCAAATCCAAAGGCCGGTGACGTGTACGGCGTTGGCACTGCGCCTCCGTACAACATCTACATCTGGGATTCCGTCCACGGCAAGTGGGTGGCCAACGGGAATTTGCAAGGCCCGCAGGGCAAGCAGGGTATTCAAGGCCCCGAGGGTAAACAGGGGCCTGAGGGTAAGCAAGGCCCAGCAGGACCTATGGGCGGTGTCGATAACTACGTGCGGTACGATGTTGCACAGGAGCTTACTAACGAGCAGAAAACACAGGCCCGAGAGAACATCAGTGCGAACACCTTGGAGGGTGCTGTCCGCTACGATGCGGCCCAAAACCTCACCGACGAGCAGAAGGCGCAGGCCCGTACGAATATCAACTCCGCTCCCGGCGGGTTTGGGCTGGGGGAAGCAGCAAAAATGCTCACCGCGTCCGATAACGTTGATAATATCAAGAAGAATGGCTGGTACACTTGGCATTGGAACCCAACCAGACAACCTGCCGGATTGCCAGATGAAGCAAAATATCATACAGGACTTATGAGGGTAGATTCGGCCAACCCCGACACGTATGATAACGTGCAGACAATTTACATTGTGCTTTCACCTCCCAATTCAAACCCCGGAGATCAGTGTGTTGTTCAGCGCATGGGACTTAATGCTCCCAACGTCTGGAACCCTTGGGAATGGGTCAACCCTCCTATGCTGTTGGGCGTAGAGTACCGGACTACCGAGAGGTATTTAGGCAAGCCGGTGTATGTGAAGGCGTTTAACGTTTCTTCGCTGCCGAACAATAGCTCCCTTTCCGTGAATATTGGCACAAACAGTGATGGAAGCGCAGATGAAACGATCCGTGCGATTGCGGGATATGGAGTAACCTCGAACGGAAGCTCTATCCCGGCTTGGGCATGGGCAAGAGACCCGTCTAAAAAAATATATCTACAACTTTATTTGTGTATTGTATTTTTGGACACAACGTTTGATGCGTCTGGTGAGAGTGCAACAATCGTTGTTAAGTACACAAAAACCACCGACTGATATGGACTATTGCGTGATATGCGGGGCCATTGTGCCGGAGGGTCGGTGGGTTTGCCCTCAGTGCGAGAGACGGTGGCCTGAGTTTTAACCTGCACGATATCAAGTCGGACTTTTGACTTGCACGAAACCAAGTCGGAACTGCCCTAAAAACTGCAACTTTTTAAGGGGGTGTGGAATGGAAATTCTACAAATTGTATTAACTGCTGCCACCGGCTCTGGTGTGACCGCTATCATCCTCGCGCTCCTCCAGCGGAAGTGGACCAAGGATGACAAGCGGGACGCTATCGTGGACGCGCTGAAGGTGCTGCTGATCGACCGGGTGCGCTATCTGGGCCAGCAGTACATCTCAGACGGCAGCGTCAGCCTGTCGGACAGGGAAACGCTTGATGAGATGCATCAAGCGTACAAGTCCCTTGGCGGCAACGGGCACCTGAAAATCATCATGTCCGAGGTCGGCGAGCTGCCGATCCGGAAAGAGTGAAAGGAGAACGCTATGGAAAACATCAAGAAACGGCTGGGGAATCTGCTGGCGGTGAAAAGCCTCGTGACCATCACCCTTACGGTGGTGTTCGCGGTGCTGGCCCTGCGGGGTGACATTACCGGGACGGAGTTCCTAACCATTTTCACCACGGTGGTTGCGTTTTATTTCGGCACCCAGCGGGTGGCCGAGGACAAGAACAGTTGAAAACGGTTGAATAATCAACCGAAATTATAAGGGGGTACATTTTATGAACAAGATCTACGAGAACATCATCAACGAGGGCAAGAAGAACGGCAAGACCATTGAGGCCATCAATGTCGAGCTGAAGGAGGCCGGAGCCAACTTCCACCTGAATCCCGACGGCGGCGTGGCCAACTGGACGGAGCAGGAGATGGCCGAGGGCTTCACCCCTGCGGAGACCGAACCCGCCGACGTGAAGCACCTGCATGACGTCATGCGGTACGATGCCGAGAAGGCCGGAGAGACCCTGCGCATCCAGTGTGCCGAGGGCGTGTATGACGTCACGTGGGACGTCTACGGCCATCCTGAGAAGGCTGTGAGAGTCAATGGTTGATACGTTCGACTGCGCCCGTGCGCAGATCTACCACAACACCGGCAAGCTGACCCCGGCCCAGATCAAGGCCAAGACCGGCTGCACCCACATCATCAACGGCTACCTGTTCAACGGACGCTTCGTCCCAGTTGGCTGGTGCGTGATCGACGGCAAGGTCATCAGCCGGGACAAATACCAGGACTGGGGCGTGTCCATCGGCAGTGACGGCAAGCCGCAGATGCTGACGGGCCGGGGAGTATCCTTTCTCTCCGGCGTCCCGATTCTCAAGGGCGGCTCCAAGCTCTACCGGGGCCTGACCGCAGACGTGGCCCGGCCTGCTGCCCGGACGGCGGTGGGCTGGATGCCCAACGGCAAGGTATGCCTATGGTGCGACAAGACCAGCCTGACCCGTGAGCAGCTCCAAAACAAGCTGCTGGGGCTAGGCGTGGTGGACGCCCTGATGCTGGACGGCGGCGGCTCCACGCAGGGCATTTTCCCCAAGGGGAAAGTGACCAGCACCCGGAAGGTGCCTACGCTGCTGCTGTTTTGGGAGCGGTCGGCCAAGGTGGAAGATCAAGCCCTCGTATGGGGCGAGGCTCACGGTCTGCTGACGGACGCCAACGCCGGTGACACGGTGACCCGAGCCGACATGGTTCAAGCGCTGTATCAGATCTGGGGGAATAACCATGGTTGAGATCCACGCTTACAGCAAAGCCGCCTCCGGGGGCAAGCAGCTTTCCGCCCATTTCCGGGTCCGGGAGTTTGCGTGTGGAGACGGGTCTGACGCTGTTTTGGTGGCTCCCCGGCTGGTGATGGTGCTGGAAACCATCCGCACCCACTTCGGCGCTCCGGTGGTCATCCACAGCGGGTACCGCACACCGCAGTACAATGCCAAGGTGGGCGGGGTGGCCCATAGTCAGCACTGCTATGGCATGGCTGCGGATATCTCCGTCAAGGGCCAGGTTCCGGCAGGGGTGGCAGCGTTTGCCCGGTCGATCATGCCGGATTGGGGCGGCGTGGGCATTTACAGTAAGAAAGGCTTCACCCACATCGACGTCCGGGAGAAACGCTCCGACTGGACGGGCTAAACATCTGAAAGGAGGGCCAGAAGATGGCAACATCCACGCTTTTTAGCGCTCTGCAAGTCTGGGTTACCCATGGAAAAAACAAACCGAGAGATCCGGGCGCTGTTGTCATCCATGGCCCCGGCCCGGGCGGCGCAGGCCGTCCGGTTGGTAGGCCTGCCGCCTGATGAGGAAGCGGCGGTGCTGGCGGTAGACGTCCACGGCCAGAGCTGCCTACAGGCGGCGGCGCTGCTCCACGTCAGCGTGGACGGGTTGGCCAAGATTCGGCGGCGTGCCTACGCCAAGATCGCGGATGATATGCAGGGATGAGAAAAGCCGTGTCCGAATCGGACACGGCTTTCTTATTTTTCTTCCCACGCCACCAGCGTCCACCCCTTATACGTGGAAACTGTGCAGGGTTTTCCATTCGCCCTGCGAAAATTGCCCTCCATGGAGCGCTTGATCTGGCGGAAGCCAGAGGAAATGGCAGCGGCGCTGGCCTCCGTCGGCTCCATGCCAAAGTCGGAGGTATGCTGTCTGGCCCAGTCCGTCAAATTGGTCACAACAACCGGCTCACCGTCCGGCGTGCGCAGGTGCCAGATCTTGGCGTTGCGGTTATGCGGTCCACGCTGGCCCTCCGGCAATGCCAGCGCGGCCTCCGTGCCGTGGGCCAGATTGCCGGTTCTTTCCGCTGCCGCAGCGGCGTTCCGCTTGGCGGCGGCGCTCCACTTGTTGTGCCGTCCCTTGTGCTGTTGGCTGCGCCATGCGGCGGAGCAGGCCGGGGAGCAGGTGCGCTTGTTGTTGGACGGCGGGGTCGAGAACTTGGCCCCGCAAATCACGCATTGACGGATCATATCAGCCTCCGGACGTCCACGCCCAGCGCGTCAGCTACGGAGATCAAATTCTTGGCGGTGAGGTTCCCGGCCTCCGCCTCGCCCAGCTCCACCCGCTGGATCTGGCGGATGTTGACGCCGGACGCTTCCGCCAGCTCTGCCTGCGTCATGCCCGCCATCCGGCGGGACCACTCCAGCTTGGTGATGGGGCGGTTGTGACAGTCCCGGCCGTAGTTGACCAGAGAGCAGGAGGTGCAGTCTCCGTCTGCCCGCTGACAATCCGCGTATTTTCTGCGCATCGTGGGCCTCCTTACCAGATCAGATCAAAAATTTCGCTCATGGGATCGCTGGTCTCGACATCGTAGTAGTCGCCATCGTTATAACGGGCCTCAAGCAGCTCTTCGCCTGTCAGACCCTCGGGGTCATCCTCGACATCAAACACGACCGGTATGCCAAGCTCGCGCGCAGCAGCAAGCGTGTGGTGCTTGTCGTTCTGCATGGCGTACTCAACACCATCGATGAGCCCGACATAAGTACAAGGGATAACGACCTCGGTCACGCCCTCCAGCTCCGCTTTCTTTGCTTCCACGATCTCGGCGTCGATGTAGTGCTGGCTGCTGATGTACTTCATTTTTATTTCCTCCTGGGGTGTTCCCCTCTCTTGTTTACATCCTTATTATACGCTAATATTGGCGTAAAGTCAAGAGAAAAAAGCAAAAAAGTCGCGGATGATATGCAGGGATAGAGAAAAGCCGTGTCCGATTCGGACACGGCTTTTCTCTATTTTTCCAGTTCATTTTCGAGCGCTTCGATAATGAATTGACGCTTAGAAATTCTTCTGCTGGCGGCGGCCTCGGCGATCTTTTGCATCATTTCTTTAGGGATGTCAGCTGTTAGTCTGGTATAGTTCTCAGCACGCCACCGCTTTTTTGCCTGGTCCTCTTTCTCAACGGCGGCATCTGACATGATATAGTGATAGATCTTCCCGTCAGGCATCCGCTTTGTTCGCTCACGCGTCATTCCGCTCCACCTCCAGACCCTTTCTGATGAGCCGCTTGATTTCCGTCTGGCGGGCTTTGCCTTCCAGCGCGGCGAGGATATCAGCATCGGTGTTGTTGTTCAGTTTCAAGCCGATGAAGGTGGTGTTTTGCGCCATCCACTGGCGTTTCGCTTCGCTATCCGGCATTGCTTAGCCCTCCTGCGCTTCCAGCAGGTCAAGAAACCAGGCAGCCCCGATTTCAGAAACATCGCGGTCACGCTGGAAACACCGGTAAGACGTCCGCGCGGAGGCGGGGGCTTTGTAGTAGTCACTCCGTGAAATTTCGGTGACTTCCTCCGGGTGGGCGATGCGGTAGCCCTTGTTTGATTTCCGGATGGAATAGCTAACCTTATAGAACTCGTCGAATCCGATTTCTTTGATATAGATCGTTTTCATTTTTATTCTCCTTTGTCGCTGCGGATCAGATGCTCCGTGGCAATACGGGTGTTCTCGTCGGCGGGTTCTATGTCCCAACCTCTGTCATAGTTGCAAACAATTTCGCCGTTTCGCTTGAGCATCAGTTTGGAAATGCGACCTCCATTAATTCCCCATTTAGAACCTTCATCGTATTGCTTCATCCAGTAGTGAAAACTCTCGCCGTTGACCTTGATGCTGCCTTCCTTCCACATTTTCGCGTACCCCTTTCTTTACTGTACCTATAATATACCATAGGTTTAACCTATTGTCAATAGGTTAAACCCAATTTCTCAAAATATTTTTAGGGCAGTTTGAGGGCAGAATACAGGCAGTTTCCGGGCAGTTTGGCTGTCCGGATTTTTTGTATCATGAGGGTAGGAAAAAAGGAGGTGCGCTATGAATTATTTTGCGAATCCCTATCAGGGGTACGGAAGCCCCTACGGATACCCCTCTGCGGCCCCGCAGGGCGCCGCAGGAGCGCTCCAGGCGTTTGGGGGGCAAGTTACCCGGGTCAACGGCCGGAACGGCGCTGACGCCTTCCGGATGGCCCCCAACAGCTCCATCCTGCTGATGGACGAGAATGACCCCATCGTGTGGCTCAAGCAGACGGACGGGGCAGGCTACGCCACGGTGACACCCTACACGGTGACGCCGTATCAGGCAGCGGCCCCGGTGGACGTGGCCGGACTGGAAAACCGTGTGAAAAGATTGGAGGAGATGCTGAATGGCAAACCCGATGATGCAGATGCTCCGGGGAAGCGGAAGCAGAAGGCCGAATAATCCCATCGCCATGATGGCGGAGTTCCGGAAGTTCGCGGCCAACATGACGCCACAGCGGGCGCAGCAACAGGTTGAAAAGCTGCTGGCGGACGGCACCATGTCTCAGGATCAGTTCCAGCAGCTTCAGCAGCAGGCCAAGGAATTCCTGGCATTTCTCAGTAAATAGGCCGGTGCGCAACGGCTTGTTTTAAATTTCGAAAGGAGATCAGATATGGATAACTATTCTCTGAGCGATCTCGCGGCCGTCACCCGTGACAATGACGGCGCAGGCACCAGCGGCGCCTGGTGGATCATCATCCTGTTCCTGTTCGTTCTCATGAGCGGTGGCGGCGGCTTCGGCTTCGGCGCCCGGCAGGGTGAGTTCGGCCAGTACGCCACGGCGGCCAGCCAGCAGGATATCCTGTTCGGCCAGCACTTTGGCCGGATCGATGACCGCCTGACCAACATTGGCAACGGCATCTGCAATCTCGGCTACGAGATGCAGGGCAGCATCGGCGGTCTGGGCAAGGAGATGGCCTTGGCCCAGAACGGCACCAACATGGCCATCATGCAGAGCACCAACGGCATCCAGGCTCAGATGGCGGAGTGCTGCTGCACTACCCAGCGGGCGCTGGACGGCATCAACGCCAACATTGACGCCAAGTTCGCGGCTCTGGAAAAGAGCCAGCTGGAGACCCGGATCGCACAGCTGGAGCAGGCCAACAACCAGCTCTACATGCGTGAGCAGCTGTGCGGCGTAGTGCGGTATCCCACCGGCTACACCTACAACGCCGGCCCCTCTCCCTTCTGCGGCTGCAACAACGGCTGCGGCGGCAACATCTGAGCAACTTTTTCCACAGCGGAAACAGTTCAGGCCCTTCTGGCCGGGTGACGGGCGGGGCCGGTGCCCCGCCCATTTATTCTGAAAGGAGAAATACTATGAGTTGTAAATCTGCACTTTATACCGCCATGCAGACCCCTACGGCGATCCCCGTTGACGGGATTCTCCCGCTGGGCAGCATCATCCGCCGGTACGGCTGCGACGCCAACCTCAACGGCAACGCGGTCAACATCACCAATGCCGGCTACTATGACGTGGACGTGTCTGTCACCGTGGCCCCCACGGCTGCCGGAACTGTCACCGTGACGCTGGTCAAGGACGGCGTCCCCATCCCCGGAGCCACCGCCTCCGCTGCCGCTGCTGCCGGTGCTCCCACCGTGCTGAGCTTCCCGGCGCTGGTGCGCCAGCCCTGCTGCGCTTCCGGCTCCGCTCTGTCTCTGGTGCTGACCGGAGCCGCCGCCACTGTCAACAACGTTGCCCTGCGGGTCCAGCGGATCTAAGGGGGTAGCTCATGGGTGCGATGACAAAAGAGGCCCTGCTCCAGTACAAGGACAAACTGGAGCAGGGGATCCTGGAGTATATGCGGATGCCGCCCGGTGACCGCTCTGCCAGCGGCGTCCGTGGGATGCTGGAGTGCTGGACCATGGTGGACACGGCTGCCAAGTCTATCGGCGGCAGCCATGAAGACTTTGACCGGGCCGACGCGGAGGCGTGGGCGGCTCACATGGTGAACGAGGACGGCACCACCGGCCCGCACTGGCCCATGGATCAGACCACGGCCCTGGCGGAGAGCATGGGCCTGTCTTGGGACCATATCACCCCGTGGTGCTGGTGGATCGCCATGAACATGATGTACTCCGATTACGGCAGCGTGGCCATCCACTACGGCGTCAGCACGGCTGAGTTCTTCGCGGAGCTGGCCCAGGCGTTCCTTTTTGACAAGGACGGCCCCGGACCCAAGGCGAAACTGGCGGCCTACTACCACGGCATCGTCAAGGCGAGGGAGCAGGGCTGACTGTGTTCGGGACTGTGTTCACGCATCACTTTATAACTGGTTTTATCTGGCTCTAACGGACAGTTAAAAACAGCGAAAAACCGTTGAAATTGCAAGCATTGCAAGCAATCTCAACGGTTTTTCATTTGGCGCGGAAGGAGGGATTTGAACCCTATTCTTTCTGGCTGTTTTCAACGGTCTGCGGGTTTCTGTGTTCAGAAGTGTGTTCAGCCGGAAAATATGTGTTCAGAAGCCTTTCTCCATCTTTTCCGCAGCGGCCTTCAGCTGGCCGTCCCGGACGTGGGTGTAGATGTCCATGGTGGTGGACAGCTGGGCGTGGCCAAGGAGCACCTGCGCCGTTTTGGGATCCACGCCGCTTTCCAGCAGGGCGGTGGCGTAGCCGTGCCGGATCTGGTGCGGCGTGACGGTGACGCCGCTGGCGCCCCGGTAGGCATCGTACAGCGCAGTAAAATGATCGTTTGTCAAAAGGCTGCCGTCCGGCTCCGCAAACAGGTAGCCTTTCCCCAGCTTTTTGGGGAGCAGCTTGGCCAGTGCCGGAAGCAGCGGAACGTCCCGACATCCGGCGTCAGACTTCGGCTGCTTGATGTGGGGCGAGTTGCCTACATGATACACGGATTTTTTGATGTGCACAAGATTTTTCTTTCGGTCAATGTCGGCGCCGGTGAGGGCCAGCGCCTCACCACGGCGGCAGCCGGTGTAATAAACGAGGAAGGCAAACAGGCCGAAGGGGAGGCCTGCGCCTTTTTTTATGAGTTCGATCTGCTCCGGAGGGGGCGCGTCCCGGTGGGTCTGCGTCAGGTTCCGGGGCGGCTTCACGGCGCTGGCCGGGTTGTAGCTTATAACGCCATCCACTTCGGCCTTTCGGAAGATCTGGCGGATGATCTGCAACTGGGTCACCACGGTTTTTCGGGCACGGGTGGCGGATAAGTCCTTGATATACTGGTCGATCTCCTTCGCGGTGATCTCGCCGGGTGTCCGTCCAGCAAATTCCGTCTTGGCCCGGGCCAGCGCCGGACGGTAGCTTTTTTGGGTATTGTGCTCCAAGGTCGGTTCGATCTCCGCCCACCATGCGTCCGCGATTTTCTCAAATACGGCGGCTTTTTCCGTTTCGATGCGGTCCGCCTCCCGGTCGAAGGCCTTGACCTTCTCCCAGACCTCCTTGTCGGTTTTCCCCCGGAAGGCCTTACGCTTGCCGTTGATCCGGAGGATGGTCTCATGGAGGCCGTCAGGCCGGACGTAGTATTTCGGGTATCGTGCCATGGGTCACCCTCGCCAGAAGCCGATCTGGACGCAATGGAAGTCCAGATACAGCGCATACATGGCAACCAAACACAGGAGCACCAGCAGGGCGGCAATGATCCGGTTCCGGGTACGGACGCCCTGCTCCATTATCGTAATGATCTGCCGTTTGTTGGACAAGCGCTTTTCAAGGCCGACTTTTTCAGCCTGCAAAGTTTCTTCGGTGGCTGTATAGTGATCCCCGATGCCAAAAAACTCATCTATGGAAATCCCCAAAACAGCGCAGATCGGCCCTGCGGTATTGATGGACGGCGCTTTTGACGCATTTGCAAAAAAGTTGTTGACGGTGGACAGCGGCACGCCCGATTGATCCGCGATGTCTTGAGACGTCATGTGCAATGCGGCTTTTTTATCTCTGCATAAGTCTTGGATCGTCAAAAAATAACCCTCCTGTGTCAAATTTCCCCATATGGGCAGATAAAGTCTCAAATCCGGTCCGGCAGTATACTACCTGTTTCCCCAATTTTGGCATTGCGCTGCCAAACCCATTTGGAGTACGGTTTTCTTGCGGACAGGCAGACTCCCCCTCTGCCGGAAACGCAAAGTGCCCCCGCCGCTTGTTGCAGAGGCGACGGGGGCACTTTTTATTCAGTTCCGTCCAGTGCCTCCACAACGTTTTTGTTTATACTAACAGCGTTGATCCAAAATAAGCAAAACCCAAAGACCAATAGGCACGATAAAAATCCCAAGTGCCCCATATTGCCAGTGGCAGATTGAATAACTCAGAAGCAAAGCGTCACCGATAACGCTCAACGCTGTGCCGATCGCCAACCATACGCCAAAGGCGGGCGCACCCATCCTGCAAACTTTTTCGCAGCCCGGAGTATATCTGGGCTTGCTGATACATACAGGCAGCCAAAACAGCCCCAGAAGGAAGCCTCCAATCGCATGAGCCCAACATGTAGAAGACGCCCATCCTTTGGCCCGCGTTATGATATAGCAAAGCAAGCTACATAGCAGGAGAGCAACCAGCCCTCCGGAAATATAAATTACCATAATGACAGCCCCTTTTGTATGATTAGGCCATACCTTTGGCCTTTGGGTAACTACGATTGGAGGTACTTATGAGCACTCAGACCACCCGCACCGTGTCCGAATCGGACACAACTTACGCATTGGACCTGTTTGCATCTCTGTCCCCCGCAGATCAAGCGGAGATCATGGCTCTTGCCGTCTCCGCTTTAGCATCTCCGCAATGATCTCATTCTGAGCCTGCGGAGATAGCTGATCAAAAATCCGGGCAAATTCCTGCGTCAGTCCGGCTCCTTCGGGAGCCGGGCTTGTTTCTTTTTTCCCGGTCAAGATGTACTCCGTTGAGGTGTCCAGCGCTGCCGCAATCTGCGGCAGATACTTGGTGTAGGACTTAGACGTCCGTTTTCTCCATGCGCTGACAAGCTGTGGGAGCACGCCAATTTCGGCGGCAAAGTCCTTCTGCTCCCGGTACTTTTTATCAACCAAAGCAAAAAGACGGTCTACGGAGTCCATTGGAATCACCACCAGCAAAGTGTACAATCAATGTTTCATTTATTGTGTGTTTCTACAAAAATCTAAAAACAACAAAATAATGCTTGAAAACAACGAAACGTTGATTTAATATAGCCTTAGAGGACATAGCCCCAAGGACAATATACCACACCGGGGCAACGCCGTCAAGGCGGGAAAGGAGCAATCATGATCGTTAATAGAGTCAAGGAGCTGCGGACGGCTGCCGGTATGACCCAGAAGGCGCTGGCGGATCAGCTGGGCGTGACCGTGCCCACGGTGAGCAAGTGGGAGCTGGGCCAGCGGACTCCGGAGCTGGAGAGAGTTTTCCGCATGACGCTGATCTTCGGCGTCCCCATTGAGGAGATCGTCCAGCGGACGGAGAGCGCGTGAGAAGGGAGGCGCGGACATGGCACGAGAGCGTGAGAGCTTCCGGGATCAGCTGCAATCCTTACAGGCCAAATTCCCGGAGCAGGAGGTCCTGACCAAGGATCAGGCCTGCAAGCTGCTGGGGCTGGACTGGGATGCACTGGTCCACAATGACGAGTTTCCGGCCAAGAAGGTTGGGAAGCGCTACATCATCCCCATTGTACCATTGGCACGGTGGATGGTTACATGGTAGCGCAGGAAGGAGGAAAAGACAATGGACAAGAAATGCCCGAATCTGTACCAAAGGGCAAGGCTGAGTACCGGAATGAGCCAAGAACGTGCAGCGGAGCTGCTTGGACTGTCCCCGGAAAGTCTGAAGCAGTATGAGGGCGGCAAGACGGTGCCCAAGGACGAGACAGTGGCCAAGATGGTGGAGGCGTACAGCTGCCCATGGTTGGCATTGGAGCACGCGCAGGCCACGGACACGCTGGGCGTGGTGCCGGAGGTAACGCCGAGGCCGCTGCCGCTGGCAAGCATCGCCCTTCGGAACCGGCTGCAAGACGCGACGGGCCGGTTGGACGCCCTGCTCCGGATCGCGGAGGACGGCGTGATCGACGAGGCTGAGCGGCCGGAGTTCGACTCCATCGTGGTGGAGCTGAGGGAGACCATGGCGGCCATCTATCAGGTGATTTACTCAGGCGCAAAAAAAGAACGCCCCGAGGCGGCAACCTCAGAGCGTTCAGGGGGAAAAGTGTGTGGTATTGGATCAACCACTGGATGTATCAATTATAGCACAAGATCCACGCCGCACGCAAGCCCCAATTTTTGCCGGGAGGGAGGTGTCTCCCTGTGACCGGTTGGGCAATGTTTTTTATGCTGCTGGGCGTGGCTGCGGTGGCTGCGCTGCCGCTGCGGATCGTGGACTGTATCGAAAAGCGAAAGATGAGGGGGCAATATGGCTTATGACCTGACGATGGGCGGCTTGTATGCCGTCATTCCCGCCGGGGTTTTGTACGATGACAGGCTCCGGCCTGCCGCGAAGCTGCTGTATGGAGAGATCGTGCGGCTGGCACAGAGCAGCGGATACTGCTACGCCACCAACAAGCAGTTGATGGGCGTCTGCAATTTGACGGACAAGTCCGTCTCGGAGTTGGTAAGCCAGCTCCGGGACTGCGGACACATCCGGGTGGAGATGATCCGGCGCTTCGGCGCCTCCGGAGACGTGGTCCAGAGGCGGATTTTTCTGGGGCAAATTCTGGCAAAAAATGGACCCCAAATCCATGGTGAGGAGGTCCAGGGAGGTATCCCTAAAAATCCGGATACCTCCCCCGAAAAATCTGGAGAGGGTATCCCGAAAAATCCGGAGGAATATAAAGGTATTAAGAATACAAGTATATATCCCCCTATAATCCCCCCAAAGGGGATGCGTGTGAAAACACGGAAAAGCAAATCAACCCCGGCATGGATGCCGGATGCCTTTGAGGCCTTCTGGAACCTGTACCGGACCCGGGGCCGGGCTGAGGACCGGGTGGGCGCTGTACGGGAGTGGGACAGGCTCAAGCCGGACGAGGCTCTCATCCAGACCATGACCCAGGCGTTGGAGACCCAGAGCAGGAGCGAGACCTGGCGGCGGGGCATCGGCATCCCTTACGCCTGCCGGTGGCTCAAAAACGAGCGGTGGAAGGACACCGCACCGGAGCGGTCCGAATCGGACCAGGAGGCGGAGCCGCCCCGGCGGCGCTACGTGGGCAAGCGGATCATTGACGGCCAGGAGGTGGACGTGTATGAGTAATTTTGCCAGCGTGGAGGCGGAGCAGGCGGTCCTTGGCTCCATGCTGATCGACAGCGGATGCGTCCGCCGGGTGGCGGCTATCCTGCGGGAGTCGGATTTTTCCGTGGCCCTCAACCAGGACCTGTACCGGGTGATCGTGACCATGGACCGGGACGGTCAGCCCATCGACGGCCTGACGGTCTGTGCGGAGGCGCTGCGGCAGAGCCTGGCGGAGGAGAAGACGCTGCGGAAGTATCTGGCTCAGCTGATGGAGATCACGCCCACGGCGGCCAATGTGGAGATGTACGCCGACATCGTGGCCCGGACGGCCTGGAGGCGTGAGCTTAAAACGGCCCTGGAGGACGGCCTGGCGGCCCTGGCGGACCAGGCACCGGAGGACGAGGTACTTACTCAGCTGGACACGGCTATGACGGCCAGCAGCCAGCGCCTGGAGAGTGAGCTGCTGGCTCCCAAGGAGCAGGTAGACGGATTCCTGGATTACCGGGCCAAGATCGACGAGGGCAATATCCCATACGTCCGGACAGGCATCAAGGCACTGGACAAGCTGCTGGGCGGCGGCATGGTGCAGGATGGATTGTACATCCTGGCAGGCCGCCCTGGTATGGGCAAGAGCGCCCTGGGCGTCAGCATTGCGGAGCATGTGGCCCAGGCGGTGGGCAAGGTGGATTATTTCTCCCTGGAGATGTCCAGGGAGCAGATCATGGCAAGGCGGCTGTCCAGCCTGAGCAAGGTGGACAGCAAGCTGATCCTGATGGACACCCTGACGGCAGATGAGTACAAGCGGATGATCGAGGCCACCCGAAAGGCGGCAGCCACGCCGTTTTACTGCACCAACGGCCGCGCCCAGAGCGTCCAGCGGATCACGTCCATTGCTCGGGCGGGCCGGGACGTCAAGCTGGTGGTGGTTGACCATTTCGGCCTGATTCTCCGCCCCGGCAAGCGGCAGGATGCGGACGAGTCAAGAGAGATCGCCCACGCCCTCAAGCGGCTGGCTCAGTCTCTCAACCAGCCGGTACTGTGCCTGGCACAGCTCAACCGGCAGAATGAGCAGAGGATGGACAAGCGGCCCACACTGGCGGACCTGCGGGCCACGGGTGCCATGGAGGAGGACGCCGACGGCGTGATCTTTGTTCACCGCCCGGACTATTACCAGGCGGACTACAAGCGGGAGCAAGGCGCACCTGAGCGGACGGAGGTCATTTTGGCCAAGAACCGCCACGGAAGCACCGGACGCCTGGATTTATCTTTTTGGCCGGAGACCAACACGTTTAACCCGGCTTATGTGGAGTGATGTGATATGCAAGTTGGAGATATCTTGAGCATCGAGCCGACGCTGGAGGCGACCAGCGGGCTGGGCACTGTAGGGCCGATTCGGTCGCGGGTGATCTACATCCACCCGGCGGGGCGGTACTACACGGTGGAGTTCTGCAATCCCATCACCGGAGAGCGGTGGCGGGAGGCCTTCTGGCCTGAGCTGGCGCCGCATTTCAAGGCCGTAGGCGCTACGGTCTGAGGATCAAACCAAGGGGGAAAGGTGAAACATGAAAACAATCGCGGTATTGAATTTCAAGGGCGGGGTCGGCAAAACCGTCACCACCGCCACGCTGGCGTATCTGCTGGCGAAGCAGGGCAAGCGGATCCTGCTGATCGACGGGGACAGTCAGGGCAATCTGAGCATGTCCTTCGGGATCGACGCGGAGGAGGGCGCGGACACGCTGGCCCTACTGACCGAGGGCGCCGGGTACTATCCGGAGTTTGTGACGCCCACCATTTTTGACGGGATCGACCTGATCCCCTCCGACATCAACCTGCTGGTGGCAGACCGGCACATGGCCCAGAGCGGCGTAGGCCGGATGCAGCGGGCCATCGCGGATCTGCGGGACGCCATCGAGGAGGACGCGGACCATGACAACGCCTACGATCTCATCCTGATCGACTGTCCGCCGGCCCTGTCGGCAGCCTGCACGGCGGCGCTGGCCGCTGCGGATGAGGTCATCATCCCCATCCGGCTGGACTACTACTCCACCGGCGGCATGGCCAATCTGGCGGAGCAGCTCCAGCACATGCGGGCCATCAACCCCCGGTTGTCGGTGCTGGGCGTGCTGGTGACGCAGTTCACCCACATGGCGGACGAGAAGGAGGCCCTCGCGGCCATCCGGGGCGGGGCGCTTCCGGTGTTTGAGACGGTGATCCGCTTCTCCAAGGCCGTGCCCAGCGCCACCTTCCAAAAGGTCCCGCTGCCGGTGGCCCGTCCTTACTGTGCGGCCAGCAAGGACTACGCCGAGCTGGTGAAAGAGATCTCCGGGAGGTGCTGAGGATGGAAAAACGGAAATTTAACGTGATGGACGTGCTGGGTGAGCAGCTGGCCGGTGTGGCGGACACCATGATGGAGATCCCGGTTGACAATATCCGGGGCAACCCCCGGAACTTCTACCCAACGCCTGACCCTCAAGCACTGCGGGCCTTGATGGACTCCATCCGGGCCAACGGCCTGCTGGAGCCGCCTACGGTGGTCCCTGCCGGTGACGGCACCTATCGCCTGATCTCCGGCCACAGCCGTCTGGCTGCCATTAAGGCCCTCCGGGAGACGGAAACCCCGGATCAGTGGGCAACCGTGCTTTGCCGGGTGCTGCCCCCTATGTCGGAGGGGCAGGAGCAGGCGGCGGTGATCGAGGCCAACCGGCAGCGGGTGAAGTCCAACGCCCTGCTGGCCGATGAGGCGGAGCGTCTGACGGAGGCCTACATCAAGCGCCGGGAGGCCGGTGAGCAGCTTCCGGGGCGCATCCGGGACTATGTGGCGGAGGCCCTGCAAGTCAAGGCCACCAAGGTCGCCAACCTGTCGGCCATCAAGAATGGCCTCAAGGTGCCGGGCATCGTGGAACGCTGGAAGCACAACGAGATCCCGGAGGCGGCAGCCCTGCTGATCGCCCGGATGGATCTTGATGAGCAATACCGGCTGCTGGACTGGATGATTAAGAAGTACCGGCCCTATTCCATCAACGAGGTGCGGAAGTTCTCCACCTGCTATACAATGGCTTGCCGGAGCTGTGAGCACACCGGCCGGATGTGCGAGAACGCGGAGCGGATGTATGACCATGACTACCGATACGGCGAGTGGCACGGTTCCAACTGCTGCCTGAACTGTCTGGACCGGGACGTCTGCCCGGCGGCCTGCAAGTATGTGGAGAAAAAGCCGGTGGAGCAGCCGCAAGCCCCGGCTGTGAATCCGGCGGCGAAGGACCCAAGGCTGGACTACAAGGTGATGGTTCCCACCTTCTGCCAGCGGGTGAAGGAGCTGCGGATCCAGACCGGCATGACCCGGAAGGAATTTGCCCAGAGCATTGACGAGTTTCCGGGGACGTACAGCGCGTGCGAGAACAACTCCATGTGCGGATCCGAGAAGATCGCCAAGCTGGCGCTGTGCTTCGGCGTCAGCACGGACTATCTCTACGGCCTGACGGATGAGTTGACCCCGCCGACGCTGCCGGAGGGCCAGCTGATGATCGCCGGATGGATGCCCGGCAGCACCAACCCGGCGGAGCCGGGAGAGTTTGCAACTTATGTGGATCTGGGTGACGGGAAAATTCTGAAACGGTTTTTTGACTGGGATGGCCAACACTGGATGATGCCGGGCGGCATCGAGGCGCAAGCCCCCGTAGTCTGGTGGATGCGGCTGCCGCCTGTCCCAGTGGCAGGGAAAGGAGCGGACACATGAGATACACAGGGCGCGGGAAGCGCAGAAACCGGGTCCTCCCGGTGCTGACTCTGGCGGCCGCCGTGGCTGCCGTGATCCTTCTGACGGTGGTGGCCAAGGGCGTGGTCCTATGACCGCGCCGCCGTGTCTGGCCTGCCCGGATCGCCGGATCGGATGTCACGATCCGGCGGTCTGCCCCAAGTGGGCGGCCTATGATGAGATCCATCGGGCAGAGCTGGCAGCCATGCCGTCCCGTAAGGAGTGGGTGGACATGGTGGAATACATTCATGACCGGCGGCGACGCTATATGCCGGGCCGCTGGAAAAAGGGAGACAAATCATGCTGAATCATATCGTACTGATGGGCCGCCTGACCCGTGACCCGGAACTGCGGCATACCGGCAGCGGCCTTGCCGTGGCCTCCTTCTCTCTGGCAGTGGACCGGGACTACAAGGGCCAGTCCGGCGAGAAGGAGACGGACTTCGTGGACATCGTGGCGTGGCGTTCCACGGCGGACTTTGTGAGTAAGTTTTTCACCAAGGGCCGCATGGCCGTGGTAGAGGGCCGGTTGCAGCTCCGGGACTGGACCGACAAGGACGGCGGCAAACGGCGCTCCGCCGAGGTGGTGGCGGAGCATGTGTATTTTGGCGATAGCAATCAGCGGTCCGAATCGGACACAGCGTCCGCACCGCCTGCATCAGGGGACTTCCGGGAGATCCCGGAGGATGAGGAAGGAGAACTGCCGTTTTGAAAGATCAAGAACTCGTAAATGCAATCCGCCGGTTGAAGGTGGAGACCGGGAGCCTCGCCTGCATGGGCTGCGGGCATGAGCACAACTGCGGCGTGTCCGGATGCGCGGTCATGCG
>ENA-UONT01000668-UONT01000668.1-human-gut-metagenome-genome-assembly--contig:-CS20-NODE-668-length-37536-cov-25.503909_pt1 | contig 37536 bp, 24 predicted proteins | sample MGYA00242459_ERZ724006 | MGnify/ENA metagenome assembly ERZ724006 | reverse complement strand
CAGACGCATATTCGGAGAGGTATCGAAGTGGTCATAACGGGGCTGACTCGAAATCAGTTTGCGAGCAATCGCACATGGGTTCGAATCCCATCCTCTCCGCCAACGGAACCCTTGAAAACCCAGTGTTTTCAAGGGTTTTTTCTATTCGGCGAAAATTCTTTCGTTTCTATTTTTTGTGTTTCTGTCAATTTTTCAAGCCGATTTTATGCTCTTTTTCGCCCGTGAATATTAGAATAAAAAATCTTCAAACACCGCGTGAAATAAGGCTTTTTAAGGCCTGCATACTTTTTGCGGCGTTAGAAAGATTTCCGTCAGACAAAAAATCGCCAAATTTCAAAACACCCGGTTGCGGGCAACCGCACCAAAAGTCATGTGTGGATTTTAGCGGTCGGGGTTCAAATCGGCAGAAAGAAAATGTACTTTGCGTTCTCTTTATTTCTTGCCGTAATGTAATCGCATCTTTCAATGTGTATTAGCAAGATTGGGGATAAATAATAAAGATTATTTTTCAAAATTGTTCCCCAATACTTATTGACTGTTGGGGAACATTCTGATATAATGTTTAAAAGAATTGTTCCCCAAAAGGAGGAGCTGCAATGGCAGTACAATATAGTGAAATACAGGAATTGCTCAGAAGTCGAGCCGACCTCAATGCCAGACTGAACTTAATGCCTTATGACGGCACACCCGAAATCAAAGAGCGCGGCGACGGGAAATACCTTTATGTGAGAAAGCGCGTAGCAGGAAAACAGACATCTACTTATGTAGGTGTATATACCGAAGAACTGTATAATCTGCTTTTGCGCAATGCCAGAGAAGCCCGTGAAATCAGAAAGTCGCTTCGCAGCATTGAAAAGCAGCTTGCCGCAGTCGGTTATTCCGAGGATGCCCTTTCCGCCGATGTTATAAACAACATTGCCTTTGCGCGTGCCAATATGAAAATGAATATCTATGATCAGGCTGTTTTGGAGGGTGTTGCAACTTCTTTTCCTCAGACGGAAGAGATCATAGAGAACGGAAAAGTATCCGGTATGACAGCTACCGACGTGCAGAAAATTTTGAATTTGAAACACGCATGGGAGTTTATTTTGGACCGTGATGTAGTTGCCAGCCGTTCCGACTATTATATGCTCAGTCATATTGCAAGGCTTGTCAATGAAGGCTTTTTTGCGGAAGGCGGTCGAATCCGCGGTGTTCCGGTTACCATAGGCGGTTCGTCTTATGTTCCGCCCCTGCCGAATGAATCGGATGTGAAAGACAGGATTCTTGAGATCATCGAGGAAGAGGACGATGCCGTTAATATTGCCATCAGGCTTTGTCTTTACTGCATGAAGACCCAGATATTCTTGGATGGCAATAAGCGCGCTTCTGTTATCTTTGCAAATCATTATCTTATTGCTCACGGCGGAGGTTTTTTGGTCATTCCCGAAAGCGAAGTGCCGGAGTTCAAGAAACTGCTTGTGAAGTATTATGAAGGCGAAGACTCCTCTGTTATTGCGGGCTTTATGAAAGAACGCTGTTGGAAAACCATAGGGCACTAAGCACCCAATATTGGGGAGCATATTTAGATGTGAATTGCGAATTTGTTCCCCAAAGTTATATCTGTGGTAAGAACGAAAACACGCCTCAATTGCATACGGAGGTTTATATGAGAATAACAAAAATCGAAATTACAAATTACAAGTCGATAAAAGAACCGATTGAAATAAACTTTTATAACGGATTGCCGACCGTGCTGATCGGCAAGAACGGAAGCGGAAAAACCAACATTTTGGAAGCACTGAGTTCCATTACAGAGGCAAACGGCAATTACTTAGGACCGCGCAGAGAACTGCCGATGAGTTATAAGGTGCATATCCGCCTTGAAAAGGAGGATGCCGAGATGCTTTTCCCCGGCAAAAGTATTGACGAAAAATGCGAATTTGCTGCCTGCTCCGGAGAAGACTGCAAGATAAACCGAATCGAGTCGGAATGTCTAATTCCGCTTTTAAGAATGGAAATCGACGAAATCTCCGAACTTGCAGGCGAATTGAAAGACGCACTGGATACATATACAAAGCAGCTGAACAAAATTGTGTACGGTGAACGCAATGAACAACCATTGCGAGGATACCGGATTACTGACTTTCACGATTCAACAACCAACTATGACGCTATCAAATTCCAAGTGGAATTTGCTTTGGAACAAACCGAAAAACTGATAAAATCAATCATACAAAACTTTGGATCATCAGTTAAAAGCGGTCTTTTATCAGAGCGTTTAGGTGTTTCTACTATATCAAACAAAACAAATACGATCGTTCCACTTTCACTGGTAGCACTTCTCAGTTGATAGAAAAAAGACAAATCTCCAATATTTAATCCGTCAAGATCATCAATAACAACAATATCGGCATTGCCATTTTTAACAGCAGATAAGACATACGATATCATAGAAGTTTCGCCCGAATTATATGGTTCAAGAATCAAATGACTATGTTCAAGTTCGTTTGCCGCACCAGCTATTCGTTGCCATTCTTCAGCACTCAATGTTGCAGTTCTTATGTGATCAAAATCAACAAAACTTTCAGCAGAAATCATTGAGTTGACAATTGTAGTACTCGATTCCTTTTTCTTTTCCACCTATAGTTAAGTGAACCGGCAAAAAACAATCAATTTCTTTTGCTGTCCTATATTTATCATCAAATAAGATTTTTTCATTTTCAAATGTGATAGCCATATTTTTACCCCGCTTTTTATAAGAAAACTTTTTATTGATTTATATCATCCAAATCGGGACAGTTAGGTTATCTCTGTCAAGGTCAGAGAGACGGTCGCTCATGCAGAGCACAGCGGATGTGCCGAGCATCAAGGGCGATTTACCGATAACACTTTCATTTTAGAACTGCAAATTCTTATTGCCCCAATCAGCTTTAAAAAACATAATATAGTAGATTGGTATATAAGTTATTTTGCCGTTTTGTGTGACATTTCTTTCGTTAGATACAACGAATGCTTTTTTGATATGATAATCTTCGTTTTGAACAAATGTGTTCAATGCACTATGCACGGTATAGTCTTTACCGGACTTTACTTCAATCGGCACGGCAGAAAGGCAATCATAATCATCGATAAGATAATCAACCTCACCCTTGCTGCGATTGTCATAATAAAAGAGTTTATGACCGTGAGCGATTAATTCGCTCGCAACAGCTGTTTCATAAACAGATCCAAGATTGATACTTCTCTCATCATTCAGCACAGCTCTGATGTTATTTCCGTAAAGAATACCCGTAAGAATACCGACATCATTCAGATAGAGTTTAAGCAGATTCTTTCCGGTAGATTCGATCAGGGGGAAGGTCGGATTAGAAATCGCCTGAACATTCAGAGCGATACCTGCACTTATAAGATAATCGAATTCATCGGCATAATTATTGAATGTCTTACCCCTCTTGTTCTCAATGCTTTGCACAACAATTCTTTTTTTCTTATTCTCCATATTAGAGGGTATAAGGTCATAAATTCTACGAATCTTCAATTTCATTTCATCATCATATTTGGATGCATCTGCAGCATAGTAATCGTGAATTTCATTTTGTATATCGCGGACTGCTTGAATGTTTTTTGTTTCAAGATAGGCATTAACCGCATCGGGTAAACCACCTACAAGCAAGAATTTGCGGAATAAATCCATCATCTTATTGTGCATGGACTCATCTAATGCTTCAAACCGCTCAAACTTTTTGCGCATTGAGGAAATTGCAAGTTCGTTCATTCCGTTAGCATAAAGAAATTCCTCAAAATCCAGCGGAAACATTCTGACCTTTCGTATGCTCCCCATCGGAATCGAGGTGGTTTGCGACAGCGTAACACCTAAAAGCGATCCGCTTGCAATATAAGTGAACTTATTACCCTGCGACAAAAATTTGAGCAGAGTGAGTAAATGAGGATAAGCCTGAATTTCATCAATAAAAATCAGTGTATTTTCTTTGTTCTTCATTTTATTTCCTGCAAGCATACTGACTTGCAGATAAAAATCTTCAACAGTTTTAGTATTTTCAAAAAGGCGGTCGCCCAAAGAATCAGCAATCATATTGATTTCTATATAGTTTTCAAAAAGTTTTTTACCTACATGATTAATGATGTAGGTTTTGCCGATCTGACGTGCGCCGTCGATTAAAAGAATCTTTTTAGAATCAGATTTTAAATGCTCTTCAATGAGAGATTCTATCTTACGGTATAGCATAAAAATTCCTCCGTCAAAACTTTTCAAATGTATTATAGCACAACAACAATGACATTTCAATACAGACTCGCGTTAATTTTTATGACATTTCAAAACAAAGAGATGGAACCCCCAGCTAAAATGAATAAATCTTCTATTTTAGTCGGGGATATGTGTTATCAGTGTTTAAAATAAATTTTCACTTTCAAGAGCGAAAAAGTGAACTCTGTGAAAATCCACTTTTTGAAACGAATTAACCTACACGACTTTTGGTGCAGTCCGGCATAACCGGTGCTTTTCACGCACTGCCAAAAGCGTGATTTTGGGGCGAAAAATCGCTCGGTTCTATCAAAAATTCTAATAGGCTTTTGCGGAAATCCGTTAGAACTCGGCGAAATCGGAGGAGACTTTCGGACTCGGATTTTCACTTTGTTTTCGATGCAAAGAGGTGCGGAAAGCCTTGAAAACACGGCATTTTCGGGGTTCTCGCATCTGCCTTTATCTTCCGTCAAATTCCGCCAGGTTCGGTTTTGACAACTTGACTCGAAATCAGTTTGCGAGCAATCGCACATGGGTTCGAATCCCATCCTCTCCGCCAAACAGTCAGCCGGATCCCGGTTATTCCGGAATCCGGCTGATTCATATTTATGTCACCGGAGGTAGAGCGTCGTAACGCTCGGGGATCGTAAGGCACAAGTCTTGCAGGCCGCATACCGGATTAGGTGTCGAGTGCGCTCGGTTATTACTTTGTAATGACCGGGTATTTTTATTTTTCGGAGGGAATTATGAAGAACGCAAAAGTAACCCTTGCCACGCTGGAAGCGGATGACCGTGAGCAGTTTATTCTTGATAATCAGGAGTCTTTCAAGTATTAAAGTCAAGTTAAGATAGGCAGTGATAATAAAAGACGTACCCGTATTATTTCTCAATTATTGCCAATAGAATTTCGTATTGTACTTTTCATTGCAAATAAACAAGAATTTATAAACGATACTCCTCTTACTGAGTACAAAAAATCTTTTATAAAGTTTTTACATCAAAGACTTTATGACATGTTGTATTATGGAATCCTCTGCAACGACAGTGACGTTACTGAGTCGGCGTTTGAATGTTAGAGTCTTGACTTTAGTCAATCCATTTTTCACAAAAATCACATGACGGAAGTGAAAAATCATTGAATTTTCACTTTTCGCAGATGATAAACACTTTACCTTCTTTGCGAAAGCACGAAATATTACAGAAACCTCACGCACAGCTTTATATGAGCCGTGCGTGAGGGGTTCAGTTTTCATACGGTATTCTGAAATAATCCAGGTATTTCTTGAATATATCATGTGCCGACAGGCAGGTGTCGGTCAGATAGCCCTTTTCCCGGTCCCATTCCTGCAATCCGCGGTAATAGAACATTTTTATGCTGTCCTCTATAATAAACGGTACATTCCTTCACCTTGAGTATAGCATCCTTTGCGCTTCTGTGCGGTCTGTAGCCGAAGCTTCCGTCTGAAAACCACGGCTCGTAGATTGGTGTCAACACCTGCGCTATTGCTTGTTGGATAATACCTTATATACAGTTCCTGTTCGTCAGACCGAGGCTTTGCTTTGGGCTTCCTTCAGACTTCGCCTCACGACGGACGCCCTTGCCCTCTGCTTACAGTTCCTACTGCCTTGCCTGTAGTGGACTTTCACTGCCATGCTGTATCGCATGCCGTTTCCGCGTTTCGGTACAGCTATGCCATCGCCGTACAACGCACTACGGTCCGGTAAAGCTGATAGCATCGCAGTCCGGAGAGTGCTCCATCATGCCCCTCATTCTCCGGGAGAATCGCCTATAAAAATTAGTAACCACGCCTATGCCGCTCCTAATGAAGTCCATCATCTCCGCCTTGGTATACTCTCTATTGTGCCAATCATCGTCCGGGCAAAGTCTGTAATAGTCAAGCCGTCCTTTAAGCTCGTCGAGCCTCGGATCGTCAAAAGCATTATCAAGAAGCTCGGCGCACTCATCTATATCGTCGAGCATCTTGTTCATGGTATCATATGTATACAGATTGCACGCCAAATGCCATTCAAAGCCGTCACTCTCGTACTCTTCTCTCAGATCGATATACGGAAGGTCTTTATCAAAATATTTGTCTAAAAAGTAGTACAAAAAACCGCTGATATCATCTTCGTCGATAGAAATACCATCGGAAATTACAGGCTCCTCCGATTCGCTGTCAAAAATATTCGTCGGGGTTATCCAAAAGGTGCCGCCGGAGTCGCGTCCCTCTATTATCGTAATATCCTTGTTATTATATGCCGCCTGCTCTATCAACGCATACGGAATGCTCGAAATATTAATTTTGCCTCTGCGGCACCAACGACTATCCGTTGTTCCGAAGGTAAACCAGTCATCCCATGACTGCCTGAAAAACAAGCCGCGATCACCCGACAGTACGAGCTCAAACGTGATAAGCTCGGTCTTTTCCTCATAATCACTGTGACCACAGCTGTCGACAGCGACATTTCTCAGTATTCTGATATCCTCTATCGAGCACCCGCGAAGCGAGTCAAAAAGAATATTCGGATCAAAATTCGGTTCATTTGTTCCGCATACCGTGTCGGGTGAGATCTGATTTGCCGCTACCAAAAGCGCACTGCCGCCATTCGGCTTCATCTCGAGTGTAGAGCCGTCGTCAAACAGTATAACGACCGGCTCGCAAAGCTGCAGCTCACACGGAAACAGTACCTGTGCGGCATACGGATAGCTCTGAAGCTGCTCGTTTGTCATGCCGATACCGAGCAATATTTCGCGATATTTCCACTCGTATTCGTCTCGCTTCATATTTTCTGCCATTCCGATAGGCACTATTCTTTTGATCTTTTTGTTTTTTGTATCGAGCGATGTCAATATACGATAGATGTCTTTTGCCGTATTGCATATCTCGGGTCGCCATGTATATCGGTCAAATCTACTCATAATATTGCTCCTCCGTTATTCTGCTGTGGGACAGCTAATGAAATTCGTATGTTAAAAACGCCTGACGATAAGAACGATAAGAATCAGAAGATCCGTCGCCTCCGTAGGTGAAACTCGACATTTTAACCGCGCCGATGCTCGGTTCTTTAATTCCACACATATCGAAAATCAGCCTCCGGGAGAATCACTTCTTTCTGCGGAACAACTCGGGAAAGCTGCGGATACCGAGCGAGAGCAGGGCGCGGACTGTTCGCACGGCGAACTCCTTCGTCTCCGGGTCAAGCCCCTGCGCAGCATGCAGCGCGAGAGGGAGATTTTTCTGCCACTGCTCGAACAGCTGATCGGTATTCTCGTTGTTCTCGGTGTCGATAAGCCCGAAGAGCAGATCGACAAAGCGCTCGCGTTCCTCGGGGGAGAGCTTGCCGAGCCAGCTGTTCACCACTCCGTCGACGTACTTTGCATCCGAGGTCAGCGAGTCGACCGAACTGAAATCTCCCTCCTCAACGACCCACGAAAACGGGTCGTGCTGCAGCACGCTGAAGCGGGTGCTCCTGACTATACGGTAGCTCTCCTGCTGCTCAAGCAGCATTCCGACTATCGAGGACTGCGGCACCGTTTTGTCTATGCGGCTGCTTATCTCGGCAAAGCGCGGGCTCTTGAGCACCTCGGCAAGGAAGCCGGGGCCGTCGTGCGAGTAGACTGCGGCAATGCGGTCGCGCACACTGTCCTCGCTGTTCGCGGCAGCGTAGACCGCAAGGTTTCCGCCCTTGGAATGACCGCCGACGCGGACGGTACCGGAGCTGTGCTTCGCCGCCTCCGCGAGGTAGAGCGCAGCCTCCTCCTGCGCGGGAACGGGGTACTGAAACGCCATATTGAAGTCCTCCTTCCATCCCGTAAAGGAGGAATCGGTCCCTCGATAGGCAACATACAGACTGCCGTCCGGCAGTCCAAAGCTCAGCGCGGCGAACTGCTTCTCCGCCTCATCGTCCCGCCGCTCGGTATAGCCCATAAGGCGGAGGTCGCGGAAGCGCGGGCTTGCCGCCATTGCCGACAGCAGCTGTCTGCTGCCGGACGGGTCCCAGTTTCCGTGAAAGAGCTGCTCGAAATACTCGGCGCGGAACAGCTCGGTAAGCGGTACGCCGTCCCACGACCGCACTCCCGTCTCATCGGGATAATGAAAATACGAGAGCCACGACAGAATGAGGCTGTCGACCGACGAAAAGGCTCTTTCGTCAAAGGTCTCGAGCGTCTGCTCCGCGTATGTAACAAAGTTGCCCATTTATTGCTCCTCTCCGCTCTGTGCGAGCAGCTGTTCAATTGCCTGCGAGCTCTCGCTCGGATTCTTCATGCCCTCGATCAGTCCGGTGTAGAATCTGCGGACATCGGCATCTCCGAGCACGAGCCTCACCTGATTGTTTTTCAGCGCCGCGCCGAGCAGCATCTCCCTCTCCTGCGGCGAGCTTATCTCGAGCTTTTGCAGCTCGCGAACGATCGAATGCGTGTCGGCAAAGCTATGGCTGTTCTCGAGCGCGATTATCAGGTCGACCCGACGGCGGTCCGCCTCACTGCGTCCGATATCAAAGCGCTGCTGCTCCTGCCGCAGCTCTCCGCGCCATGCCTCGAGCACATTGCCCACCGAAACGCGGTCTATCATCGCCTTGACCAAGGCATCAAGCTCGGAGCCTGCGGAATAGTCGGCAGGCGCGAAATAATCTATCCGTCCGTCGCGCATCATCTTATACACCTTGGTCTTATCCTGCGTCTGCGCGTTATAGACACCTATCGAATATCCGCCGCCCTCGCGCACGAGCTTCATGCACGGAACGTCGGTATCGCTGTCGCCGATGTATATCATATTGCGGCGCGGTATGCGCAGCTCATCAGGCAAAAACACATCGTTGACCGCCGGATCGTTTATATCGAGAACGCCCTTTTCGATGCGGAAGAGAAACTGCGTTTTATTAGTATAGTTGACCACCTGCGCCGGCCAAACGGCAACTCCCTTTTCGTTATAATGGAAGGTGCTCGCGTAGATGCGCTCGAATGCGTTCGACCGGGCGGCGCGGGTCCCCTCTATCATCTCTTTCAGTCCGGAGGAGATGATGTAATGCTCTATCTTTACGCTGTGGCTCGCTCCGTAGCCGCGTATGCGCTCGAACCAATCGTCAACGCCGGGAAAAAGCTGTACGCGGGAGCCGTAATTCATCAGCGTTTCACGGGTAAAGAGCAGCTTTCCCTCCGCCTCGCGGAGCATGACGTACATATAGGCGAGGTTCTGATCCATGCCGCTGCTTGATGCAAGCTCGTTTGATTTCTTCCAAAACTCGTCGACATCCCATCCGACCGACTGAATATAACCCTGCGCCTGCATGTCGTCGGGAGAGAGCGTTTTGTCAAAGTCGTAGCAGATGGCGATGACGGGTGTTTTTTCTTTTCTCTTACGCTCGTAGTTCATAGGGGAGATCCTTTCTCGGCTGTGCCGACGGCGGGATGTGGGTGTTTCGCGGGAGGCGGTAATTTGAGTATAACACCCGGGAGATAGTTTGTCAACAGCGGCGCGTCGACAAACTGCGGCAAGAGCGGCACGGGAAGACTACAACGAATCGGCAGAAAAATGTATGTGCGGGTGTTCGGAGAGACGCCTGTCTATGTCACAAGGGGCATATCTCGCTGCCGCGGGCGAGGAATACGGGAAATGATTCGGTTGTTTGTGTTTTTTGTCTGTGCCGCGGTAACACAATCATGCCGCTGCGGCCGAGAGCATATAGGCAGATGATATAATAGTTATTCTTTTTATGCTTCTTTTTTACCCGAATGCCTTTTCCGCGAAAAGCATCCGCGTAGAAAAGAAAAGCAGGGAAATGCGGATGCATCTCCCTGCCGGACTGTTATATTTTTCTCTGTATTGCTTTCACAATTTCAACGATCGGTATAATTGAGAGCGCAAGCCCGATAGATATCGCATATTCGGCAATGCCGATAGGAGTAAAGCCGAACGCAGCCGCAAGCACGGGCACCTCGATAAGCACCGTAGTAAGCACGAGCGATGCAAGCATCGCGCCGAACAGCGGCATATTATGACTGCCTTGCAGACTCATCATGACCGTCGAGCCGCGCTGAGAGCGCATATTGAACGAGTGAAAAATCTCGCACATCGACATGGTAAGGAACGCCATCGTCATGCCCTGCTCACACTCGGCGATATTGCGGAAAGCCCAATAGCCGGTTTCAAGCCGCTCGCCGATGAAAAATGCGGCAAGGGTCAGTGCGGTAACGACGACCCCCTGATATAGCACATCGAAGCCGAGTCCGCCGGAGAAAATTCCGTCGCGCACATCGCGCGGGCGGCGGCGCATGATACCGGGCTCGGCCTGCTCGAGTCCGAGCGCGAGCGCAGGGAAGCAGTCGGTAACGAGATTGATAAATAACAGGTGCGGCGCGCGGAACACGGTAAAGCCGAGCACCGTTGCAAGAAAGATGGTCAGCACCTCGGCAAGGTTTGAGCCGAGCAGGAACTGTATCGCGCGGCGGATATTATCATATATGCGACGACCCTCTCCGACCGCGCCGACGATGGTCGCAAAATTATCATCCGCAAGCACCATATCGGCGACATTCTTCGTAACGTCGGTGCCGGTGATGCCCATACCGATGCCGATATCCGCGCTCTTGATGGACGGTGCGTCGTTTACACCGTCTCCGGTCATGGCGGTGACGTAGCCGCAGGCGCGCCATGCATTGACTATCCTCGTCTTATGCTCGGGCTGAACACGTGCATAGACGCGGATATCGCAGACACGCTCGCGCAGCTCCTCATCACTCATCTCGGAGAGCTGTGCTCCGGTCAGCGCCTGCGAGGGATCACTGAGAATGCCGAGCTCGCGCGCAATGGCGACGGCGGTGTCGCGATGATCGCCGGTTATCATAACGGGAATGATGCCCGCCTCTCGGCACTGCTCGATAGCCGCGCCGACCTCGGGACGAACGGGATCTATCATACCGACCAGACCGAGGAATACAAGCTCCTGCTCGAGCGCCTCGGGAGCGCTGTTATCCGGCAGCTCGGCGAGCGGTCGGTATGCTGCGGCAAGCACGCGCAGCGCCTGCTCCGCCATCGCGCGGTTCTCGGCTTCGATCCGCTCGCGCAGCTCGGCGGTCATGGGGACAAGACCTCCGTCGACAAGTGCCGCAGTGCAGCGTCCGAGCAAAACATCCGGCGCGCCCTTGGTGTACTGAACGGCAATATATCCGCCGTCGGTCCTGCCGACGGTTGCATTGCCTGCGGCAGCTCCGGGCAGTTCCTCGCCGCCTGTGGGCAGACTGTGTACGGTGGTCATCATCTTTCGCATAGAATCAAAGGGTGCCTCGTCGACTCTCGGCTGAAGCCTCTCAAGCTCCGATTTATGCAGCTCGAGCGACGCGGCATAGGCTACAAGCGCCGCCTCGGTAGGCTCGCCGACAATGCCGTCTCCGCTCTCGCGTGCGTCCGAGCAAAGTGCAAGCGCGGTTGCGAGCAGCCGCTCATCGCTGCCGTAGTGACGAACGACGGTCATGCGGTTCTGCGTCAGAGTTCCGGTCTTATCGGTGCATATGACCTGCGCGCAGCCGAGCGTCTCGACGGCGGTAAGCTTGCGTATAATGGCATTGCGCTTCGACATATTAGTAACGCCGATGGAGAGCACTACGGTAACGACCGCCGCGAGTCCCTCGGGTATCGCCGCAACGGCAAGGCTGACCGCGACCATAAACATATCGATAACTCTGCCGAATATCTGCGCCGAATCGCCGCCGGTCAGCTCATCGCGTCCGCTGATGAGCGAGTAGGCGAATATAAACACGCATATGCCGAGAACGATCATCGTCAGCAGCTTTGAGAGCTGAGAGAGCTTCTTCTGCAGCGGAGTCTGTCCGTCCTGCGCCTGCGTGATGGCATCGGCTATCCTGCCCATCTCGGTATTCATTCCGACGGCGGTTACAACGGCTCTGCCTCGCCCGTAAACGACCGAGCTGCCCATATACAGCATGTTTCTGCGGTCGCCGAGCGGCACGTCTCCGTCCGATGCACCGAGCGCCTCGGTCTGCTTATCGACCGGAACGCTCTCGCCGGTCAGCGCGGACTCCTCCGCCTTCAGGCTCGCGCACTCGAGGATGCGGCAGTCGGCGGGGACCGCATCGCCTGCCTCGAGCAGAACGACATCACCTACCGCAAGCTCCTCGCTCGGCACGGTCATCAGCTCTCCGCCGCGCAGTACGTGCGAGGTGGCGGCGCTCATCTTTTGCAGCGCGTCGATTGCCTGCTCCGCCTTGCTCTCCTGCAGCACTCCGAGCACGGCATTTATTACGACAACGGCAAGGATTATCACCGTGTCGGTAGGAAATCCGCCCTCTCCGGACACATGTCCCTCGTAGACCGACGTTATCGCGCTTATCGCCGCCGCGACTATGAGTATTATTATCATCGGGTCGGCGAGCTGCGACAGAAAACGACGGATAAGAGATGCCCGCTTCGGCTCTGCGAGCTTGTTTCTGCCGTCACGCCCGAGCCTGAGCTCCGCCTCCTGCGTCGACAGACCCTGCTCCGAGCTGCCGAGCTCCTCGAGCACTGCGGCGGGCTGTTCAAGATAGTGTTTCAAAATTATCCTCCTGTTCGGGTAATAGTTTGCTCATCGGGATAGCTTTTTATCCGATGCATCTGCTCTGCGGTTTAAATCAAAAAAAACCACCGACAGACACATCGTCTGCCAATGGTCTTGCATCAAACGCTGCGGTCTGTCTGCTGCCAGCCGGTGCCGCTGCTCGGCGCCCGACGGTTGGTGACAGCAGATTGGACGGCTGCCCGTCCATAGCTACTCCCCAAAGGTTGGCAATATTATACCATGCGCTGCGGCGATTGTCAATAGGCGCGGGCGCATCAATTTTTGATGCTTGATAGACTGCAGCGAAGAACACATTCGCTCCGGCAAACAATTTCACCCGGCTATTGACTGTACAACTATTGCGGGGTTTAAAATTATGTGGTAAAATAACCGCAACAAAGAGGTGCAAAGCTATGGAAAAAAATCTGACCGAGGGCAGTGTGCCGAAAAGGCTGCTCGGCTTTTCGCTGCCCTATCTGCTATCATATTTTCTGCAAACACTGTACGGCATGGCGGATCTGCTGATAATCGGCAGGTACGGCACCGTATCGGACACCACCGCCGTTTCGATAGGCTCGCAGGTCATGCATATGCTGACCGTGATGATAGTCGGACTGGCTATGGGCACCACCGTCTGCGTCGGGCGGTCGGTCGGAGGCAAGCGGCGCGACCGCGCGGCGGGCTACATCGGCAACACTGCGGTGCTGTTCGTAGGGGTATCGCTCGCACTGACCGCGCTGCTAATCGCGCTTGTCTCGCCAATCGTCTCGGTAATGTCCACGCCTGCCGACGCTGCCGCAGGCGCGCGCTCATATCTGACCGTATGCTTTATCGGCATACCGTTTATAACGGCATACAATGTTATAAGCTCGATATTCCGCGGCATGGGCGACTCGCGCAGCCCGATGTACTTTATCGCCGTGGCTTGCGCGGCTAATATCGGTCTCGACCTGCTCTTTATGGGCGCGTTCGAAATGGGACCAGTCGGCGCAGCGCTCGGAACGACGCTCGCACAGGCAGTAAGCGTCGCGGTTTCGCTCGTGATGCTGCTGCGCCGGGGCGGCATAAGGCTCAGCCGAGCCGACCTGCGTCCGCAGCACTCCGTCATCGGAGATATGCTGAAAATAGGCGTGCCGATAGCGGTGCAGGACGGGCTGATACAGATCGCATTCATCCTCATCACCGTGATAGCGAACCGTCGGGGAATGACCGATGCGGCGGCGGTCGGCATCGTCGAAAAGATAATCGGATTTCTGTTTCTCGTACCGTCCTCGATGCTCTCGAGCGTTTCGGCGCTCGGCGCGCAGAATATCGGTGCAGATAAGCCGGAGCGGGCGCGCAGCACGCTGGGATATGCCATCCTCTTTGCCTGCGGCTTCGGACTGTGTGTGGCTATCGCGATGCAGTTCGGCGCGGAGCGCGCCGTCTCGCTCTTCACCGACCGTGCTGCGGAGGACGGAGCGGCGGTCATTCGCGCCGGCGGGCAGTATCTGCGCGGATATGTCTGGGACTGCGTTTTCGCGGGCATTCACTTCTGCTTCAGCGGATATTTCTGCGCCGTCGGCAGGTCGGGGCTGTCCTTCCTGCACAATATCATCGCTATCGGCGTAATGCGCGTTCCGGGCGTTTATCTCATGTCGCAGCGCTTCCCGGACACACTGCTGCCGATGGGACTTGCGACCGCTGCCGGCTCGCTCGTTTCGGTGATCTTATGCATTATCGCCTATATGTGTATCAGGCACAGCGACCGACGGAGTACTAACGAAAGCTATGCGGGGAAATAGAGCGGCGAGGTTTTCGCAAAACCTCTGAAAAGCCATTTTGGTTTTATGCAGAGTATAGGTTCGTACCGCGCTGACGCGGGCGGGTGGTTTGCAAATGAAAGTAGTTTTTGCCGAAATGGTCAAATCTCGCTGCCGCGGTCAAAAGTAATTGGAAAGGTGATGTGGTTATTTGTTTTGTCTGTGTTAGAGGAGAACTAATTACGCTGCCGCGGTCAAAGATATTTGGAAAAAAATTTTGTTGTTCGTTTTTTGCCACTTTCTTTTTACGCGAAAAAGAAAGTGGCGGAAAGAAAAGCGCGCATAAGCGGGGGCGGCGCTAAGGATACTCGCATATGCGAGTATATGGCCGCGCCGGTTCCCCCGCTTATGTATCTCCCCCTGATGACTGCTCAGCCGATAGCGACAGTATTAGTTTATACCCGAAACGGTCGGCAAGCGTTAAGCCTCCCGTTTCTAAAAGAAAAGTATCACGCCTGCCGCTTTAGTTTTCACTACACATCGAGCGTGTACACCCTATGCTTTAGTAAATGCTGTATGCGACATTTATACTGATGCAATATTCATTCCCACTACTGCTAAAGTTCGATCATTAAACAAAGTTCAAGCAACTAAATCGACAACATATCAAAAGCCCTCTGCACGCGGCGTATTTAACCGTATGCAGAGGACTTTTTAGGTCGGGACGATCTGAATGGCCCGACGGGATATAAAATGCAGAACCACCGAAGCACGCCTCGTCGTCATACAATCACAGGTCAGAGACGATTTTTTCGGCAGCAGTAAACAATTGCAGCAGCGGATGCTCAAAGCCCACTCAGTTTTAAAGCTTTGCGGGGGAATACTGCGATACCCAATCGGGGAGAGATAAAAAAGATGCAGAAGCGTCGAAAACCGCCTCGTCGCCGTACAAGCGTACGGCAGAGACGGTTTTCGGCGGTAGAAAAAGCGAAAATATTATTTCATCTTTTGAAGGAATCCGCGAGGATTCCGACATCATTCCGCAAATCAGATTATACTAAAGCCATTACCCAATAACTTAATTTCGCTTTTTCGATCTGCGCTTTTTTAGCCCTCACGCAGAGGGGAGAGATAAAAAAGATGCAGAAGCGTCGAAACACGACTCGTCGCCGTACTGGCGTACGGCAGAGACGGGTTTCGGCGGTAGAAAAAGCGAAAATATTATTTCATCTTTTGAAGGAATCCGCGAGGATTCCGACATCATTCCGCAAATCAGATTATACTAAAGCCATTACCCAATAACTTATTTTCGCTTTTTAGGTCTGCGCTTTTTTAGCCTTCACGCAGAGGGGAGAGATAAAATCGTTTGGAGTGTTCGATTTCGTCGCGCAAGGCGTACAATTGTACGTCGTGCGGCGAAATCGGGCGCAGAAAAAGCGAAAACGTAAAATCTTATGCGGGAATCCGTCAGGATTCCGACACATCAATTGCAAATATGAACATACTAAAAGCCGATTAATGCAACTCGTTTTCGCTTTTTCGTTCCGGACGATTTTAGCCTCCCCGAGAGCTTTTTCGGTCGGACGATTTTTCAGCCTCCCCGATTAGTACTCCAATTCTCCGCGGTATACAAGCACCGCGTCGCCCGTAAGCGTCACTCCGTCGTCCGAATAGCGGACGATGAGGTCGCCGCCGCGGGTCTTAACGGTTATATCGGTATTCTTCTCGCAGCAGCCGTTTTCGACGGCGGCGCAGACAGCTGCGCAGCAGCCGGTGCCGCAGGCGCTTGTCTCGCCGTTGCCGCGTTCAAAGACGCGGAGCTTGAGCATGGCGGGATTTACGACGCGCACGAACTCGGTATTTGTACGGTGCGGGAAGAGCGGCGAATTTTCGAACAGCGGTCCGATGCGTCCGAGGTCGACCTTGTCGACGTTGTCGGTAAAGACGACACAATGCGGGTTGCCCATCGAGAGGCAGGTAACGCGGTACTCGGTGCCGCCGATCTCGATAGGCGAGTTGACGACGCGCGGCATATCGAGCGTAACCGGTACGGCGGATGCCGCGAAATCGGGCGCACCCATATTGACGGTGACCGACGAAACGAGACCGCCGCGTGTATAGAGATGCAGTCGGCAGATGCCCGCGCGGGTCTGAACGGTCATGTCGCGGCGCGGCACAATGCCGTTATCGTAGAGATATTTACCGACGCAGCGGAGCGAGTTGCCCGCGACGTAGCCCTCGGTGCCGTCGCTGTTGAAGATGCGCATTGCAGCGTCGGCGCAGTCGCTGTGCTCGATGAGCACGATGCCGAAGCCGCCTATTCCGCGATGGCGGTCGCAGAGCTCGACGCAGAGCGACTCGGGGCAGAGGATGCCACCGTCGAAATTCTCGATATAGATATAGTCGTCGCCCGATGCCTGCATCTTAGAGAAGTGCAGCTGTCCGCGCTCGGTGCGCATATGGCAGATATCGACGAGCTCGGTATTGCTCTCGTTATAGCCGCAGGCGATGCTGTCGGCGAGCGCGTGAGCGGTATCGAGCGAGGTAAAGCAGGGCACCGAATGCGCAAGCGCGCGGCGATGCAGAGCTATATAATCGTCGACGGTCGAGTCCATCCATGCGCCTGTGTAGACAATATAGTCGATGCGCCCCTCCTCGACGAGCGGGAATATCTCATCGGTGACCGTCTCGGTGGGAACTCCGAGCGAATCGGTTATCATGCGCGCGGTGTCGGGGGTGGCGTAGATGCGGTAGCCGAGGTCGTCGAACTTTTTAGCGAGCGAGATAAGGTCGGCGCTGTCACGCGAATCGACCGAGATGAATACTCCCCTCTCGCCCTCGCGTCTGCCGACTATCATGCCCGCCGAGGTCAGCCCCTTGAAAAGCGCCTCGCCAAGGTTCTTGCCTATGCCGAGCACCTCGCCCGTGGACTTCATCTCCGGTCCGAGATTGGAGTTTACATCGGTGAGCTTTTCAAACGAGAACACGGGAACCTTAACGGCAGTGTACGGGGGCACGCGGTACAGACCCGTTCCGTACGGCATATCCGCAAGGCGCTCGCCGAGCATGACGCGGGAGGCGACATCTACCATCGGAACGCCCGTCACCTTAGATATATACGGCACGGTGCGTGATGCTCTCGGATTGACCTCAATGACGTACAGCTCGCCGCGCCAGATAAGGTACTGAATGTTAACAAGACCCTGTGTGCCGAGCGAGAGCGCGAGCTTCTCCGAGCACTCGATGATGCGCTCGGTCATCTTATCACTGAGGTTATACGGCGGGTAGACTGCAATGGAGTCGCCGCTGTGAACGCCCGCACGCTCGATATGCTCCATGATGCCCGGGATGAGTATATCGGTGCCGTCGGAGATAACGTCGACCTCGAGCTCGGTACCCATCATATATTTATCGACGAGCACGGGGTTCTCGATGCCGCCCGATAGGATGAGCTCCATGTAGGTGCGGACCTCCGCCTCGCTGTGGACTATCTTCATATTCTGACCGCCGATAACGTAGGACGGGCGGAGCAGAACGGGGTATCCGAGGCTCTCGGCAGCTGCGACCGCCTCCTCGACTCCGTTTACGCCCCTGCCGCTCGGGCGCGGGATGCCTACCCTGCCGAGCAGCTCGTCGAACCGCTCGCGGTCCTCTGCGGTGTCGATACCCTCGGCGGAGGTACCGAGAATGCGGATGCCCTGACGGTCGAGGAAGCCGGTGAGCTTGATGGCTGTCTGCCCGCCGAACGCAACGACGACGCCTATCGGCTTCTCTACGCGGATGATGCTCATGACATCCTCCTCGCAGAGCGGCTCGAAGTAGAGTCGGTCGGCGGTGTCGTAGTCGGTGGAGACGGTCTCGGGGTTGTTGTTGACTATAACGACGTCGTAGCCGCGCTCCTTGAGCGTCCATACGCAGTGCACCGACGAATAGTCAAACTCGATGCCCTGTCCGATGCGTATCGGTCCCGAGCCGAGAACCATGATAACGTCTCTGCCCGAGCGCGGATGACGGCGGGCTTCGCAGTCGCTGTCGGCGCTTGAATAGAAATACGGGGTCTGCGCGTCGAACTCCGCACCGCAGGTGTCGACCATCTTATACGAATAGCTGAACTCGGGCAGCGCGGTCGCGCCCGAGAGGCGGGAGATCGCCTTATCGGTGTAGCCGAGGCGCTTTCCCTCGTAGTAGAGCTCGTCGGTCAGCCCGCCCTCGATGCGGCGCTCGTAGTCGGCGAGGTTCTGCAGCTTGCAGAGGAAGAAGCGGTCGATGCGGGTCAGGCGGTGTATCTCGTCGATACTCATGCCCGAGAGCAGCGCCTCAAACACGGTGAACAGACGGCGGTCGTCCGCCTCGGATAGCCGTTCCTCTATCGGTCGGTCGGAGACGGGCACGGCGCGCAGGGTGTCGAGCGAGATCTCGGCACCGCGTACCGCCTTCATCAGCGCAGCCTCGAAGGAGCTTGCTATACTCATGACCTCGCCCGTCGCCTTCATCTGAGTGCCGAGGCGGCGGGAAGAGCCTTGAAATTTATCAAAGGGCCATTTCGGCAGCTTTACCGCAACATAGTCGAGCGCAGGCTCGAAGCAGGCGCAGGTCTTGCCCGTGATGTCGTTCTTTATCTCGTCGAGGTTGTAGCCGAGCGCGATCTTTGCGGTGATCTTTGCGATGGGGTAGCCCGTCGCCTTTGATGCGAGCGCAGAGGAGCGCGAAACTCTCGGATTGACCTCGATCACGGAGTACTCAAAGCTGTCGGGATTCAGTGCGAACTGGCAGTTGCAGCCGCCGACGATGCCGAGCGCGGAGATGATACGCAGCGACGCGGAACGGAGCATCTGATACTCCTTGTCGGACAGCGTAAGCGCGGGAGCGACGACGATACTGTCTCCCGTATGGATACCGACGGGGTCGAAATTCTCCATGCTGCACACCGCGATGGCGTTGCCGACAGCGTCGCGCATGGTCTCGAACTCTATCTCCTTCCAGCCGTAGATATAGCGCTCGACGAGTATCTGCGATATCGGCGAGGCATCGAGCCCCGTCTGTGCGGCGACGGTCATCTCCTCGCGGCTGTGTGCGACTCCGCCGCCCGCGCCGCCGAGCGTGAATGCGGGACGGATAATGACGGGATAGCCGATGCGGTCGGCAACGGCAAGGGCATCCTCGAGGGTGCAGGCGATATCGGAGGGAACGGTCGGCTCGCCTATCTGCTCCATGGTCAGCTTAAAGAGCTGTCTGTCCTCCGCCTTGTCGATAGCCTCGGCATTCGTGCCTATCAGGCGCACGCCGTAGCGCTCGAGAAAGCCCTCCTTGTACAGCTCGCTCGCGAGTGTCAGACCCGTCTGTCCGCCGAGACCCGCGAGCAGGCTGTCGGGGCGCTCCTTCTTTATTATCCTCTTGACCGTCTCAACGGTCAGCGGCTCGAGATATATCTCATCGGCGAGTGCGCGGTCGGTCATGATGGTAGCGGGGTTTGAGTTGACGAGAACCACGTCTGCCCCCGCCTCCTTTAGCACGCGGCACGCCTGAGCGCCCGCATAGTCGAATTCCGCCGCCTGACCGATAACGATGGGTCCGGAGCCTATCATAAGTACCTTTTTAATTGAGCTGTCGAGCGGCATTATCTATCATCCTCCATCATCGAAATAAAACGGTCGAACAGAAAGCCCGCATCACGCGGTCCCGAGCATGCCTCGGGGTGGAACTGTACCGAAAAGGCGCGCGCCTGCGGGTAGTCCATACCCTCGCAGCTGCCGTCGTTTGCGTTGACGTAGCTCTCGCGCCCGCCGCGGACGGTGTCCGAGACGACGGCATAGCCGTGATTCTGGCTCGTGATATACGTGCGGCTGCCCCCGACCTCGCGCGCAGGCTGATTTCCTCCGCGATGTCCGTATTTGAGCTTGACCGTCTGTCCGCCCTGCGAGAGCGCGAGCAGCTGGTGCCCGAGACAGATGCCGAATATCGGCAGCCGACCGAACAGCTCGCCTATCACCGCGATCTCGCGGGTGTTCTCGCTCGGGTCGCCGGGACCGTTCGAGAGCATGACCCCGTCATAGCCCCCGCCGAGAATCTCCTCCGCGCAGACCGTGTGCGGGTAGACGGTAACGGTGCAGCCGCGGCGGCAGAGCTCGCGGGCGATGTTACGCTTTGCGCCGTAGTCGATGAGCGCGACGCGGTATTTTGCCTTACCCTCTGCGGGCAGGGTGTGCGGCTCGCGGCAGCTGACGGCGGCGACCGCATCCTTTATCGTGTAGCCGAGAATGTCGGCATTCGATGCGGGCGGGGCGGAGCATATCGCGGCGTTCATAACGCCCGACTCGCGTATTATCTCGGTCACGCGGCGGGTGTCGATGCCGCAGATGCCGGGAATGCCGCGGCGGCGGAGAAATTCGTCCACCGTTCCCTCGCAGCGGAAGTTCGACGGCTGCTCGCACCACTCGCGCACAACATAGCCGCGCAGTGCGGGCTCGCCCTCCTCGTCCGCGGGGATCATGCCGTAGTTTCCTATCATCGGGAAGGTCTGCAGCACTATCTGCCCGTAATAGCTCGGGTCGGTCAGCGTCTCGATGTAGCCGCACATTCCCGTAGTGAATACCAGCTCGCCGACGGTGTCGCAATCCGCGCCGAACGCGCGTCCCTCGAATACCTCACCGTTTCCGAGCACCAAATATCTCTTTTTGATTTCCTTGTCCATAGCTCCTCCGTCAGGGTTTATGTCCGCATTACGCGATCACCGGGGACAGATAGAATTGTTCGGAGCGACGCTCGCGGAAAAAAGGTGATTCTCTTCCGCTCTGCTTTTCGATCCGGGCTTTTTCGGCATCCCCGCGTTATTCACAAATGCCCGCACGCTTCGGCGGCAGGGCGCAAAAGACCTCCGCAGCATACCGCCGCAGCCGGCCATCCGCGTCCTGCGCATGACCTATCGGCGTGCGGGACATAAATATTATTCTGCTCCGCCGAGCGTAGCCGCCATTACCGCCTTTATGGTATGCATGCGGTTCTCCGCCTCGGCAAATACGACCGAACGCTCCGACTCGAACACCTCGTCGGTCACCTCCATACTATCGCGTCCGAAACGCTCGCACATCTCCATTCCTATTTCGGTATCGCGGTTGTGATAGGACGGCAGGCAGTGCATGAATACGGCGCGGTCTGAGGTGAGCGCCATTACCTCGCTGTTCACCTGATAGGGCGAGAGGTCGGCAAGCCGCTCCTCCCATACCTCGGCGGGCTCGCCCATCGAGACCCATATGTCGGTGTAGATAACGTCCGCACCCGATGCGGCGGACGGAACATCCTCGGTCAGGCGGATAGAGCCGCCCGTCTGCTCCGCTATCTCGCGGCATATCGCGACGAGCGCGGGGTCGGGGAAGTACTTTTCGGGAGCGCAGGCGGTAAAGCTCATGCCCATCTTTGCGCATCCGACCATGAGCGAGTTGCCCATGTTGAAGCGCGCATCGCCCATGTATACGAAGTTTACGCCCTCAAGACTGCCGAAGCGCTCGCGGAGGGTGAGAAAATCGGCAAGTATCTGGGTTGGGTGGAATTCATCTGTCAGACCGTTCCATACCGGTACGCTCGCATAGCTCGCAAGCTCCTCGACTATCGACTGCCCGTAGCCGCGGTACTCGATGCCGTCAAATATGCCCGAAAGCACACGCGCGGTATCGGCTATCGACTCCTTACGCCCTATCTGCGAGCCCTTGGGGTCGAGATATGTAGTCCCCATGCCGAGATCACGTGCTGCGACCTCAAAGCTGCAGCGCGTCCGCGTGCTCGTCTTTTCAAATATCAGCGCGACGTTCTTTCCCTCGCAGAGACGGTGCGGTATGCCCGCCTTCTTCTTCGCCTTGAGCTCGGCGGAGAGGTCGAGCAGGTAGCTTATCTCCTCGGGGGTGTAGTCGAGCAGCTTTAAAAAATCTCTGTTTTTCAGCATCATAAAATAAATATCCTTTCACGACAGACAGCGCCTCCGCGCCTCCGCCATATATATGCATATTCGGGATCTCACGCGCCGCAGCAAATACATTTCCGCAAGTGCACAGCCGCAAACACTCTGTCGCAGAGCGGCGATGCCGTCCGCGCAGCGCCGTGTCCGCCTTACAGCACCTTCGACAGAAAGCTCTTCAGCCTCTCGCACTGCGGATGCTCGAATATCTGCTCCGGAGTGCCCTCCTCTGCTATAACGCCGCCGTCGAGGAAGAGCACGCGGTTCGACACCTCGCGCGCAAAGCCCATCTCGTGCGTTACGATGACCATCGTCATGCCCTCCGCAGCGAGTCCCTTGATAACGTCCAGTACCTCGCCGACCATCTCGGGGTCGAGCGCCGAGGTCGGCTCGTCAAACAGCATGACATCGGGCTCCATGCACAGCGCGCGTACTATCGCCACACGCTGCTTCTGACCGCCCGAGAGCTGACTCGGATACGATGCGGCGCGGTCGGCAAGTCCGACTCTCCCGAGCATCTCCATGCCCTTGCTCTCCGCCTCCTCGCGCGGGATATGCCGCAGCATCATCGGCGCGACGGTCATATTGTCGAGGATGGTCATGTGCGGGAAAAGATTGAAATGCTGAAAGACCATACCCATCTTCTGACGGTGGAGATTGAGATTGACCTTCTTGTCGGTGAGGTCGTTGCCCTCGAAGATTATCTTGCCCGAGCTCGGCTTTTCAAGCACGTTGAGACAGCGAAGAAAAGTCGACTTTCCCGAGCCGGACGGACCGATGACGCAGACGACATCTCCCTTGTTTATCTCGACCGAAATACCCGAAAGCACCTCGGTGTCTCCGAATTTTTTGTGCAGATCAAGAACGCTTATCACTCTTTCCGAGCCTCCTTTCGAGCCTACGCATCAGCTGCGACAGCGCCACAACCATGCTAAGGTAAACGATGGCTACTACCAGCAGCGGGTTCACCGCGTCGTATGTGTTGTTGCGGATAAGATTGCCCGCGCGGGTGATGTCAACGACCGCAACGTAGCCGGCAACCGAGGTCTCCTTAAGCAGCGAGATGAACTCGTTGCCTATCGCGGGGAGAATGTTCTTTACCGCCTGCGGGAACACAACCTTGCGCATCGCCTGCAGCCGCGACATTCCGAGGCTGCGTCCCGCTTCCATCTGCCCGCGGTCTACCGCGCCGATGCCGCCGCGGATGAGCTCAGCCATGTACGCGCCCGAGTTTATTCCGAAGGTGATTATGCCGACCGCCGTTCCCTCCGCGCTGACCATTATAATATAGTAGAATATCAGCAGCAGAACAACGACCGGTATGCCGCGGATGACGGTCACGTACAGGTCGCATATGAATGACAGCGGTCGCAGCGACGGAACATCCTCTGCGAAGAATTTTATCAGCGCTATCAGCATGCCGATAACAACACCGATAACAAGCGCTCCCGCGGTTATTATCAGCGTGTTCCCCAGACCCTCGAGCAGGAGCTTGTAGTACTCCGTCTCGATAAAGGTCTCATATAATTTGTTTATCCATGCTTCCATTTTGTCTCCTATGTGTCTGCCGTGTGATTTCTGCAGATGCGAGTCAAGCAGCGGACATTAACGCCGCTGCGCATCTGAGTATAAAGAATGGGCTCAGTCCGATAGGGCTTTGCCCGATGGGCTGAAATTCAAGGAAAATCAAGTCGATAATGTCAACTCGGCTGCGCACGTGAAAGCCTCCCCCGTGTAGGGGGAGGTGCTGAGCGCAGCGAAGCGGAGGGGCTGTTGGAAACTATAGAATCTTTAATCAAGCTTGGTTCGTGGCAATTTTTCTGTCATATCATACTTGATATTTTTGCTGCTCTCAATATGACAGAAAAATTGTCACGAACTCGGAATTTGGCAGCAGACTTTTCAGTCTCCAACAGCCCTTCCACCGCCTATGGCGGTCCCCCTCCCCTTACACAGGGGAGGCATACACATCCGCTGCTTTGGTAGCATCGCCAGCTTGATTTACATCTGAACTGTCAGTGTATCATTACGTCACTACGAATTTAAGTGAATCAAACCTTTAGCCGCTTTTCTTTGACCATACTGTGCGCAGCGAACAACGCAAAGCGTTGTTCCAAAGCTCCAAAAGAAACGCCGATTTTCGGGGCATTGCCCCGACCCCGTGATGTTTGGAGCGTACGCTCCAAACTCATGCATAAAGGCTCCGCCTTTATGCGAGGCCAATTGAAAAGGCGGGCAAAACTTTTAAACTGTCTGAGCCTTAGTCCGTGCGCGTCGGCAAGTGACACCTTTATCTCGCAATCGTCCCGCCGCTCTGCCCGAGAAAGACTCCCTATTTCAAAGTTTTCGCCGGGCCTTTTTCAAAAGGCCGCGTATCCCCGCGTATCCCCCGCGTACCCTCTTACTTTGTCTCAGGCGAGGTGAAGGGCGCGTTGTTGTCCTTGAATATCTGTGCGATAGTTCCGTCGGCAACCAGACCGTCGATTATGCCGTTGATTTCCTCAACGAGCGCTTCGCTGCCGAACGCGAATGCGAATGCGTAAGGCTCGGTGGTCATTGCCTCATCGAGAATTACGAGCGGGCTGTCGCTGTTGTCTGCGTTGTATACGGCAACCATGTCAGCCGCGGTAAGATCGTCGATTACCCATGCATCGACCTTGCCCGAGGTGAGCGCCGACTCAGCATCGGTGTTAGCTGCGTAAGAGTTAACGGTGTAGCCCTGCTCCATGCAGTAGGTCTCGGCGGTAGTACCGGTCTGAACGGCTATCGTCTTGCCCGTGAGGTCTGCCTTGCTCTTGATGCTGCTGCCGTCGGTTACGACGATAGCCTGAGCCGCGAGGCAGTAGGGATCGGTGAAGAGGGTATTCTTCTGACGCTTCTCGGTAACGGAGATGCCCGATACACCGACATCGTACTTGCCTGCCTGAACTCCGGGCAGTACCGAGTCAAAGTCCATCTGCTCGATCTTGAGCGTAACGCTGAGCTTCTCGCAGATGATGTTCATGATGTCGATCTCAATGCCCTCGACAGCGCCGTTCGACTTCAGCTCCTCAAAGGGCGGAAAGTCGGGGCTTGTCGCGATAACGAGCTCGCCTGCCTTCTTGATATCATCGACGGTCTTGCCCTTCTTGCCGCAGCCGGTTGCGCAGCCGAGTGTAAGGATCACGGCGGATACGAGCGCTATTGCGGATATGATCTTCTTTTTCATTTTCGTGTTCTCCTTTTTTGTCTTGAATTCCGGTAGGATATTTATTCATTTCGATGCATAATAATAACATGAATATTCACTAATTGCAATAGCAAAAGCATAAAAATTCTAAGTTTGTATATATTATCAGCTATCCGCGCACGATAGATATTCACTCTTGTGCATTTTTATTAGTATATCGGCAGACGCACGCCTGTCGCGCAAAGAATGCCGCGGCATGACGCATTTCACAATATACACGGCAGCCTACGAGCCTCTTGTCAGCGTCCTCGCCCACGAATACGAATTCGCCTTTATCGCCGCGATAACGCACTTGAACAGCTGGTCCGAATTCAGGCAGAACACGAGCACCGTCGGGCTCCAGCCGAAGCAGAACGCGCCGAGAAACGACAGCGGCAGCACGATGCCCCATATGCTGACAAGATCGTTCTTGAATGCAAACTTTGTATCCCCGCCTCCGCGGATAATACCGCAGATGGTCGGAAACTCGTAAGCCGTGCCGAAGCCGGTAACGCACAGCACGAGAATAAAGCTGCGCGCAAGCGACAGCGTCTCCGGGCTGAGCGAATAGAGTGAAAGTATCGGCTCGCGCAGGAAGAAGAGCGAAACGCTCATCAGCGTTCCTATCATTACGAATATTACCTGCAAGGTCTTTGTATATTCATGCAGCTTTTCGTCGTCGCCCGCGCCGACCGTCGTTCCGATTATCACTGCAGCCGCGCTCGCCGCGCCGACAGAGCCGACCTTGAGCAGCTGGAACAGCGTCGAAGCGACCGAATTTGCCGCAATGGCACTGTCGGTCATGTGACCGAGGATCACCGTCTGCAGCGCCGTCGACACGCCGAACATAAGTCCCGTAATAATGAAGAAAAACGAGGTCCTTGCATAGTCGCGGACATATGTCATGTCGGTGCGGCGGAGGTCCTCGGCGGAGAAGCCGAGCTTTTTATCGCGGAATATGACATAGATCAGCACGGTTATCAGCTCCGCCGCACGCGCACAGAGCGTTCCTATCGCTGCGCCGCGAACGCCGAGCGCGGGCGCGCCGAAATGACCGCCGATGAGGGCATAGTTGAGCACGCAGTTGATGACAAGCGCCTCGACCGATGAAATGAACGCTATTCTTACCGTCTCAACGCTGCGCAGCATCGCGAGCAGTACCGCCGTTACGGCGTAAATGAGATAGGTAAAGCGGATGAGCGAAAGGTACTCCGCACCCGCCGTGATAATGGCGTCGGTGCTGCAGAACAGCCCTATCACCTGCCGCGGCAGAAGCGAGAGAACGGCGAAGAAAACAGCTCCCGAGCCGAGTCCGACGAGCATTGCGCCCTTGGAGAGCTGCCGAATGGGCGCTGTTCGCCGCTGACCCCAGTACTGACTCGAAACGGCGACGAGCGCATCGCCCACCGCGAGCACGATCTGCTGAAAAACGAACTGTATCTGATTTGCGGCGGCAACGCCGGAGAGCGCGGTCTCGCTGTACGCGCCTATCATGACGTTGTCGGCGAGGTTGACCGAGAGAACGACCACATTTTGCAGGATGAGCGTCCCCATAAGACTTATAAAGCGGCGATAAAAGCTACGGTCGCGGGTAAGCAGCTTCATTTTACTTGACATCTCCTTTTTCGAGCCATTTCTTCCATGTGTCGGGCTCGTAGCCGACGGTGGCGAGCCTGCCGAGACGCACGACGGGAGTGCGCATTACCTCGGGGCATTCGGCGAGGCGTTCGAGCTGCGCCTCCGGCAGCAGATGTCGGATAAGGGCGAGCGAATCGCGGTCGCGGGTGCCGTCGTCAAGCAGGCTTTCGATGCCGCCTACGGCGGAAATGACGCTCTGCAGCTCACCGCGGCTCATTTCGCGCTCGCGAAGGTCGATGAATTGAATTTTTATGCCGCGCTCCTTGAAAAAGCGCTGCGCCTTCTTTGTGTTGTTGCACTTTTTGGTGCCGAAGATCTGGATCATAACACCCTCCGGGGCGAGGTTTTTCGTGAAAAACCTTGAAAAGCTATTTTGGTATGTTCGTATAATATGGTTTGTACCGCGCTGTCGCGGGAAAGTTACTCTGTGTCTCGAGATGTCAAATCGCGCCTTCGGCGATTGCAGTGGATATGGAGAAGTGATTTAGTTGTTCGTTTTTTACCACTTTCTTTTTACGCGAAAAAGAAAGTGGCGGAAAGAAAAGCGCGCATAAGAGGGGGCGGCGCTGAGGATGCCCGCATACGCGAGCATATGGCCGCGCCGGCTCCCCCCTTATGTATCCCCCCTATGACTGCTCAGCCGATAGCGCAAAGGCAAGTTATCGTCCGAAATGCTCGGCAGGCATTATGCCTCGCATTTCTTATCGAGAGAATGCACGTATAGCGCCTTAGTTTTTCACGCTCGCAGAGCGTGTACACCCAAAACTATAGTTGAGACAAAAGGCTTAATTCTTCCTTACTTAAAGTACGTACATCCTATTATACTACAGTCAAATCATAGAACACTGTTTATACATTGCCTACAGCCTATCCTATTGTTTACGGTCCGCCTATTTCCGCCCGTCAATCCCGCATATACTTCGCCGAGAGAGTGACTTTTAAAATTAAAACGTCCCATGTCCCCCTCAGATTTAAAGCTTTGGGAGGGGTTCGGGGAGGACTTTCTCGAAAGTCCTCCCTGAGCGCGTCCTCCGAGCGTTCTCCCGAGCGTTTCCCGAGCGTTTCCCGAGCGTCCCCGCGTACCTGCGGGTTACTCGACCGTTACGGTGTACATGCCCGCGAAAGCCTCGTCCTCGAGGGCGGCGAAGTCGAGCTTAGCCTCCTGTGCGAGCACCTTTTCGGGCTCGGGCTTGGTCTTGGGATGCTTCGGCGTAAAGACGGTGCAGCAATCCTCGTAGGGCAGGATAGAGGTATCAAAGGTGCCGATGCGGCGGGCGAGCGCGACGATCTCTTCCTTATCCATTCCAATGCAGGGGCGGAAAACTATGCGGTCGGCGACGCTGCCGGTAACGCGGAACGCGCCCATCGTCTGGCTCGCGACCTGACCGAGGCTTTCACCCGTTATAAGCGCATCGCAGCGGAAGCGTCTTGCGGCACGGCAGGCGAGGCGCATCATATAGCGGCGGAGCAGGAGGGTAAAGTAATCGTCAACATCGGCGCGGCGAAGCTCCTCCTGAATATGCGTGAGCGAGATAATATGCACGCGCACGGGTCCGCACCAACGCGACAGCAGACGGGCAAGCTCGAGCACCTTTTCTCTCGCCTGCTCGCTCGTATACGGATAGCTCTCGAAGTGGACGCAGTCGAGCGCGACGCCGCGCTTTGCCATCATCCAGCCCGCAACGGGCGAGTCGATACCGCCGGAGAGCAGCAGCATGCCCTTTCCGCCGGAGCCGTAGGGCAGTCCGCCCGCGCCGGGTGCGCCGCCGATATGAACGTATGCCGCCTTTGCGCGAATCTCCACGTGAACGACGACATCGGGCTCATGCACGTCGACGGTAAGGTCGGGCGCCATTTCAAGCAGCTCCGCGCCGACTTCACCCGAGAGCTCGGGAGAGGTCATGGGAAAGCTCTTATCGCCGCGCTTGCTCTCGACCTTGAAGGTCTTTGCACCGCGCTCGCGGATCGCGGGAAGAATGTACTCGCCGACGGTGCGAACGATGGAATCGAAGTTCTTTTCGGTCACCGCTGCGCGGCAGACGCTGACGATACCGAATATCTTGCAGACAGCGTCGTATGCAGCGTCAATATCGCATTCCTCATCGGTCGGCTCGATGTATGCGACGCTCTGCGCGCTTGTTATCTCGAATTTTCCGAGCGGCGCAATGCGATGCGACAGCTGCCGGAGCATGACCGCCTCAAACTGTCTCTTGTTAAGTCCCTTAAGGACGATCTCGCCGTATTTGCAAAGGATGATTTCTTTCATGGAGGTCTCCGATCTTTGGTTTTTTATGATTGTGGTTTGATGTGGGGAATGGCGGGGGCTGCGACGCGAAGCCGCGGGGCGTTGCTCGAAAAGTTAACAAAAAGAAGCGCCAATACAAGGGCTGCGCGCCCTTGACCCCGCCTCCTTTTGAAAAAGGAGGACGAAAACTTTTCTGCTGCGCACTGCCTCAGTCAGAGCGCAGCGGGCGAAACTTTTAAACTGTCTAATCCTCAGTACGTGCGCTGCAGGCAAAACATTCAGTCAGCAATAATCTCAGCCGCTCTGCCCGAGAAAGACTCCCTATTATAAAGTTTTCGCCAGGCCTTTTTCAAAAGGCCACGTCCTCCTCCCCGCGTACTCCTCGCCGCGTACTCCTCGCCGCGTTCCCCTCGTCCCCGCGTTCCCGTCTTACATGAATCCCGGAAGCGCGGGGATGCCGCCGATATCGAGCAGGTAATCACCGGAGCGGAGGACAGCGACGAGCTCTGCGCCGCTGCGGGGGAGTGCAGCGGTATAGATACCGCCCATTCCGGCTGTGCCGGGGTGATGAAAATCGCTGCCGGAGGTGATCACGCCGCCGACCTCTCGTGCGAATTTAGCCGCGAACGAGGTTGCGCCCTTCTGACGCGGATGGAGGTTAAGCACCTCGACCCCGTCGAGCAGGTCGGGCTCGGCGCGCATACAGCCGTGACGGCAGGGATGCGCCTGAATAAGCAGCTTGTCCTCGCTCGGCGGGACAAGCTCACGAAAATGCTCGAGAGTACCGTCAGCCGCGCATATCATACGTATCGCGTCCTCGCGGCTGATATTGCCGTAGATGAGATAGTCGTTCGAGTTTGCGCGAACACGCAGCTCAAGCCCGAGAATCACCTCAAGTCCGATGCGTTCACCCTCTCGCCTTGCGCGATAATAGTCCTCAAGATACCTATCAACGTACTCCGCATCGCTCTCGCCGTCACAGATGCACTTGCGCATGAAATGGTTCGTCAGCACGATACCGCTGTATCCGTGCTCGGCGCTCGTGCGCACGACCTCCTCGGGCGTGAATTCGCCGCAGGCGCTCGCGGGCATGCTGTGGCAATGCATTTCTATCTTATATTTATACTGCTCGGACAGAGATCTTACAAGCTCACTTATCATAAAATACCGTCCTTTCTCGGCGATACCGCAATACGGCAGTCCCGCCGGACAATTCGCGTCGGTGCCGCAGGCAAACCTCAGCTCTGCTCGTCACCCGGGTAAAGATTGTCCTTATTCGAGATAGTATAGCGCATTCGAAGACAATTTGTTTGAACAAAAAATTAACGTGCGCACAAATTAACATTTTATTAACAAACATTGTCCGCAAAGATGCTATCATCTTATTAAGGAGCTTATTCCGAAAAGATATTACCATCTTAATATAAGCATATTCGGACGGACAGATGTGAGATTTCCAAACCGTGCCGAGCCGCGCTGCCGCTAAACGCATCCGCCCACCCACATCGACGCAGCCGCGGCACGAAAAGCGATATTTTCTTAAAATCCCCGCAGTTTTCAGCGCGTTTTACCCTTTTCTTCATACAACCGTCACATTGGATGGTTAGAATATAGCCATCAAAGGGGAAGACCCCGAGAAGAAAGGACAATGAGCCATGACAGACGAATTTGCAACGAACGGCAACGCCGCGAACAACAATAATATAAAATTCGACCCGTACACCGGAAAACCGATAATCCAAAACAACACAGCCGAGACAAGCACAAACGAAAGCACGGCAGCCGAGAACACCGGCACGGCAAACGCGCAGGCGGCAAGCGACTTTTCCACCCCGCACGCGCAGGGCACGGTCGGCTGCGGAACGCAGAGCTACCATGCACCGAGCTACAACGGAGGCGAGGCTCCCCGCAGCGGCGAGTACTCGTTCCGTCCGGCAGAGTCGCGCTTTGACCCGCACGAGAGCATTCCGAACCGCGACGCATTCTCCGGCAATGCATTCGGAGCCGCAAACGCAGGCACACCGAATGCGGCAGGCACGGGCGCTCCGATGCAGCCCCCTTATAACGCAAAGGCAGGCAGCGGCAAGAAGAAGGCCGAGCGCCGCGGACTCGGAAAGGGCGGCATCGCACTGCTCGTAGCCGCTTGCATCGTTGTATCGGGAGCAGCCGGCTTCGGCGGCGCAATGCTCGCGGGCGACAGAGGCGGCGGAAGCACCGTTATCTATAAGACCACCGACGGCAGCACTACCACGACCGACTCCGACGACAGCGCATCGGGAATCCCCGCTGTTGCGGCTAAGGTCGAGAACAGCGTTGTTGAGATAGTCACCGAGCAGGTAACGACCAACAGCTTCTTCGGTCAGTATGTAACGCAGGGCGCCGGCAGCGGAGTCATAATCTCCGAGGACGGCAACATCATCACCTGTGCACACGTTATCGACGGCGCGTCCACCATTACGGTCAAGACCGCCGACGGTACAAGCTATACCGCAAAGCTCATCGGCTCCGATTCTCAGACCGACATCGCGGTCATTAAGATCGACGCAAGCGGACTGCAGCCCGCAGTCATCGGCGACTCGAGCAAGCTCGTTGTAGGTGAGCAGGCCATTGCGGTCGGCAACCCGCTCGGCGAGCTCGGCGGTACGGTAACAAGCGGCATCATCAGCGCGCTCGAGCGTCAGGTCAATATCGACGGCACCACCTACACCCTGCTCCAGACCTCCGCTGCCATCAACCCCGGCAACTCCGGCGGTGCGCTCTTTAACAGCGCCGGCGAGCTTGTCGGCATCGTAAACGCCAAGGAATCCGGCTCGTCCATCGAGGGACTCGGCTTCGCTATCCCGATCAATTCCGCTATGGGCATCGCGGAGGATCTGCTCACAAACGGCTATGTCAGCGGCAGACCGCAGCTCGGCGTCGTTCTCTCCGAGATCAACAGCAGCACCTCGCTGAACAACATCCGCAACTCCGAGTATTCGGCGCTTATCAACTATATCACCGACTACGGCGTTTACTTCATTAAGTACGCAGACGGCGTAACGGGCGACCTGCAGTTCGGCGATCGTATCGTCGCAATGGATAACGTATCTGTCTCGAGCCGCGCGGACATCAAGACGCTGCTCGCGGAGCACGAGGTCGGCGATACCGTAACGCTTACCGTCTCGAGAATCGAGGATACGCGCGTCGGCAGAGCGACCATGACCGAGGTCGAGGTAACACTTACCGAGGCACAGTCTAACTCCTGACACGCGCCGAAAAACGCTAACCACCGAAAGGAAGCCATGCCTTTCTCAAACAGAACAACCCCCAAAGGGCGGCATGTAGGTGCCGCCCTTTGGGGGTATCGAGGGACGCTCGGAGGACGCGCTCAGGGAGGACTTTCGAGAAGGTCCTCCCCGAACCCCTCTCAAAGCTTTTAATCTGAGGACTTGGCATGATACGTCTTGAATCGGATGTACCTTTATCGACCGGGTGCAGGGTGTACGAGCTGTCGACAACAGATGAATTGTACTTTTCCTGTGTCTGTGGAAAAAGGTGTGCATATTTTGAGTCGGAAAAACCGAGTGACTTATCTCAATTACAGTGTAGGGTGTACACGCTCTGCGAACAGGAAAAACTAAGGCGCTATACGTGCATTCCCCCGATAAGAAATGCGAGGCATACTGCCTGCCGAGCATTTCGGACGATATCTTGCAAGGGCGCTATCGGCTGAGCAGTCTCAAGGGGAGATACATAAGAGGGGAAACTGCGCCGAATAGGAGCGTAGCGAATCGCGGCGCAATCCCCTCTTATGCGCGCTTTTCTTTCCGCCACTTTCTTTTTCGCGCAAAAAGAAAGTGGTAAAAAATGAACAACTATGTCACCTATCCATATGCCTTTAACCGCGGCAACGAGATTTGACTTACTTAATACAAACAACTGTTTTTGCCTGTCTTAAAAATCAGTCTGTTGCTAAGGCAATATTTCGTGACAATTTTTCTGTCACATCAATTTTTATAATTATTGCAAATTCCAGTGTGACAGAAAACTCGTCACGAGCCAAGTTTGATAGCGGATTTTTTAGTTCCCAACAGCCCCTCCGTCACGGCAAGCCGTGCCCCTTCTCGCTGCGGCTCGGTCACTCGCGGCTCTGACAGCCCACCGGGCTGTCATTCACTACCGCTCGCTCGGCTGCGGCTTCGCCTTGCCTACCCCCTACACGGGGGAGGCAAACACGTTCGCAATCTCCACTCATACTATCAACTTAATATATACCGAATCTCTTGTTCATGTTCGCCTTTCGGCACAGAAAAAAACAAATCACCGAATTCCACCATTTCAAAGGAGGCCTTCCATGCAGTCACTACTCGTTGTCGATGACGAAAGAATGATCCGCACCCTCATCCGCAAATACGCCGAATTCGACGGCTACGCCGTCACCGAGGCAGAAAACGGTATGGACGCGGTCATGCTTTGCCGCAAGAATAAGTATGACCTTATCATCATGGATATTATGATGCCCGAGCTCGACGGTCTCTCCGCCTGCCGCGAGATAAAAAAGACCTCCTCCACCCCCATCATCATGCTCTCCGCGCGCGGCGAGGAATACGACCGCATCAGCGGCTTTGAGCTCGGAGTGGATGACTACGTCGTAAAGCCCTTCTCGCCGAAGGAGCTCATGCTGCGCGTTGCCGCCGTGCTGCGCCGCACTCAGTCCGCAGGTGAGCAGACTACCTCCGCAGATATCTTTACATACGAGGGACTTTGTGTCGATTTCACCGCGCGGACGGTCAGCATCGACGGTCGGCGCGTCGACCTCTCGCCGAAGGAATATGATCTCCTTTTCTACCTCATCCGCAATAAAAACATCGCCCTCACCCGCGAAAATCTCATCACCGGAGTATGGGGCTACGACTTTTACGGCGACGACCGCACGCTCGACACGCATATCAAGCTGCTGCGCCGCTCGCTCGGTGAATATGCCTCGCTTATCGTTACACTGAGAGGAGTTGGCTATCGCTTTGAAGCGCCGAGATGACCACGGAGCCGAGACGGCAGTGCAGCCCGACGGCACCAACGATACCGAAAGCATGTACATAGGCAAAGCCTCCGCCGGGGATGGGCAGGGGAGAACGCCCGACGAAGCCGCCCCCGCCGACGAAAATGCCGCGCTCAATGCAAGCACCGCATCCGAGACGCGCACGGCTGTCCTGTCGGACGCTGCTCCCGAGCCGAGCACTGCTCCGAGCCCGAACGCCGCTCCCGGAGCAAACATTTCCCCCGAGCCGCATTTTGCCGACTCAGGCAGCACGTCGCCGAATATTTCAGACGAGTATAACGATACGCCAAAGCCGAAAAAGCGCAGAAGGCGCGGGCTTTTCTCATGCAGCCTCGAGCGCGGCGGCACAAAAAAGATAAGCATCCGATGGCAGCTCTTTGCGCTGCTGACGCTGTTTACAGCCGTAATAATCCTGATACTCTGGCTGTGTCAGGTAGTTTTTCTCGATCGAATCTATAAGACGGTAAAGACGGTCACCATAGAGCGCACCGCGCACCGTATCGAGGAGCTTATTTCGTCGACCGACGATTTTGCCGATGAGGCAAGCGCGCTCGCCGAGGATCGCGAGCTGTGCCTGCTCGTTCTTCGAATGGTCAGCGACGGCAGAGCAGAGGAGCTGTGCTCGGTAGAGGCGCAGCGCAGCTGCGTCATCCATAACGCCGAAAAAAGCTCTGTATTCGTATTCTACCGCGAGTCGCTCGAGGCGGGCGGGGAGATGGTCTACCGTTATCGTTACAGCACCGAGTGGCGCAGCTACATCAGCTCGCAGAACCCAATGTACGATCAGCTCGATGCCGAGAACGAGAGCATCATCTACTCTATCGTTGCAAACGAACCGGACGGCACGGCGGTACTGCTGCTGCTCAACTCTGTCATATCCCCGGTCGATGCGACCGTTACGACGCTCAATGCTATACTTATCGCCGTTTCGGTACTGCTTGTCCTGCTCTCGCTGTTGATGGCTGTGCTCATCTCGAAGAAGATTTCCCGCCCCATCGAATCGCTCAGCTGCGGCGCGAAGGAGCTTGCAACGGGAAATTACAACGTCGATTTTTCGACATCGGGCTACCGCGAGATAGGCGAGCTTGCCGAGTCGCTCGACTATGCGCAGCATGAGCTGTCAAAGGCCGATTCGCTCCGCCGCGAGCTTATCGCCAACGTCTCGCACGACCTGCGCACGCCGCTGACCATGATATCCGGCTATGCCGAAATTATGCGCGACATCCCCGGCGAAAACTCCGCCGAAAACCTACAGGTCATTATCGACGAGGCGGGACGGCTGCGCGATCTCGTCAATGATGTACTTGATATCTCGAGGATCGAATCGGGCGCAAGAAAGCTCGACATCACCCGCTTCAGCCTCACAGAGCTGATTCGCGGAGCAACCGAGACATATTCAAAGCTGACCGAGAAACGCGGGTTTGCGATCACATTTGACTGCGATACCGATGCGATAGTCGAAAGCGACCGAACCGTAGTTCAGCAGATATTCTATAACCTCCTGAATAACGCCATCAATTACTCCGGCGACAGCCGCACCGTAAAGGTCACACAGACGATCTCGCCCGACGGCTCAGCCGTTCGCATAACCGTGCGCGACTACGGCGAGGGCATTCCCGAGGATAAGCTGCCGCTGATATGGGACAGATACTATAAGGTGGATAAGGTCCATCGCCGCGCGGCTGTCGGGACGGGACTCGGATTGTCTATCGTCAGAGGCTCGACCGAGCTGCTCGGGGGAGCTTGCGGGGTCAGCTCGACTGTGGGATCTGGCAGCTCCTTCTGGTTCGAACTTCCTTTGCGGGGATGCTAAAATCGTCCGGACCGAAAAAGCTCTTCGGGGAGGCTAAAAAAGCGCAGACCGAAAAAGCGGATAAGGATATGATTTGGTCTTTTATACGGCACAAATTGCATAAAAGCAGATGAAATCCTATCGGATTTCTCCGAAGAAATAATTAACCGCTTTTTCTACCGCCGAAAACCGCCTCTGCATCTTTTTATCTCTTTCCAGCTTACAACGGATGAAAAAGCACAGACAGAATATCCACAGATTCAAGAACAAATAATTGAAAACCGTTCCTGCTATTCCGTCGGGGTATACAGGAGCGGCTTTTGATTTTTGATATTTTTTATTGATTTGATAGACGCAAAACCTTTTATAAGTCCTCACAAATGTTTATAAACCAATGTGAAAATGGCTTAAAATCAAGGTTTTCCGCATATCTTCATTTTTCTTGTCATATCTCCGCATAAGGTGTTTTTGTAAGACCGGGCACCATTTTAGCACCACAGAATATAAGGAGGACGACATGAAAAACGAACTTTTGACTAAGGGTATTATACTTCCGTCCGGCGAAATCGGCAAGAATAAGATAAACCTTGTCGCCGGGGCAATCACGCAGCCGTTCGCGGAAATGGTATGGGTAACGACAGGCGGCGACATGGAAACAATCAACCGCCTTACCAACGTACTTGTAACCATGAACAACCCCACCGACCGGGGCAAGCTGTTCAAAATCATCAAACTGCTTTATGGGCTAATGGGCTTGCCTTTTTCAGAGGAAGCCGAGCCTATGGACGCAGACCCCGACGTTTTGGAATACTTCATCTTTTCTTTCATGGCAGACTTTGGAGAAGTCATGCAAGAACTGATAGCAGAAGAAATGAAATAGCGACCCGCACAGCGGCGTTTCTCACTCTCTCACTGGGAGAACAGGAACGCCGCTATTTTTATGCCCTCATGTTACGCAGTAGGGGCAAAAAAAGCCTTGATTTATCGGGCTTACAGAACGCAAAACAGAGGAAGCAAGGAAAAGATACCTTACCCCTCAAAATCCGCGTTCTACTGCGCAACAAATCTAAAGCAAAGGAGTGATGAAGCTATGGCAGTTTTCCGTGTGGAACGCAACACAGGC
>ENA-UONT01000659-UONT01000659.1-human-gut-metagenome-genome-assembly--contig:-CS20-NODE-659-length-37730-cov-36.102827_pt1 | contig 37730 bp, 35 predicted proteins | sample MGYA00242459_ERZ724006 | MGnify/ENA metagenome assembly ERZ724006 | reverse complement strand
GAAGTAGAAATCTACTACCGCTTCATCGGCAAAATCGACTGACCTTTCTTTTTTTCAAGCAATATCTTTAATTAAGGGAAACGGGCGGGGGATTCCCCGATATCGCCATTCTTCCGGCGCTGGCGGAGCTGTACGGCGTCACCGCCGACGACATTCTGGCGGGCGAGACGGTACGGCGCACCGCCGCTTCCGGCGGCGGACAGGTGGAGCAATACCTCGCCCGCCGGGGCGAGCTGCGCTGGCGCATCGGCTACGCCGTGGCGGCACTGTGTCTGCTGGCGGCGGTGCTGTTCCGGCCTTACGTCTGGGGGTGGCTGCTGCTGGCGGGAGCCGCGGCGGCGGTATGGATCGGCTGGGGCCGGTGCGGCAAGGACGAGCTGCGGACGCGGCTTTTGATGCTGTTTCCGCTGGCGGCGGCACTGGGGTTTATGGTGCTGGGGAAGTGCTTCCCCTCACAATCGGTGTATGACAGGGTGGCGGCCACGGTAAAAGACCTGAGCGGCTTCACGCTGTTCAACTACGTCGTCGAGCATGTGGTCTGGGACGAAATGCTGGTGCTGCTGCCGGTGCTGTATTTTCTGGCACGGTGCATCCTGCGGCGGCACGGTGATGGCGCAAAACTGCTGGGGCCTGTGGCCTTCCGCTGGGCGCTGGCGGGCTGGGCAGCATCGCTGCTGATCGAGATCCCCCGCTGGCTGGTGGTAACGCCCCGGCTGGCGGCGTATGTGGAGAATGGTATCTTCAGCGATCCGGCGATCAGCGCAGCGTACACAAACGCCGCACGGTGGTTCGCAGTACTGCGGTGGGGCGTGATCGCGGCGACGGTGGTGCTGGCGGCGCTGGCGGAACGGAAAAAGGCGGCGGAAGCGCCGCAGCAGGCGGAAGACACCGGAGAAATGAAATAAAAAACGGATTGCCACGCCAGTGTGCGCACTGGCTCGCAATGACAGCGCAAGGCATTGTGCAGACGCGTAGGGCGGACAGAGTCGTCCGCCCCTACGAAAAGGTGTGAACGGCGGGCGGGGTAGAACCCCGCCCCACGGATGTACACGGGTGCCTCTGGCTATCTATAAAGGTGTAGGGGCTTACTCTTCTAAGAAAACAGGTCTATCACAATTTGTGATAGACCTGTTTTTTAATGCAAAGCGAGAAGCTCCGTAATAACGCCGTCCAGCAAAGGCAGATACCGCTCGTCGATGCGCCGGATACGGTCAACACGCAGTTCATCATCCGTGCGGGTCTCTCCAAATAGCACATAATCCGCAGAAAGACCCAGCACCTTACAAATTTTTATAAGCATCTTGACAGAAATTCCTGTACGGCCACGCTCTACCTCCGCCATATAAGAAACGCTGACATCCAGCAGCTCGGCAAATGTCTCCCGCGTATATCCCGCATCCTCACGAGCCTTACGTATTCGCATATACATATAGCATCACCTCATCATACAGTATTAGTGATACCTTGCACAAATAACATCAATAAATATTGTATGAAAAATATATTGTATAAGTTGATGTTTCGATTTATAATGAACAAACAAATGAGGCAGCATACAAAGTCAGACAAAAATCTTCCGTATGCTTTTCAGGAGGTTGCTATGACAAAGACAGAACTCATATCCGCGCTGCGTTTGTGTGCCCGCAAGGTCGAGGAGCGAGACAATGTAGAAATCCAATTGAATATTGCCAGACGGGAATTGGCCGCTGTTCAAGCGCCGCCAAAGCTGAAAGAGGCTGGTGAAAAGTTTTCATTTCTCACTTTTTTAATCTTCGGAGGAATCTATTTACTGAATATAGGTCGTGGTTTTAGATGGATTTATGCGCACCTTACCGAAAAGCTGCTTCTTGTCCTGCTTCTCTATCTGCTGATCGGCATCGCCCTTGATCTGGCAGTAAGCTTTTTGATTGGCTGGATCGCTTATTCTATCAGGGTCAACAAGGTCAACGCGGCCAACGCCGCACTCACAGCCAAGTTTCGTGAAAATAAGCAGGCAAAGGAGCCGCGCCTGTTGGCAGAATGCCAACGCCGCCAAGAGAGGTTATATCACGCGCAGCAGGAAGTTACACGCTGTGCGCAAAGCTGTGGCCTACACGAAAATTATCAAGATTCAAAACCGCTGATCTATTTGATTTCCTATCTGGAAACCGGCCGCAGCGACACACTGAAAGAAGCGATAAACCTCTATGAACGTGAATTGCGAGAGGATGCCAGAGATGATGCAGCCGCCCGGCACCGCAAGGAAATGCAGCAGAAAGCAAATGCCATTTATGAGGAGACCGCTCGCAGCACAGCCGCCGCAGAAGCAGCCGCACGAAAAGCTGACGAAGCAGCTTTTTGGGGCGCTGCCGCAACTCTTGCCGCCAGTACGCAGAAAAAATCCAGCGACCCCAACGATTTCCGTGTCGTATAACTGATTGCCGCAGCTCCGCTCATTGCGGTGCATTGTCCTATAACAAAAAAGCTGTCTGCCCGGTGGGCAGACAGCTTTTTTGTGTTTTTACATGTGTTACGCCAGGTCGGGGAATGTCTTTGCTACAGCGGCGCAGCGGGGGCACAGCTCGGGATGCTGGGCGTCGCTGCCCACGGTGGGCAGTACCTTCCAGCAGCGCAGGCACTTGGCGCCGTTGGCGGGGCGGACGGCCACGGTCAGCTCGCTGCCCACCTCCACGCGCACCTGAGAGACGATCAGCAGATCGGCCAGCATGGCGGCGTCCATTTCGGCCAAGAACGCGTCCTCGGCGGGAACGGTCAGGTCGACCTCCGCCTCAAGGCTCTTGCCGATGGTCTTGGCGGCACGGGCCTGCTCCAGCTCGCCGTTGACGGCGGTACGCAGAGCGGCGATGCGGCTCCACTTGGCCATCTCATCCTCAGAGAGTGCGTACTCGGTATAGGGCTGCACCATCTCATTGAACAGGACGTTGCGGGCATCGTCGCTGCTGCGGTGAGGCATAGCCAGCCAGATCTCATCGCAGGTAAAGGCCAGGATGGGCGCGAACAGGCGGGTCATGGCGTCCAGGAGCAGGAACAGGGCGGTCTGGGCGCTGCGGCGCTCCAAACCCTCGGCGGCGTCGCAGTACAGACGATCCTTCAGGATATCGAAGTAGAAGGAGCTGAGATCGACGACGCAGAAGTCGTTGACCATATGGGACACCACATGGAACTCATAGTTATCATAGGCGGCGAATACCTTGGCGATCAGGTCGTTCAGGCGGGTGACGGCCCACTTGTCCAGCGGCAGCATGTCGGCGGGCTGCACCAGATGGTCGGCATCGAAGCCCACCAGATTGTCCAGACAGAACTTGGCGGTGTTACGGAACTTCAGGTAGTTCTGGCTCAGCTGCTTGAAGATCTCGTCGGAGCAGCGGACATCCACGTGATAGTCGGCGCTGCCGGCCCACAGACGCAGCAGGTCTGCGCCGTACTTATCGAAGATCTCGGCAGGATCCATGCCGTTGCCCAGAGACTTGTGCATGGCCTTGCCCTCGCCGTCCACTGTCCAGCCGTGGGTGACGCACTCCTTGAAGGGAGCGCCGCGGCCCAGCGCGCCGACGGCCACCAGCAGAGAGGACTGGAACCAGCCGCGATACTGGTCAAGACCCTCGATATACATGGTGGCGGGCCAGAAGCCCTGATCCCGCTCCATGGCGGCGAAGTGGGTGGAGCCGGAGTCGAACCAGCCGTCCAGCGTGTCGGTCTCCTTGTCGAAGCCGGTAGACTTGCCGCAGTGGGGGCAGGTGAAGCCGCTGGGCAGCATGTCCTCGGCCTCCATGTCGAACCAGGCGTTGGAGCCCTTCTTCTCGAACAGGTTCGCCACGGCCTCGATGCTCTCCGGCGTGCAAACGGGCTTGCCGCAATCTTTGCAGTAGAACACGGGGATGGGCAGACCCCAGCGGCGCTGGCGGCTGATGCACCAGTCGGTACGCTCCAGGATCATGGAGCGCATGCGATCCTTGCCCCAGCCGGGCACCCAGCGAACATCCTCGCAGGCGGCGATGGCGTCATCCTTGAAGGAATCCACGGAGCAGAACCACTGAGGCGTGGCGCGGAAGATGATGGGCTGCTTGCAGCGCCAGCAGTGGGGATAGCTATGGACGATATCCTCACTGGCAAAGAGGGAGCCATTGTCCTTCATGTCCTGAAGGATGACGGGGTTGGATTCGTCGGTGGTCATGCCCTCGTACTTACCGGCGTAAGCGGTGTGCTTGCCCTGATCGTCCACGGGCACCACCATGTCCATGCCGTAGCGCTTGCAGGTCAGATAGTCGTCGGCGCCGAAGCCGGGCGCGGTATGGACGCAGCCGGTACCGGAGTCCATAGTGACGTAATCTGCCAGCACCAGACGGGAGGTCTTGGGCAGGAAGGGATGCTGGGCCAGCATATTCTCGAAGAAGGAGCCAGGGTGGGACTCCAGGATCTCATAGCTGTCGAAGCCGCCGATCTTCATGACCTTATCGGTCAGGGCCTCGGCCATGATATACATTTCGCCGTTGGGCGCCTTGACGACAACGTAGCTCTCGTCCGGATGCAGGGCGATGGCAAGGTTGCCGGGCAGCGTCCAGACGGTGGTCGTCCAGATCACGAAGAACAGCTTGCTGTGATCCAGATGGCCCATCTTGCCCAGATCGTCGTTCATGGGGAACTTGACATAGACGGTGGTGCAGGGATCGTCCTTATACTCGATCTCGGCTTCCGCCAGCGCCGTCTCGTCGTGCGGACACCAGTAGACGGGCTTCAGGCCCTTGTAGATATGGCCGTTCTGGTACATCTTGCCGAACACGCGAACCTCCTGCGCCTCAAAGCCGGGATCCATGGTCTTGTAGGGATGCTCCCAGTCGCCCACGACGCCCATGCGCTTGAAGCCCTCGCGCTGCACGTCGATATAGTGGTCGGCGAACTCGTGGCAGGCGGTGCGGAAGTCCGCCACGCTCATGGCCTTGTGGTTCAGTTTGTTCTGCTTGATGATGGCGGACTCGATGGGCATGCCGTGGTTATCCCAGCCGGGGATATAGGGGGTGTAATAGCCCCGCATGGCGTACATACGGGTGATGAAGTCCTTCAGGGACTTGTTCAGGGCGTGACCCATGTGCAGCGCGCCGTTGGAGAACGGAGGGCCGTCATGGAGGGAGAACAGGGGCTTGCCCTCGTTCTTCTTCAGCAGTTCGTTATAGAGGTCGATCTCCTCCCAGTGCTTCAGCATATCCGGCTCGCGCTTGGGAAGGCCGGCCCGCATGGGAAAGCCGCTCTTGGGCATGTTCAACGTCTTTTTGTATTCCATGTTGCTTCTCCTTTTCTATGTGAAAAATTTTCGTATGCAAAAATAAAAAGCGCCTTTGTCTCGTCAAGAGACAAAGGCGCGATAAAACGTCCTCTGCGGTACCACTCTCGTTGCCGCGCAAGACGGCCACTCAGCCCCACCATCCGTGGGCGCGGGGTGATAACGGCCCGCTTCCGTCCGTGCCTACTTATGCTTTCAGCCGGATGCTCCGGGGTGATATCCGCGCCATGCCCGCGTCCGCCTTGCACCGAAACGGCGGCTCTCTTTGCGTCAGGCTGTGGCGCTGCGTGTCCCCTTCATCGCGTTTGTGCCATGTTTACCATGAGATATCTGTTAATATAACCACTTTTTCTCCGTTTGTCAATGGCATTTTCACCAAAAGCAAGGAAAAATCCGGCATTTTTCAGATGATACCGAACATGGTCAGGATGCCGATCAGGCCCATGGCGGTATAGACGATGCCCATTACCGTCAGCAGAACGGTGACCAGCGTATAGAACGTGCTGTCCTTCTTGGTGTGCTTGAAGCGGCGGGTATAGAACAGCACAAGGCAGGTGACGCCCAGCAGCAGTGAGGAAATGTAGTTCATCAGCTGGTTCTCTTTATACACCGTGAAGCGTAGGATCAGCGTGACGGCGATGGCGGCGAACAGGACGATCAGCGTGATGTTCAGCCACATGGGCAGCTTGACCCGCTCCTGCTGCTTGCCGCGCTCAGCCAGCTTCTGGGCCATGTAGCTTCCGGCGCTGGTGCTGTAACCGCCGTAGTTGCTGTTTTTCTTCTTGGCGTGGTTGTTCTTGTTGGGGTTGCCCTTCGCCTTGCGGATCTCCTCCTCGCGGTTGGCGTATTGGTTGATCTGGGAATAGACCTTGTTCTTTGCCATGGGTATGATCTCCTTTTAATTTAAGTAGTCCAGCAGCATGCGGAGCATTTCGTCTGCGGCGGCGGCGCGGATGGCGCTGCGGTCGCCGGAGAGGTGCAGCAGCTGCGCGGCAGTCTCGTTCCGGGTGGACAGAGCCACGTACACTGTGCCCACGTCGTGCCCGGCGTCGTCCCTGTCCGGCCCGGCCACACCGGTGACGGACAGGCCGAAATCCGCGCCGGTCAGGGTGCGGACGCCCTCCGCCATGGCCCGGGCGGTCGGATCAGAGACGGCGCTGTAGGCTTCCAGCGTCCCATGGGGCACGCCCAGCACCCGCTCCTTCACGCCGTTGGTATAGCTGACCACGCCGCCCAGAAACACCGCCGACGCGCCGGGTACGTCCGTCAGGCGCTTGGCGGTCAGGCCGCCGGTACAGCTTTCGGCGGTGGCAAGGGTCAGGCCGTGGGCTTTCAGCGCGGCGATGACCTGCTGCTCCAATGTCTTATACATGGTGCGCTCCTTACGCCTTGGGGTACAGGCGGATCATCTCGCGGCCTGCCAGCGCCTTGTCGCACAGGGCGTCGATATCCAGCGCGGCTTCGTACTCCCGGACTTCCTCCAGATTGGGCTTGGTCTTGGGGTGGCGGGGGGTGAACACGGTGCAGCAGTCCTCATAGGGCAGGATGGAGGTATCAAACGTACCCACGTGGCGGGCGATACGGACGATCTCCTCCTTGTCCATGCCGATCAGGGGACGCAGCACCGGCAGGGTGGCCACGTCGTCGCTGACCACCAGCGCCTGAATGGTCTGGCTGGCCACCTGACCCAGACTTTCGCCGGTGACGATGGCCTTGCAGGCCAGCTCATGGGCCAGCCGGTCGCCCAGCCGCATCATGAACCGGCGCATGATGAGGGTGAAGTGATCCTCCGGGCACTTGCGGCGGATCTCCTCCTGAATCTCCGTAAAGGGCACCACGTGCACCGTCAGGCGGCCGCACCAGACCGTCAGCTCCTGGGCCAGCTGCAGGACCTTTTCCCGGGCCTGCTCGCTGGTATAAGGGGGTGAAGCGAAGTGCAGCAGCTCCAGCTGCACGCCGCGCTTGGCGATCATGTAGCTGGACACAGGACTGTCGATGCCGCCGGACAGCAGGCTCACCGCGTGGCCACCCATACCGATGGGCAGGCCGCCTGCGGCGGCTTCCGCCGGGCCGTGGACATAGGCCGCGTCCTCCCGCACCTCCAGATACACCGTCAGCTCCGGGGTGTGGACATCCACGGTCAGGTGGGGGAAGGCGTCATGCAGCGCGCCGCCCACCCACTGGCTCAGCTGGATGCTGCCCATGGGGAAGGACTTGTCGGAGCGCTTGCTCTCCACCTTGAAGGACTTGGCGGCCAGCAGCGCCGGGCCGAGATACTCTTTGGCGGTGGCGAAGATGGCCTCCTTCTCCTTGGCGCAGGGAACGGCCCGGGCAATGGCGATGATGCCGAACACCTTTTTGCAGGCGTCGTAGGCGGCGTTCAGGTCGCAGGTCTCCTCCACCGACTCCACGTAGATGGTGGACTGGCGGGAGTAGATCTTGAATTTGCCGTACCGCTGGGTGCGGCGGCGGATGTTGCTCATCAGCTTCATCTCAAAGCTGTGGCGGTTCAGTCCCTTCAGGACGATCTCGCCCAGCTTGCAAAGAATGATCTCGTGCATGGGGTGTCTCCTTCATTATATTAGGTGTGTCAAAGGCTCCCTTGTGTAAAGGGGGCTGTCAGCCACAAGGCTGACTGGGGGATTGTCCGTTATCCGGCAACCCCTCCGTCACGGCTTACGCCGTGACACCTCCCCTTACACAGGGGAGGCTTTGAATGCTCACTTCAACAAATTACTGCTCCGGTATTGGATGGCTTCCGCCAGATGCTGAACTTGGATGTTCTCTGCGCCGTCCAGATCAGCGATGGTGCGGGCCATGCGGAGAATGCGGTCGTGGCTGCGGCCGGTGAGGCCCAGCCGCTCGAACGCGCCCTGCATGACCTTCTCCCCTGCCGCGTCCAGCTGGCAATATTGGCCGATCATGGCGGGGGTCATATAGGCGTTGCAGGTGACAGCGGTGCCCTCGAAGCGGCGCTTCTGCACCTCGCGGGCGGCGTTGACACGCTGCCGCACCGCCGCCGAGGACTCCGGCTGCTCCTTGCGCCGCATGGCCTCGTACTCCACCGACGGCACCTCGATATGCATATCGATGCGGTCCAGCAGCGGGCCGGACACCCGACGCATGTACTGCTCCACCTGCTGGGCGGAACACCGGCACCGTCCGGAGGGGTGGCCGTACCAGCCGCAGCGGCAGGGGTTCATGGCGCACACCAGCATGAAGCGGCTGGGCAGCGTCAGGGAACCGGTGGCCCGGGTGATGGTGACCTGCCCGTCCTCCAAGGGCTGGCGCAGCGTCTCCAGCGCGGATTTATCAAACTCCGGCAGCTCGTCCAGAAACAGGATGCCGTTGTGGGCAAGGGATATCTCGCCGGGACGGGGAATGCTGCCGCCGCCGGACAGGGACACCGGGGACGCGGTGTGGTGGGGGCTGCGGAAGGGCCGGGTATCCACCAGCGGGTGGGCCGGGTCGGTCATGCCCGCCACAGAGTAAATTTCCGTGGTTTGCAGGGCCTCGGGCCGGGTCATATCCGGCAATATGGAGGGCAGGCGGCGGGCCAGCATGGACTTGCCGGAGCCGGGCGAGCCGATCAGCAGCACGTTATGACCGCCGGCGGCGGCGATCTCCAGCGCCCGCTTCACGTTCTCCTGCCCCATCACGTCGGCAAAGTCCGGCAGCGGGGTACGGGGCGCGGAAGGCTCCCACCGGGGCGTGGGCGGAATGGCGCTCTCCCCCTTCAGGTGGGCCATCAGCTGGCTGACATTCTCCACGCCGTAGACGGTAACGCCGTCGGCCAGCGTAGCCTCGGCGGCGTTGGCGGCGGGGACGAACAGCTGCTTCACCCCCTGACGGGCGGCGAACATGGCCATGGGCAGCACGCCGGTGACGGGACGCAGCGTCCCCGTCAGGCTCAGCTCCCCCAGAAAGGCGCCGTCCTGCGGCAGTGTTCGCACCTCGCCGGAGGCGGCCATGATGCCCAGCAGGATGGGCAGGTCGTACACCGTGCCCTCCTTCCGCAGACGGGCCGGAGCCAGATTCACCGTGATGCGGCTGACGGGGAACTGGGCCCCGCAGTTTTTCACCGCAGCCCGCACTCGCTCCCGCGCTTCCTTTACCGCCGCGTCCGGCAGACCCACCACGTCAAAGGCAGGTAACCCGCCGGAGAGCATGCACTCCACCGTTACCTCATAGCCGCTGACGCCGGTCAGCCCCAGAGAGCGCACCGTGGTCACCATACGCCTCTCCCCTTTCCTGCCAAATTTCTATATCCGTATTATTTTATCACACATTTATATAAAAGGACAATAGTTTTATCAAAATAAGTTCCGCTGTTAAGGGGTGTTAGAATTCTTAACAGCAAAATCGCATTTTTAGTTTCCTGTTACGAAAATTTCATAAAAATGCCGTTTACAGGGTGGTTTTTTTGTGATATTATCCTGATACGCTGAGTATTTCGCCTCGAAAGGGGCGGAGAGTGTATGAAGGAGGTTCATAAATGGTAAGAAAAATGAAATCCATGGATGGCAATAACGCTGCCGCGCATGTAAGCTATGCGTTTTCCGAGGTAGCCGCCATCTACCCCATCACCCCGTCTTCTCCCATGGCTGACTTCGTCGACCAGTGGAGCGCCAACGGCCTGAAGAATATTTTCGGCACACAGGTCAAGGTCGTGGAGATGCAGTCCGAAGCCGGTGCGGCCGGCGCTGTGCACGGTTCTCTGGGCGCCGGCGCTCTGACCACCACCTACACCGCCTCCCAGGGCCTGCTGCTGATGATCCCCAACATGTACAAGATCGCGGCTGAGCAGCTGCCCTGCGTGTTCCATGTTTCCGCCCGTACCGTTTCCACCCACGCGCTGAACATCTTCGGCGACCACTCCGACGTGATGGCCTGCCGCCAGACCGGCTTTGCCATGCTGTGCGAGGGCAACGTGCAGGAGGTCATGGATCTGTCCCCCGTGGCCCATCTGGCCGCGCTGGAGGGCAAGGTTCCCTTCATCAACTTCTTTGACGGCTTCCGCACCAGCCACGAGATCCAGAAGATCGCCGTGTGGGATTACGACGACCTGAAGGATATGTGCGACATGGACGCTGTGGCCGAGTTCCGCAAGCATGCGCTGAACCCCGAGCATCCCCATATGCGCGGCAGCCACGAGAACGGTGATATCTTCTTCCAGCACCGCGAGGCCTGCAACAAGTACTATGAGGCTCTGCCCGCCGTGGTGGAGAAGTGCATGGAGAAGGTCAACGCCAAGTTGGGCACCAACTATCAGCTGTTCAACTACTACGGCGCACCCGACGCTGACCGCGTGATCGTGGCCATGGGTTCCATCTGCGACGTGGCCGAGGAAGTCATCGACTATCTGAACGCCCACGGCGAGAAGGTGGGTCTGGTGAAGGTTCGCCTGTTCCGCCCCTTCGCTCCCGAGAAGCTGATCGAGGCTATCCCCGCCACCTGCAAGAAGATCGCTGTTCTGGACCGCACCAAGGAGCCCGGCGCTCAGGGCGAGCCCCTGTATCAGGATGTGGTCACCGCTCTGGCCAACGCCGGCAAGAACGACATTACCGTCATCGGCGGCCGTTACGGTCTGGGCAGCAAGGATACGCCTCCTGCCTCCGTGTTCGCTGTGTACACCGAGCTGGCCAAGGCTGAGATGAAGCGCCAGTTCACCATCGGCATCGTGGACGACGTGACCAACATGTCCCTGCCCGAGGATCCCAACTGCCCCAACACCGCGGCAGAGGGCACCATCGAGTGCAAGTTCTGGGGTCTGGGCGGCGACGGTACCGTTGGCGCCAACAAGAACTCCATCAAGATCATCGGCGACCATACCGACAAGTATGTTCAGGCGTACTTCCAGTACGACTCCAAGAAGACCGGCGGCGTCACCATCAGCCACCTGCGCTTCGGCGACAAGCCCATCCGTTCCCCCTACTATATCAACAAGGCTGACTTCGTGGCCTGCCACAACCCCAGCTATGTGACCAAGGGCTTCAAGATGGTGCAGGACGTCAAGCCCGGCGGCGTCTACATGATCAACTGCCAGTGGGACTTCGATGAGCTGAACCACCACATGGACGCTGCGTCCAAGCGCTATATCGCCCAGAACAACATCCAGCTGTATACCATCGACGCCATCGACCTGGCCATCGAGATCGGTATGGGCAAGCGCAATAACACCATCCTCCAGTCCGCGTTCTTCTCTCTGGCCAAGGTCATGCCGGAGGAGGAAGCCATCACCTACATGAAGGAGAAGGCCAAGGCTTCCTACCTGAAGAAGGGGCAGGACGTGGTGGATATGAACTACAAGGCCATCGATCTGGGCGCCACCGCCTATAAGAAGATCGACGTTCCCGCCGAGTGGGCCAACGCTGTGGACACCAAGGAGCCCAAGCAGCTGAAGGGCAAGCCCGAGCTGGTGAAGATGGTCAAGGAGATCCTGGAGCCCGTGGGCAAGATGGACGGCGACAGCCTGCCCGTTTCCGCCTTTGTGGATCATGTGGACGGCCAGTTCGAGCTGGGCGCTGCCGCTTACGAGAAGCGCGGCGTGGCCGTGTCCGTTCCCACCTGGGACGCTGCCAAGTGCATCCAGTGCAACCAGTGCGCTTACTGCTGCCCCCATGCTACCATCCGTCCCTTCGCGCTGACCGAGGATGAGGCCGCCAAGGCTCCCGAGGCCGCCAAGCTGGTGGACGTGAAGGCCGGCAAGGGCAAGGGCGTGTACAAGTTCACCATGGCCATCAGCCCGCTGGACTGCATGGGCTGCGGCGTGTGCGTGGGTGCCTGCCCTGTCAATGCCCTGACCATGGTGGCACAGGAGGGCGAGCTGCCCCAGCAGGATGTGTTCGACTACTGCGTGGCAGAGGTGGCCGAGAAGAAGGATATGCAGGACAACACCGTCAAGGGCAGCCAGTTCAAGCAGCCCATGCTGGAGTTCTCCGGCTCCTGCGCCGGCTGCGCCGAGACCAGCTATGCCCGTCTCGTCACCCAGCTGTTCGGCGATCATATGTATGTCTCCAACGCCACCGGCTGCTCCTCCATCTGGGGCGGTCCCGCGGCTACTTCTCCCTACTGCACCAACAAGGAGGGCCACGGCCCCGCATGGTGCAACTCCCTGTTCGAGGATAACGCGGAGCACGGTCTGGGCATGTACACCGGCCAGAACAAGATCCGCCAGGATTTGGCCGCCAAGACCCACGAGCTGATCGCCATCGAGTGGGCCCGTCCCGAGCTGAAGGCCGCCGCACAGGCATGGCTGGATACCATGGACGACGGCACCGCCAACGCCGAGCCTGCCAAGGCCTATGTGAAGGCGCTGGAGGAGAGCATCTGCACCGTGGACGAGCTGGCCGCCGTTCCTCAGTTCGCGGAGCACGCTGCCGAGCTGAAGGCCAAGGGCGCTCTGCTGTGCGACTGCGCCGCCTGCACGCTGGCTGCCGACATCCTCAGCAAGAAGGAATATCTGGCCAAGAAGTCCATGTGGATCTTCGGCGGCGACGGCTGGGCCTACGATATCGGCTACGGCGGACTGGATCACGTCATCGCTTCCAAGCAGGATGTGAACATCTTCGTGTTTGATACCGAGGTGTACTCCAACACCGGCGGACAGGCCTCCAAGGCTTCCAACATCGGTCAGGTGGCACAGTTTGCCGCTGCCGGTAAGGAAGTGAAGAAGAAGAGCCTGGCCGAGATCGCCATGCAGTACGGCTATGTATACGTGGCACAGGTGGCCATGGGCGCCAACCCCGCGCAGACCATCAAGGCCATCACCGAGGCCGAGGCCTATCACGGCCCGTCCCTCATCATCGGCTACAGCCCCTGCGAGATGCACTCCATCAAGGGCGGCATGATGAACTGCCAGAAGGAAATGAAGAAGGCCGTGGACTGCGGTTACTGGAACCTGTTCCGCTACAACCCCGAGGGCGAGAAGAAGTTCACGCTGGACTCCAAGGCTCCTGCCGGCGGTTATCAGGACTTCCTGATGAACGAGGCCCGCTACAGCCGCCTGACCCGCGAGTTCCCCGAGCGCGCCGAAGTGCTCTTCAAACGCAACGAGGACGAGGCCAAGGCCCGCTACGAGCATCTGCTGAAGCTCATCGAGATGTACGACAAATAAGCTTCTTTCCTGCACTCTCTCATCGCTAAAATAGCAAAGCAGCCGCCGCAGATTTTCTGCGGCGGCTGCTTTAACTTGTCGCACAAAGCTGGAACATTTTTCCCGGAGCTTTCGTCAAAATAGTAGTTGCATTTCCGATGAAATGCGCTATACTTACGCTGGCGCTTGAGGGAAGCGCCTATGCGAAAGAAAGGAAGGACCGGAACATGAAAAAATTGCTTTGCGTATTATTGGCAGTGATGACGGTGCTGGCGCTGGCCGCCTGCGGTGGCAATACGCCCCAGCAAAACGGCGGCCAGCAGGATCAGCCTGCCCAGTCCGTCGACCTGAAGAAAGCGGCGGAGGATGCCATTGCTTCCATCGGCAATGAGGATATTGTGCTGATGCCGGAGGAGGATACCGACAGCATCGAGGCCCAGTACCCCGGCCTGACCGCTGTGGAGACGAAGCAGCTGGTGGTGTATTGGCCGCCGGTGGTGGGCTTCGGCTGTGAGCTGGTGATGGTGGAGGTGACCAACGGCGCTGACGCGGAGACCGTCCGGGGCATCTTGCAGCAGCGGGTGGACGACGCCGCCAACGACACTGCCTATCCGGAAAACGCGCCTGCGTGGAAGAACAACTCCGCCGTGACCGTGAACGGCAACTACGTCGTGATGGGCGTTCTGCCGGAGGGTGTGACCCTGCCCGCCGCCTTCAAGGCGGAGTTCTGAGCGGTTCTTTTACCTATGACATGCTAAAAAACGCACGTCCTGACGCGATTGCGTCAGGACGTGCGTTTTTTCACTTTACCAGCAGGCCGCCTACCAGCACCAGATACTCCGGCGCTTTGCCGTCCCGGCCCCACAGAATGGGCATGTGGAAATACCGACGCAGGCAGCCCTCCACATCGCCGCCCAGCGCCTCGATGGAGTAGCGCAGGTGCTCCGGCTGGTAGCAGGGACGACCCTGCGCCTTTTCGCACCGGTCACACTGGTCGCAGGTGCCCGCCAGCAGCATCTGACTGCCCGGCTCCGCCTGCTCCCATCGGTACAGCTTCTCCCGGTACAGGCGCTTTTCCTGCTTCAGCGCCGCCAGCGCTCCGTCCAGAGGCTGATCCGCTCCGTCGGCATGCAGAACGCGGGCGTACAGCCGCAGCGTGGTATAGCCGCTCCAGATGGTCATGGGGTCGAAATCGAAGGGTGGGCACGTCCAGCGGGTGTTGTAATTGGGGCACTGTTGGCAGGCCGATAGAAATTTTTCCACCTGCACGAACTCCTTCACGAAGTCCGCCGCGGCGGTCTCCGCCGTCATTTCGCTGATGTGATACTGAAACTCCATGTCTGACGCTCCTTTACCGGTTTTCTATTTCAGCTCCGCCGTAAACGTGATGGTATCGCCGGAGACGGCGGCGCGGATCGTTCCCCTGTGGCCCTCGGCAATGCTGCGGGCGATGGACAGGCCGATGCCGAAGCCGCCAGCGCCGCGCGAGGGATCCGCCTGATAGAAGCGGTCGAACAGCTTGGCGGGGTCGACGCTCTCCGGCTCGGCGCAGCGGTTGCTCTGCCGCAGCACCACGCCCTTGCGCCCCTTTTCCAGCGTCAGAGTGATGGGGGACTCCGGCGCGGCGTATTTCACGGCGTTGTCCAGCAGGATGGACGTCAGCTGGCGCACAGCGTACTCGTCGCCCCGATAGGTCAGCTCCGGCTGGACGGTCAGCTCCAGCGGGTGGCCTCGGGACAGGGCAAGGTCGCGGAAGGACTCCGCCGTTTCGCTCACCGCGTCGCTGACGGGGAAGGGCTCCATTTTCAGGGGCGAATCCTCCTCGTCCATGCGGCTGAGCGTCACCAGCGAGTTCACCAGCTCCGTCAGCTTTTCCGTCTGGGTCTGGGCCTTGTCGATCCACTTCTGCTGCCCCACCTCCATCTCCAGCACCTTCAGGCTGGTGGCAATGACGGTGATGGGAGTCTTCAGCTCGTGGCTGGCATCGGTGATGAACTGCTTTTGCTGCTGGGCGCTGCGCACCACGGGGTCGATGGCCCGGCGGGACAGCAGCACCACCAGCAGCAGCACCAGCAGCGTGCAGCCTACGTCCGCCAGCAGCGACCACAGCAGCAGCAGACGGATGGCGCGGAACTGCTGGTAGCTGTCCAGAAAGATGGCCATGTTCTGGTCGTCCCCCGTGTGGGCCACGAAGAAGCGGTAGCTGCCGCAGCGTCCGTAGCCCTCGCCGTTTTTCAGCGCGGCGGTCAGATACTCCGCCGTGTCCGCGTCTGTCACCGAGGCGATCTTGGTCAGGTCGGCCAGCACCAGCGTGCCGTCGTCCTCATAGCGCAGAACGAAATACCGGGTGGAAAAGGGGGTCTCCGGCGTGAAGTGACCGTCCCGCTCATTGGGGCCGCCCTGTGGCGGCTCCGGCGGCGGCACGTCCCCCGTGTCCGGCAGGCCGCCGCCCTGATTCGAGACCGGGATGGTGCCCTGATTCTCGTAGATCAGCGTCAGGGTACTGCGGAGGTCGCTGTCGGTGGACACGTAGTTGACCACGTTCAGGATCACCGTAAGCAGCAGCATCACCGCCGCCACCGACAAGGTGGCGATGCGGATAAAGCGGCTGCGCAGCCGTTTGATCATATCTCCTCCTCCAATACATAGCCCAGTCCCCGGTTGGCCCGCAGGGTAACGCGGGAGCCGATGGCCCGCAGCTTCTTCCGCAGGTTGGAGATGTTGACCCACACCACGTTGATCTCGGCCTCGTTATCCCGGCCCCAGACCCGCTCCATGATCCGCTCGGCGGAAAATACCTGCCGGGGCGAGCGGATCAGCAGCTCCATCACCTGAAGCTCCCGGCCACCCAGCCGCAGCGACTGTCCGCCGCAGGACAGCAGCCCCGTGGTGGGATCCAGCGTCACGTCGCCGTAGGTCAGCACGGTGGGCTGGTACGCCTCGCTGCGGCGCAGGATGGCCCGCACACGGCTCAGCAGCTCGTCGGGGTCAAAGGGCTTGGGCAGATAGTCGTCGGCTCCGGCGTTGAAGCCGGTGATGCGGTCGTTCTTCTGTCCCTTGGCCGTCAGCATCATGATGGGGGTCTTGACCCCCTCGGCCCGCAGACGCTCCAGCACCTGTATGCCGTTCATCCTGGGCATCATCACGTCCAGTATCACCGTGTCGTAGCCGCCGGAAACGGCGTATTCATACGCGTCCACCCCGTTATGGACGGCGTCCACCGAGAAGTGGTTCTTTTCAAAAAACGCCGTCAGCGCTTCCGCCAGATCCACCTCGTCCTCCGCGATCAGCAGCCGCATGGTCATCACCTCGTGTTGTGTGTATAGTTTCTGGGAATCAGTTGGATAAGGCCATAGCCTCCCTCACAGAGGGAGGCTATGGCCTCAGTATAGTAAATTGCGACAGAAAAATCAACCGTCACAGCGCGTCCTTTACCAATTCCCGGCCGCAGACGATGTTCAGGTTGCCGTTGCGGCACCGCAGCGCGTCAAGAAACTCCTTGGGAATGCTCTCCGACCGCAGGGTGATGCGGTACTCCAGCTCGTACAGGGTGCCCATGTTGCTGGTTTTTACCCTGACCAGCGTGTGGGAGGTGGTGTACTGGGCGAACAGGTCGTCAAACAGCCCCTCGTAGTCCAGATCCTCCGGAATGGTGATCTTCAGCAGCCGCTCGCCGCCGTCCTTTTGGCCGAGCCCCAGCGCCGTCAGCGCCAGCAGCGCAGTGGAGACGATCACAAAGGTCAGGGCCGCCAGCCCTACGTATCCCATTCCGGTGGCAAGGCCGATGGCCATGCCCAGAAACAGTACGCCGATCTCCCGGGCCGTACCGGGCGCGGAGCGGAAACGCACCAGGCTGAAGGCGCCTGCCACCGCGACGCCTGCGCCGATGTTGCCGTTTACCAGCATGATGACCACCTGCACCACCATGGGCAGGATGGCCAGCGTCACGGCAAAGCTCTGGGTGGAGCGGGCGCGGAACTGGGACACGAAGGCAAGGCCAATGCCCAGCACCAGCGACGCGGCGGTACAGATAAGAAACGCGGACAAGGTTAAGTCCGTTCCAATGATCGAGTTAAGCACAGGTACGTCCCTCCTTCTGGATATTGGGTAAAATGTGGTTGCGGTAGCAGGCTCCATACTTGGAGAACGAGGTGGGGAACACCTTCTCCCGGGACAGCAGGCGGCTGAGCCACAGCGGACAGACGCCGGGGAATTTGATCTCCATCAGAATCATATCGGGATCGGTGATGGGCGCTCCATGGTCGCCCAGCCGGAGATCCAGCTCCGTATCCCGCCAGCGCAGGTTGGTATCAAAGGTGATGCGCAGCTCCGGTTCATCGATCCCCGCAAAGGCCAGCCGGTCATAGGCGATGAACACCCCCGGTTGGGTGCGGTAGCGCTGCTGGAACCACCGGATCTCCTGCCCGATCTGGCCGAAGCTGCCGTCAGGCAGCTGACACGCCAGAAAGGGCGCGGCCTCGTCGGCCCGCATGGTGACGCGGCGCTTATACACCACGCCGTCATACTTTTTCTTCAGCTCCACGAACACCCGGCCGTCCTCGCCCGGCACGCCGTAGCTGCGGACGCGGAGCTTTTCCTTATACACCGGCTTCTCCAGCGAGGTGCGGATCAGCCGCCAGTCCGGCGTATCATAATAAATGTTGCAGATGGTATACGCGCCGTAGGCGTCCTTTTTCATATAGGGCGCCATGCCCTGCAGGATCGCCCGCTGCTGCTCCGCCGTCAGGCGGTACTTTTTTTCATAGCGTTCAAAGCAGGTTTTGATCTGTGCTGCCATGTGGAGCACCTCCTTTATGACGCTATCATACAGGCGCTACCTAAAAGGAACCTAAAAGAAACCCTTTAAGTTCTTTTTAGGTTGGCGGGATATGATAACGGCACAACAACGGGAGCGGCCCGCCGCTTTCCTTTTCCATAAACCGTAACAGGATGACGAAGGAGGTCATTTTATGAAAAAGCTCGTATCCATCCTCTGCGCGGCGGCGCTGGTGCTTTCGCTGGCGGCCTGCGGCGCGGAGAGTCACTCCGGCGGCGGTGACGCCAAGGCCGCCGTCTACTCGCTGGAAAGCGCCACGACCTTTACCTTTTCCGACAGCGGCATCACCGCCCAGGACGGCAGCTACACCGGCTATGAGATCGACGGCACCACCCTGACCATCGACGGGGCGGGCGCTTATGTGGTGACGGGAACCTGCGCCGACGGCTCCATTCAGATCAAAAAGGGCACCACCGGCGTGACGCTGGCGCTGAACGGACTGGCGCTGACCAGCGCCGACACCGCGCCCATCCTCTGCGGCAAGTCCACAGAGGTGGTCATCGTGGCGGCGGACGGCTCCACCAACAGCCTGACCGACGCGGCGGAAAACAATGACGACAGCTATCCCGACAACACCGAGGCGGAAAACGCCGTCATCAAGTGCAAGGACGGCGCGCAGGTGACGCTGTGCGGCGGCGGCGCGCTGACCATCAACGCCAACGGCAAGAACGGCATCAAGTCCGGCGCGTCCACCACCGAGGAGGGCGAGGCCTCCCTGACCATCCGGGAGCTGACGCTGACCATCAATGCGCCGGTCAACGACGCCATCAACGCCCAGCAGCTGCTGAATGTGGAGAGCGGCACCCTGACCATTTCCGCCGCTGACGACGCCATTCACAGCGATCTGGTGCTGAACATCGGCGGAGACGGCACCGACGGCCCCACCATCGCCATCACAGAGTGCTACGAGGGTATTGAGGCGGCGGAGCTGAACGTCCTCTCCGGAAACATTGACATTCTCTCCTCCGGCGACTGTCTCAACGCTGCCAACTCCGATTTGAGCGGCTATGCCTTCAGCATGAATATCTCCGGCGGCATCATCACCGCCTGCTCCTCCAGTGGAGACGGCTTCGATTCCAACGGTGACCTGACCATCTCCGGCGGCACCGTGGCGGTGTGGACGGCCAACACGGCGGACAATCAGCCGCTGGACGCCGACGGCGCGATCACCGTCTCCGGCGGCACGGTGCTGGCGGCAGGCGGCAGCGCCGGTATGGGGATGAACCTGACGGCGGAGCAGCCCTGCGTCACCTTCGGCTCCACCGGCGGTATGGGCGGCGGACGCCCCGGTGACATGGACGGCGGCAGCGCCAGCATCGCCAAGGACGCCGCTGTGACCATCACCGGCAGCGACGGCAGCGCCGTTTACAGCGGCACCGCCCTGTGCAATGCCAACTTTGTGTTCTTCTCCTCCCCCGAGCCGACCGCCGACGGCAGCTATACCCTGACCGCCGGGGACACCTCCCTGACCGCCACCGCCCAGACCGGCAGCATTTCCTCCGGCGGTATGGGAGGCCCCGGAAACGGCGGCCAGCGTCCCGGCGATAGAGACGGCGGCCAGCAGGCTCCCGATTTCTCCGGCGGCGGCCAGCCGCCGGAAAGACCCGGCAGCCAGCAGTCCGGTACGGCTCAAAACAGCTGACAGGCAATCAAAACGCCATCGTATGAAGGATCATACGGTGGCGTTACAGCTCATTATTTTAGCTTGGCATGGCGGTGGCAAGGCGCACCGCCATACCGGGGAGATATTTTCTGATGGCTTGTATACGATTTCTGATTTACTCCTGTTCCTTGCGGATGGCCTCCACCATGCGGGTCAGGCCGGTCTCGATGATGCTGCGGGGCATGGCCAGATTCAGGCGGATGTACCCGGCGGCGTTGCCCACGAACAGACCGTTGCCGCCCTCCAGCAGCACGCTCGCTTTGTTGGCGAAGAAGTCCGGTAGGTCGGTGGTCTCCGGCAGGCACTTGCCCAGGCGGGGATGATGCTCGGCGTCACGCACAGCTGTTCCTGAGGAAAGCCCCAGTCGTAGTGATCCTTGCACCACTGGGAGAAAGCATTATAATATTCGTCATCGTACAGGCCGGTGTAGCCGAAAATGCGGCGGTCGATGCGGCCCCGCAGGGCGTCCAGGATCTCCGGTGCCACGCCGAACTCCATGTCGGCCACCCACATGCGGACGAACTCCTCGTCCTTGTAGGGGAACACCTTCTCCGGGCCGGCGTGGAAGATGTAGCTCCGGAAGCCGTCGGTATTCAGGGCGTTGGTGTGGCGGCGGTCGATGATCTCGTCAAAGTTGTAGGTCATGGTGGTTGCTGCTTTCTTTTTCAGCGATGGTCGCATTTCTGACACTGTATCATGGGCGTTTCGCCCACATCTTTATGCCCGTTGAAGAAGTGGGCATCGGCTCCCACGCACATGGAGTGCAGGCCAAACATTTATTCTTCCTTTCGTTTGCTTTCTCCTCTCCGGGCTGCCGCCTTTGATCTGTCCTGAAACGCAAAAAGAGCGCCGGTTCGATGGTTCTACGAAACCAACAAACCGACGCTCTTGTTTTCTATATGTTGTTTTTCAGATGCGAACCACTTGGGGTCAGCACTTCCGGCAGCTTCCAAAATCCGCCGGAAACGCTCGGTTCGCATCCATATAAATCTCCTCAAAAAGTTGCAAAAAAGCTGTGAAATATGAAATTTCACAGCTTTTCGTGGTGGACCTGAAGGGATTCGAACCCTCGACCTCTCGGATGCGAACGAATCAAAAGCTGTGCTTTGTGTTGATTTTTAGCTGTTTTCAACGTTTTCAGCTGGAATAGGAATGGTCTTGTGACCTCTTTTGCCCGTTTCTTCCGTGTATCCCGGAAGCGTCTGTGGTATGCGTTGTGGTCACGGGAATCGGTCGATGGAACGCTCGCGGCAGCACAAAACACCGTGCGTATGTCATGGCCTGAATTGCAGAACTGTTAACTGTTTCTTCTTCGGGGCTGCCCCACGCCATGGGATACCAATCAAAGAGAGGTGCTTTGCCCCCGGATGAGACTTTCACCGCATAGATAAATAAACGTCCGCCGCGATACTTGTCTATTTTGGCTGGATATGCTATGCTTTCCGTAAGATCGGATCAATTCGGATGATGGAGGTGTTTTATGCCGCTGCCGCTTTGGGGTATTGTATGCTCCGTTCCCTATAATGTGATCTGCATTTGGGCAATTCTCTGCATGGTGCCTATCCGCCGCCCGTGGCTGTTTGCACTGCTGTGGCAGATCGTGTGTCTCCCCATTTTCTTTATTCCCGCCGAAAGTGCCTACGGCTGGCTTCGCACGGTCCTGTCATCCGTTTTATGGCTGTCGCTGGTGCTGCTCTTTGTAAAAAGGCGCAGCCTGCGGGTGGTCTTTGCCGCAGTTCTGATCTCCCTGCTTTCCGTGGTGACAGAGGTGTTGGCCACCATGCTGACCATACTGCTTCTCGGAAAATATGTGGATACCGCCCTGGTGGTCAATGAGCCGCGGAGCATGCTGATGGTGCAGATCATTTTCTGGAGCATCTTCGCGCTGCTGTGCTGGGTACTGGTGTACATCTGGAGACGCGGCATCCGCCCGCAGGACGAGCCGTATCTGCGGCGGTTTATACTGGTGCCCCTGAGCCAGCATTTCTTGGTAATCTTCAGCGCGGTGCTTTCTCTGTTCCGCCGTGCGCCGCTGGGCAGCTATCTGCTGCTGGGCGCCATGGCACTGTGCTGCGTGCTGGCCGACTTCCTGCTGTTTCACGGGCTGCGGAATTACACCAACCAGCAGCTGGCCCGGCAGCAGACGGAGCTGCTGGAGGAGCAGCTTCGGCAGCAGCTGGCCTACTACAACGGCGTGGTGGCGCACATCGAAGATACCGCCAGGCTGCGGCATGAGCTGCGCAATCAGCTGCAGACCGTTTATGCCCTGATGGAGCGCGGCGAATATGACCACGCACAGGAGCTGCTGACCGCCTTTGCCGTACCGCTGGCCGCAGGAGAGGAGGTACGCTGATGGAACATTGGAAATTCCGCCTGCCATGGTACGCGCTGCTGTTTCCTGTCTCGCAGCTGACGCTCTGGTGCTACCTCATGCGCACGATTTTGTCGGATGAGGTCGCCAGCGCGGCATGGATCGCCACAGGCGTTTTGCTGCTGGTGCTGTGCGCCGTCGCCGATCTTCTTCTCTTCAAGGCGCTGCGGCAAAGCACGCAGCTGCACATGGCCGTACAGCGTCGGCAGCTGATGGAGAGCTCGGTGGAGACCCAGCGGAAACGGGGCGAGGCGCTGGAGCGGGAGACGGCGGAGGCCGTCCATGTGCGCCGGGAGATTTCTGCCCGGCTGCTGGAGGCGGCGGAGCTGCTGCAAAACCGCCGCACGGAGGCCGCCCGCAGCTGCATGGACAGTACCCCCGCGATCTGTCCTCCGCCGAAGCGTTGCTGCGCTCACCCCGTGGCGGATGCCATCCTTTCGGAAAAGCTGGCGCTGTGCCGCGGGGAGAGCATCACGGCGGACTGTCAGGTGCAGATTCCGGAAGGGCTGCCGATCCCCGGCGCGGAATTGTGTGCGGTGCTGGGCAATCTGATGGACAACGCCATCGAAGCCTGCCGCCGTCTGCCGGAGGGGACGTCCCGCCGGATCACGGCGCGTGGGCGTGTGAACGGCGGCTTTCTGGTGCTGCGGGTCCAGAATCCGGTATCCGGAGAGGAAAACAACATCCCGGTGGGCGGTGCGCTGCTGGATCACCACGGCTGGGGGCTTTCCATCGTCCGGCAGGTCGCGGAGCGGCGCGGAGGACGGCTGACCACGGAGCGCTCGGACGGACAGTTTATCTCCACGGTGTGGCTTGGCGCGGCGGAGTGAGCAAACACGCGGATAAAAAAGCATTCTCCCTTCGATTTGGGAGAATGCTTTTTTCTTTTACAGCAGGCTGGCCAGATAATCCATATATGCCTCCCGCGTTCTTTTGCGGTATGCCTGGCTGACGGGTGTCCGGCTGCCGTTTTTCAGGTGCATCCAGTCGGAGTCCATCTGTGCCACCTGCGCCATATTGACCAGAAAGCTCTTGTGGCACTGAACGAACGCCATCCCCAGCTGCGGCAGTATCTGCGACAAGGGCATATAGGTCTCTACCGTTCCGTGGGCCGTATGCAGCCGCGCCAGCCTTCGGTCGCTTTCCACGTAGTGGATGTGGGCGGTGGAGAGAGAAATGATTCGACCGTTTGACCGGACGGCGATGGTCCGGCTGGCCCGTTCGGACAGCTTTGCCATCGCCTTGTCCAGCGCGTCGAACAATTCCTGCTGACGCAGGGGTTTGGTCAGAAAGTAAATGTGCTCGGTCTGATACACCATTGTGCAGAATTGGAGCGGATACCCGGTGATGTAGATGACCTGTGTGCCGCTTCCATCAGAAAGCATCTCCCGCACCAGCTGGATGCCCGTGCCCTCTCCCTCGCCCAGATCGATATCGGCGAGAAGAATATCCGCAGGCGCGGCCTGAAGAAGACACCGCAGGTCCTCCGCCGTGGCGGCGCACCGCAGCTCCAGCCGGTCTGCCCGCGGCCACGCCGCCAGCCGCGACAGCAGCTCGTCTCTGTGAGAGGAGCGATCCTCCAGTATGACTGCCTGTACCATAGAAACTCTCCTCCCGCTGTTATTCAACCTGATTGTAACATATCGCTTTTGGGCAGGCAAGGGCTGCCGGTGGAAATCTGCCAGTTTGGTGAAAACGGATATGAATTATTACATTATTCGTGTTGATTTTTACATATGTCTTGTTTCTCCCCGTATTCGTCCGATATTATATTTTTTCAGAAAAAATGTATGCGGGGAACGCCCCCGTCTAAACAAGGACAGGAGGTCGGATATGAAGATTTCAAATGAAGAACAGCTCAAGCAGGATCTTGCTCTGCGTCAGGCGTTGCTGGAGATTCTGCCGGATCTGGCTCTGAAAAACGGCATCAGCCCATCCGTCACGGAAGCAATGGCCGGAAGATTGCAGCTGCCCACCCTGAATCCGGCGTTTGTCCCGGAAGATACTCTCCCGCCGGAAGACGCTTCTTCTGATGGGGGCGAGCCGGAGGAAGCTCTTCTGGAGGAGCTGCTTCCCCCACCGCAGGGAGTGGAGCGCTTCGAGGCGCAGCTCGCCTCCATTTCGGAGCAGCTGCGGCAGCTTGCGGAGGTGGAGGACGCGGGACAGAAGGAGCTTGCCGCGCTGCGCCGGGATCTGGAGGGCTTTGCCGCCGGGGAAAAGCAGGCAGCCGCCGACCGTGTGCTGCTTTCGGTCATCCGGGTGCTGGATGCCATCGAAGCTGCCCTCCGCCCGGAGGACGAGGAGCGCATTGCGTATCTCTGTGAGCATGGCGGCGGGAACGGCGCCGCCATGGCACAGCGCTATCGGACGGAACTGCAGGGCGTGCGGCAGGACTTGCTGGAGCTTCTGTATCAGAATGACACAGAGCCGTTTACCTGTGGCGGCGATACCGTCGATCCCCGTCGGCAGCAGGTGTTGGCAAGCAAAACCGCCGCCTATTCCACTCCGGAAGGCGGCATGATGGTAGAAAGCCGCCGCCCCGGCTATGCCCGGGGGGAGCGGATCCTCCGCCGGGAGCAGGTCTATGCCATCCAGATCCTTCCCACCTGGATGAAGGAGGAGCTTTCCGACGGCCAGCATGAGCCGCCGTCACCAATGTAAAATACGCTGATTGAGTCAAAGCAATCGCTATGAGAGGAGAAATGGATATGGAACTTATTCTTGGTATCGACCTCGGCACCACCTATTCCTGCGTCGCGTGGGTGGACGAGACCGGCAAGCCCCAGATCATCAAAAATAAGGAGGGCTTTCTGACCACACCCTCCGTGGTATTCTTCCGCAGCAAGACGGAGCAGGAGGTCGGCGACGCCGCCAAGCAGTATGCGGTTATGTATCCGGACCGCGTTGTTTCGCAGATCAAGCGCCACATGGGCGAGGCCGGCTACAGTGTCTTTATGGACGGGGCGGATCTTCGCCCCGAGGAGATCTCCGCCCACATCCTGCGTAAGCTGGTCCAGGACGCGGTCACCACCCTGCGGGAGGAGGGCGCGATCCCTACCGAGGAGCCCGAACGCATCGCCGCCGTCATCACCTGCCCTGCCTACTTTGGCGCGGGAGAACGCCATGCCACCCGCACCGCCGGGGAGCTGGCCGGCCTTCGCCTGCTGGCAGAGCCGGTCAATGAGCCGACCGCGGCTGCCACCCTGTTCGGCGTGCTGCAGCAGGGCGACACCCGCAATGTTCTGGTATACGACTTGGGCGGCGGCACCTTTGACGTCACCATCATCCATGTGGAGCCCGGTTTGATCGATGTCGTCTGCACCGGTGGAGATCACCACCGCGGCGGCGTTGACTGGGACAAGGCACTGATGGAGCTTGCGCTGCAAAAGGCGGAGGATCAGGGGATCTGCTCTGCCGACGAGGTCTATGACGATCCGGAAGCCCTTCAGGAACTGACCCTTTCCGCCGAGGAGGCCAAGATCAACCTTTCCGCCAGGGAGCGTGCCATGCTCCGCTTTACCTGCGGTGGCAGGACAGCCCGCATCGAGGTCACCCGCAAGGAATTTGAGGATGCCACCGCCGACCTCCTGCAGGACACCCTGCGGCTGACCGACGATATGCTGGCTGTGGCAGCCAAAAAGGGCTATCCCCTTTCCTCCATCGACGAGCTGCTGCTGGTGGGCGGTTCTACCGCCATGCCGCAGGTCGTGCAGGCACTCCAGCAGAAGTACGGAAAGACGCCCCGCAGCTTTGACCCCGCCGGTGCTGTGGCAAAGGGCGCGGCGCTCCTTGCCCAAAGGGCCGCCGCCGAGGAAGCAAAGGGCTCCTCCGATGGGGACGCGCCCATAGGGCGGATCGGGGATGTGAAGGTCCATAATGTTTCCAGCCGGAGCTATGGTGTCAACGCCTTTGACATGAAGGACGATGTCGAAAAGCTGTTTATCATCATTCCCCGGAATGCCACTCTCCCGGCGGAGGGACACAACCGCTTCAACCCGCGGACCGACAACCAGCGCAGCTGCCGCTTCGCCGTGATGGAGAGCCTGAGCCATCAGGAGATCGCCCCGATGAGCGAGGGGAAGGAGCTGGGCGAGGCGCTGCTGGAGCTGCCCTCGGGCTGCACCCGCAGCACCGTCATCGATGTGACCATGAAGCTGACAGAGGGCGGGCTGCTGGAGCTGTATGCCATCGAAAGGGACGGAGGAAGGGAGGTCCACGCGGAGTTCCATGTGGCGGGCGGCATGAGCGAGCAGGAGCTGGCGGAAGCGACCGACCGTATCAGCCATTCCACCGTGGAGTAATGCGCTATGAGTGAATCCCGTCCGAATTTTATTCTGCTTCTGGGGCTGGAGATGAGCAGCCCCATCACCGATGACGCGGTAGAGGAAGCCATCAGCCGCTTCAAAACACAGCTTACCCTTGATGAAAAGAATCCCCGCCGCGCCGCCGACGCCGCTAAGCGGCGGCGGCTGCTGACGGAGCTGCAGCGGGTCATGCGGGATCCCTCCCTGCGGGAGAGGGAGATGGCGGCGGCGCACACCGCGCTGAAAAGCGCAGAAGACGATGCGTTTGCCGAGGCGCAGGCCTACGCGTCCAAGGGCTTTCTGACGCCGAAGGAGTTCGAGGCGCTGGCGGATCGCTACGCCTCCCGCGGCATTTCGCGGCAGGCGCTGGAGAAGCTCTGCTCCCGCATCCGGATCCAGGAGCAGCCGGATGCTCCTGTCAAGGAGGAATCCATTTCCCCCGACCTGCGGGAAGCGCTGGAGCGATGGCTGGAGGAACAGAATTTCCCCTTTTATAGCCTCTATGATTTTCTCGGGGTCGAGCCGCCCTGCACGCAGGAGGTCCTGCTCTCCCGCGTAGAGCAGAAGGAGCGGGAGATCCTCCACGCTGTTGACCCAACGCAGGAGCTGCTGGCCCAGCGCCCGCTCTGCGCCCTCTGCCGCAGGATCTTTGAGGATGAAGACGGCGTCAGGCGCTATAACAACTATTTTAACGGACACCCCCTCCCCCGGCTCTCCCTCATGATATGCCGGCAGGGAATGACAAACGGGGGTTTTGTCTCCGCCGCCATGCGGCAGAGTTTTATTCAGTATGCCATGCAGCAGGAAAAGCTGACCGAGGAGCAGGCGGCCTATCTTGTGGATCGGGTCTGCCGCGCCGAGGGCTTTCGGGTGGAGCTTCCGGCTCCGACACCCGCACCCCAGCCGAGCCCCGCACCTACGCCCACGCCGCCTCCTGCGCCCACGCCGCCTCCCGTGCCAAAGCCGGTGACGCCGCCGGAGCCGAAGCCTGCGCCGGACCCTGCTCCGCCCCCGCCGCCGGCCGAGGAGTTCAATGAAGACGATCTGCCGGAAATCCCTACCCTAAAGTTCGGCCAGCTGCCGGAGATGCCAAAACTCACCTTTCCCTGCTCAAGCGAGAGCGATTATTACATTGACCGGATGATCGATGCCATGCAGCGGCAGAGCGACGAGCCGCAGGAGGTGAAAAAGGGGCTTCGGCACTTGCGGGAGAATTACTCCTTCTCACCCAAGGTGCAGATGCTGCTGCTCTCTTTCGAGGCGGGCTGCGGCACCAATATGGAAGAACTTTATCTCTCCCGCACCGATATTACCAAATGCCCCAGTTGGCAGGGGGCGTACGCCGCCAATCCATGGAACAGGGAATTTCTGCTCCTTGCGGCGGCCTATTCCCGCTGTAATGCACGGGGGAAAATGCTCTGCATTCCGACTGCCCTGGCAGTCACCGCCTTTTATGCGGCGCTGTTCTGGCTGCGTGTCCTCCCCCGCACGGAGGAATGGATGATGAACATCAACGAATCCTTCCTGTATGCGGTGGCGTATTTGTTTCCGATCCTGCCGCACTCGCTGTCCATGGGGCTTTGCAGCCGGCTCAATCGCCAGAGCGGACCGCTGCCGAATATCCTGCGTTTTGTATACTGCGGGGGCTTGTGGGGCTTCGCCGCGTATCACGGCTTCAGCTCCCAGACGTCCTTCTCCTTCGGCTGGGTCGCCGGCTTTCTGGCGTTTCTCATTTTCTTCGCGGCATTTGCGTTCACCTTCGCGTGGCCGGGGTTATTCGTCTCCGGCAAGAGCCTCATCGCTGTTCCGCGCCGCAGTCAGATGATGGCACTCATCGGTATCGTCCTGCTGAGCGTCCTGGCATTTTTTCTCAAGGAAAGCGTCCTGCTTGCCTTCCCCATACCGATGCTGATCGCGGTACTGATCCTGTCAGTCGTCACCGGGATCATGGCGTTCAGCGTGCAGTTTCTTTTGGTGCTGCCCTATGTCATTCTCGTGATTGGCTGCGTTTCTGAACTCGTAAAAATTCTGAGATAGTAAAAATTAACGGAAAGGAGATCCCGCTATGTCTGATTTTCGTTGCCCTTACTACTATTGGGACGGAGACTGGAAGTGTGAAAAAAGCTCTGACCAAAAAGCCACCCACTACGACTTTGATACCTATTGCACCAGCGAGGAAAACTGCAAAAACTGCCCGAATTATTATCGGTAAGGCTTCTCTGGGATAGGGTAGAGCTAATGCAGATCAGCACTCCTTCCATATGGAGGGACACCCCACGGCGTGGGATGCCATAATCAAAGAAAACAGCCAGCACAGCGTGAGAGCTTCTGGGAAGATCGAAGCTGGAGGAAAGGCGGGTGTGGCGTGTAAAGAACATCTCCATATCCGGATATGGGGATCTCCCGCCTCATGGGTGAATTTGAACTGGAAACCTATACGCCCGAAGATTTTGACCCCTATGTTTCCCGGCCTGCCTTAGTATTCACCCAGAGGGACAGCGGGCTGAAGGGCCTGTTTTATGACAGCAAGCTGGTCTACCCTGCGGATTATCAGGATATTATCTGGGGCGAGGATGGCTTCACATTGGTTCGCGGTGCCACGGAGACCTTGGCAACATGGGCTGAATTGGATGAACTGGCCGGATAATTCTGCGAATACGCACAATCATCGCATAGCTTTTTGCGGTCTGTCTGCCGGACTTGTGGAGGACACGACCGTGTCCGTTCCGGCTTCGTGCCGGAGCGCCCGCCGTCTCTAAAACCGCATCACGATGATAACGAGCGCCCGGTGCGCTGCCAAGCGGCAGAACACCGGGTGCTCGTTTCCGAAACGCAATAGATCATAGCGGCACCTCTTTCTCATGACTCCTTCAGCCAGCGGGAGAACTCCTCCGGCGAGATCATGCCGCTGTCGCATGCCTCCTTCTTCCTCCTGGCTTCCTCGCTCCAGGCGTAGAACGCGCTTTTGGTCAGCCTGCCGGCATTGATGCGGGCGAAACGCTTTTTGTACTCCCTGCGGTATTCCTTGAACACCTCGTCGCCCTGCTTGCGCTGCGTCCATGTGTTGATGGCCCCCATCTCCCGGCAGGTGCGGCCCTTGCTGTCGCAGATCCGGCCGCAGTACTCCATGCTGGCCTTGCCCGTTACGGCGAAGTAGCGCAGGCAGTTCTTGCATACCCGCATCCTCACCTCCCGCTTCACGCACTCCCGCACATGGAAATCGATGAGGTCGTAGATGTCCTTGGGATAGAGCACCTCGGCAAAGATCTTATGGTCGATGACCTCAAAGTTCATGGCCTGGGGCTGGAACTGGAAGGTGTTCAGCGTGTCGCCGCCCTCGGCGTTGTAGTAGGCCACCATCTTCTCGGATACGGATTTCTTCTCACCGTCCATGTCCAACGCCTGCGCGATCAGCCCCTTGATCTGCTTCTGCATGGTGTCGATGCTGCTGCAGAGATGGGGAATCTTCTTGTGGGGCAGCAAGTCCTGAAAATCTCCGGGTGCGGTGCTGTCCACCATTTTCAGACGCTCCAGCCAGTCCAGCCGCAGCAGCTCAAAGCAGATATGCCGGGGCGCCAGTTCATTCAAACCGGCCGCTACGATCTGCAGTTCGTTGTAATCCCTGGACTGATAAAAAGACAGCAACGCCTTGTCCATCTTCCTGGTGATGGGCTCCAGCTCCCATATATCCATATACAGCAGACTCATCAGACTTTCCGGAAACGGAAAGTCTTTTTTTATGGTCCGCGCTCTGTCCGCTGCATCGGTGTACTCGTAGTACTCCCTGACTCCGTCGATGTAGGTTTTGAAAATGTAGGTATGCATAATGGACGCTCCTTAAAACGGGATTAGACTTATGAAATGCGTAGTGTTCAATAAGACTTGACAACAGGGGATTGACATGTTATAGTATGCCCAGAAGTAGACGCAGGAAACATGTTTTATGAAATAAGTCTAATCTATTAAGGCAGATATGTCAACCATTATTTTCGGAACCTTGAAAAGTGAATACCTGCCGCCGCAGCCTGAATGCTCTGGGCGAAGTGTCGCCACGAGCCCGCGAAGGGGGAGCGCACCAACGGAGCGAGGGCGCGGCGTACAGCAGAGAAAAATCATAGGGGGTGAGATCGAAATACACATTACCGACAAAAACTGAATACGCTCTACCAACAAAGCTGCAAGGAGGACACGATTTGAAGAAAAGCATTTATACCAGCTATGACGAACTGCCCCTGCTGCTGAATGTGAAGCAGCTGGTGGATCTCATGGGAGTCTCGGACTCCAGCATCTACGAACTCATTCAGGAGGATGACTTTCCCTCTCTGCGGATCGGCAAGCGCATCGTCGTTCCGAAGGAGGAACTGCGGAAATGGATCACCGTGCACACGAAGGGGGCGTCGGAATGCTGAACACGCCCTATGTGAAGAAGGACACCATCAAGAATTTCTTTCCCGTTCCCAACGCAGTCTTTGATCTGGGACTGCACCACATGGAGATCAACATCTACGCCTACCTCCTCCGCATTGAGGATCGCCGCACCTACCAATGCATCGTCAGCTACCCCACCATCGCAAAGAAGCTGGGCATCTCGGTCAATACCGTGGCAAAATACGTTGCTGCACTGGAAGAGCATGGGCTCATCCGAGCAGAGCGCACGGAGATCATCACCAAGGAGGGCCTCAAGCGCAACGGCTGTCTCAGGTACACCATCCTGCCGATCCGATATGCCATTGACCTGTTCCATGCACGGCAGCTATCGGAATTAGAATTCGCTACGGCGCGGCAAAAGGCGAAAACGAAAGCCAAAAAGCTGGGCACTGCGTTCACTCCGGCAGCGGGAGAGCAGAGCGCGTAAAACGGCAAAGTATGCCCTCCTGACCCGTGGCCGCGCAGGGTTTTGGGAGCACGCGGCGCGCGCCGAGGGTAGTGGTACCACCCCGTCTCGCTGAAGCGGAATTTGCTGTTTTTTGGGCGCGAAGATCACGGCATCAATAGACCTGCGGCGGCAGGCATAAAACGGGAAATGTGCGCCAGTGACACCCGGCCCGAGGTTCTTTGGCAACGCGAAGCACAGCCCATGGGTAGGGACACCTCCCCGTCGCAGCCGCACCAGTTTTACCCCCCTAAAGCCGCTGTGCGCGGCTTTAGGGGCGGTGGCGGCATCCCCGCACCCTGGACAGGCATCGGCACTGTTTGCCATGCCTTTCGCCCCAACTGCGGGGGATGAGCCGGAGATGTGCCTGTTCGATAAAAGTACAAGATAAAGAGAGGTGGTCGCAAAGCGACCCCTCTCGCCCACAAAGCCCCGCAGTGCGGGGCTTTCCGAGGATGCCGCTCTGAGGTCGGTTTAGACCTTCTTGCGGGTCTTAGGTGGTCGAAGAGACGAAAAATCCAGACACCGTGCGGGTTTGCGCGGTGTCACACCAGAAAAAAAGGAGAAAACAATATGGAACACGAGAATAAGACGCGGATCCCCGCTTGGCTCAGACCCTCGACGATCCGCCGCATGGACGGCTGGCTGGAGGAGGCTAACTGCAAAAGCCGCAGCGAGTTTATCGAGAAGGCGCTGCACTTCTACATGGGCTATTTCGGCGCGAAGGATGCAAGCGAGTACCTCCCCGACGAACTGACAGCGACGCTGCGCGGGATCGTGGCGGACAGCACCAACCGCACCAACGGCATTCTCTTTAAGTGCGCGGTGGAGCAGGGCATCATGGCCCACACCATCGCCGCACACTTCGGCGACGCTATGGAGGACCGCCGCGCCCTGCGCGGCTATGTGACGGATGAGGTCAAGCGCACCAATGGGCAGATCAGGTTTGAGGATGCCCAAGACATCCAAAGGATGCTGCCGGAGTTTGATTAAATCCGCAGTAAAGCCGACCCACGCAGGAGAGTGGCACGGTTGAATTGTTGCTTTCGCAGAAAATATGCTGGCGTCGAATATTTCTCTCGCTATTTCTCTGCGTTATCGGTATTGTGTGTTTGTAAAATGACTTGTGGGCAGTGCAGGGAATGCAATGCCTATACAAAGAAAAACAGGCAGGAGGGATAACTCCAAATGGCAAAACGAAGGCCATCCGGCGACGGCATGGTACGCAAGCGTGACGATGGCCGCTGGGAAGGCCGCATCGTAGTGGGACACAAGGACAACGGCGACTCCATCTTCCACTATGTGTCTGCAAAGACACAGAAGGCCCTGCTGGAAAAGCTGCACAAGAGCATCGACGAGTATGACGGTGCCGAACTCACGGAGGACAGCCGCATGACGCTGGGAGAGTGGCTGGACATCTGGTTGAGGGAGTGTGCCGAACCGTCGGTCCGACCATCCACATACAAGGGCTACCGTGGGTATGCAGAGCGAAATATCAAACCCTTCCTTGGCAGCAAACAGATCAGCAAAATAACTTCTGCCGATGTCCAAACCTTGTATCGAAAGCTGCAGAAGGAGGGCAGCGTGGACGGCGGCGCACTGTCTCCCGCCACGGTTTGCAGGATACACAGCGTCCTGCATCAGGCATTGAATGTAGCCGTTGACCGCCACCTGATCGTAAAGAACCCAACCGATGATGTGACGCTGCCGAAAAAGGTGAGCACCGCCAAGACCATCCTCAATGACAAGCAGCTGGAGCGGTTCATGGAAGCCATAAAGAACGATGAGCGCTGGCACGACTTCTTTTATCTGGAGATCACCACCGGCCTGCGGCGGGGCGAACTGTGCGGACTCATGTGGACAGACTTTGATGCGGAAAAAGGAACGCTGACCGTCCGCAGAACACTCCACAACAAGGAGGGCGGCGGTTACTATGTGGGCGAAACGAAAACCGGTGCGGGACGCAGGATCATCAAACTACCGCCCAGCACGATGCAGCTGCTGTCCGAGCGAAAAAGGACATCCATCTCCCGGTGGATCTTCCCGAACCCGATCCACCCGGAAGACCCCATCATGCCGAACAGCGGTTACACCCGCATGAAAAAGCTGCTGGCGGAAGCAGGGCTGCCCGATATGCGCTTTCACGATCTCCGGCACACCTTCGCCACTCACGCGCTGACCAGCGGCGTGGATGCCAAAATGCTCTCCGGCATTCTGGGCCACACGAAAACCTCGTTCACGCTGGACACCTACACCCATGTCACAGGGGATATGCACCGCAAAGCGTCAGGGATCGTGAGTGAGTTTATGAATGACTTTGTGGTGAAGGAGTGATCACATGGCAAGGAAACGCAAAAACGGTCAGGGCACTGTCCGCTTGAGAAGCGACGGACGGTGGGAAGGCCGTCACATCGTGGGGTACGATGAAAACGGAAAGGCAAAGCAGAAAAGCGTCCTGGCAAAAACAAAAGCGGAATGCGTGGAAAAACTGAAAAAGCTTCAGGAGGAGTACACCGAGGTCGCCTCCTTCAAAGTCAAACCGGATATGCGGTTTGGGGATTGGATGAACTACTGGTATGAGAATCACTGCAAGCCATCTATCCGCCCCACTACGCAGAAGGGTTATGAGGAGTGGATCTATGTCCACGCCATTCCCGGTCTCGGGCATATCCCGCTGAACAAGCTGACGCAGGCAGACTGCCAGAAGTTTCTGAACGAGATGAAGGCCAACGGCAGAAAGACACATCGGGACACCAAGGGCCCGGAAATGGCGGAGCGGTCGGTGCGAAGCTGCTATCATGTAATACGGATGGCGCTGGACAGGGCAGTCAAGGATGGCTTGATCAAGAAAAATCCCATCCTCGGCGTCAAGCTCCCACCGCCAGAGCCGAAAGAAATGAAGGTGCTGTCCAAAGAAGAAATTCAGCGATTTCTGACACAGGCCAAAGCGGAGGGGATGTACGAACTCTTCCTGCTGGAGCTGACCACAGGACTTCGCCGGGGTGAGATACTGGCTCTCACATGGGATGACCTGAACTTTGAGACAGGGGAACTCCATATCAGCAAGCAGGTCACGCCGGTGGGTGGCAAGAATATCATCAGCGAGCCGAAAACCAAAGCAGCGTTTCGCACGATCATCCTGCCGCCAGTTATGGTAGGACTTCTGCGGGAATATCGGAAAGAAGTATTCTCCCCGCTGATGTTCCCATCCCGCATCAAGCCGGACCAGCCTATCGACCCGGGCTATGTCCGCAAGCGGCTTCAGCAGATACTGGAGCGGGCAGACTGCAAAAGGGTGCGCTTCCATGACCTGCGCCACACCTTCGCCACCATGTCACTGGAACACGGCATGGATGTGAAGACACTGTCCGCCATCATTGGCCATGTCTCCGCCAAGACCACGCTGAATATCTACACCCACATTACCAACGAAATGCAGGAAAATGCCGCAGCCAGCATCGACCGCGGCATCGCAAAGGCAGAAATATCCCGACAGAAAGCAGAAGCTGCATCAGAGGCGCAGAGGTTTGAACCGTACACACCGCCGCGCCGCAGACCCGGCACGGGCTACATCAAGCAGCTCAAGGAGGATCTGTGGGAGGGACGGTACTCGCCCGTCTGGCCAGATGGGAAGAAGCACTCCCGCAATGTGTATGGCCACACGAAGGAGGAATGCGAGGAAAAGCTGGCGAAGCTGATCCTGCAAATGAAAGCGGAGATCGCTGCCCTGCGGAATGGGACGGCTGCGGAGTATCCGGACGGTGTCAGCCCCAAGAAAAAGCAGCTGGCGGAGTACCTGCGCCAGCACCCTGGCGTGAGCAATAAAAGCTATATCGCACGGGAAACAGGCATGGACCGCACCACGGTACAGAAATACTATGATGAGGTCAGAGCAGAACTGGCAGCACTGGTTGACCAGTAAAACCAAGTTTAATCGGAGCAAGGAGCTGTTACTGGGAACGATTAAGAGAAAAAGGTACTATCTTCTTTCGAAAAATTATGATAGAATACAATCAACCCTATATGTAGGTGATGGATATGAAAAACTTTATTGCCAAACAATTAAATAGTGGTGCCGTAGCATCTATTTGGAACTGTGATGCGTTGGAGTGCTATAGTAAATGGCCATCCCCAACAGCGATAATAGTAGACGGTCCTTACGGGGTAGGTGGATTTCCTGGTGATCCCAAAACGGTAGACACCTTACCTCAATGGTATGCAGCGCACATTGCCGCATGGTCTGCTGCGGCAAAGCCAAATACAACACTTTGGTTTTGGGGTACCGAATTGGGGTGGGCTACAGTCCATCCTATTCTACTGGTAAATGGCTGGGACTACCAAGAGGCCAATGTTTGGGATAAGGGTATCGGTCATATTGCAGGCAATATTAATTCTAAAACAATTAGAAAAACACCCGTTGTTACGGAAGTGTGCGTCAGATATACAAAGAAAGTTTTACTTCCATTACATGATGGCACTGCCGTTCCCATAAAAGAGTGGTTGCGTGCAGAGTGGAAACGCACTGGCTTACCATTATCAAAAACCAATGAAGCATGTGGTGTAAAAAATGCAGCAACAAGAAAGTATTTTACTGCCGATGGTTTGTGGTACTTTCCGCCAGCCGATGCAATGGAGAAGTTATCCTTGTATGCCAACCAACACGGAATAGAAACACCTAATCCTTATTTGTCCATTGATGGAAAAACACCTGTTACTGCTGAACAGTGGCAGCAAATGCGAGCAAAATGGAACTATAAACACGGGGTTACAAATGTCTGGCATATTCCTGCCCTGCACAATGCAGAGCGACTTAAGAAGCGCAACGGAAAATCTCTGCACTACAATCAAAAGCCTAAAGAGATTATCAACTATCTTATCGAGACTTCCACAGACCTTGGAGATGTTGTGTGGGATCCCTTTGCTGGATTGGCTACTGTGGGTGTCTGCAGCCTTGATTTAGGAAGGAAATGCTACTGCGCTGAAATCATGAATGAAGTATACCAAAATGCCGTCCAACGGCTCCAAAATGCTATTAAAGTAGAACTCGAACTGAACGGAGATGTAATATGAGTATTATTGAAATTGCATATGACAAAGCTCTTGAAGGCGAGGAATTCAATAAAATAGATATATCCACAATTCCATCCGAAATTATTCCTGTATGTCCCGAGAAGGTATCTGATTGGATTGATGATGGAATAGAAGTTGAAGAAGAGTTGGTCAGTTTGGCAAAGCGTATTCGCGAGGTTGCCTTGCCTGCACTTGTTGACTACTTTGAATTTGACCAGGAGATCGGCGGAATTCGTGCAACAGATTTGTTTAGCCTAAACTCACTAATGGGTGCAACAATTGAAGATCAAGTTGTTAATACGCTCAACAAGCATCGTAACACTTGGGATGATGGTCATTGGGGGGAATATACATTTGTCCGATCTGCTCAAGCGTTTCCGGATGTTCGACTGGTGCATCGGAGCAATTCTGAAGATATCAAACTTGGAATTGAACTAAAAAGCTGGTTTTTGCTGTCTAAAGAAGGCGAGCCATCTATGAGATTTGTTCCTCACCCAGACGCTTGTGCAGCATTGGATATGGTATGTGTTGTACCGTGGTATTTGAGCAATGCAGTTTGCGGAAAGCCGCAAGTTGCACGCCCTTGGGTACAACAAGCAAAGTATGCTACGAAATGGAGCATGTTTTTTGGCAGTTTTTACGGCAAACTGATAAGGCAACTACGCTGGAGTCACGAAAATTCAAGGCTATTCCCCCGTGTTCCCCGTATCCTAAAAAGTCCGATAATATTTCCCTGCATCCAGTGAATGACTCTGGTGGAAATTACGGCAGACTCCCCCGGTATAGGCCCATTATGGATACATTCTGTGAGGAAGCACTTAATACCGAAATTTTAGGAATTAAAGCCGAAAGTTGGAGGTATTTTCTGCAAATACAAACTGACAGCGTAACTGTTAATGACATAAAAAAGAAGTTAGCTTCGAAATTTGGCATTACTGATTTTTCAGATTCTAATCGAGTAATCGAGCTGATCTCTTCAGTCTTAAGAGAGTTGCCAGAGAATTTAGTAAGATAAGCCTGCTCCATATATGTCTGGGCAAAGAAAACTGCGGGCGGTGAGTTTTCAGTGCTCACTGCCCGTGTTCTCGTAAAGTGGTCAAAAATATAGCCGTCTGTGGTATTATTGTGGTCAAACGAAAAATCACCACCAAAATGGCGGTGATTTTTCTCAAAATGGTGGACCCAATCGGGATCGAACCGACGACCTTACGGATGCGAACCGTACGCTCTCCCAGCTGA
>ENA-UONT01000654-UONT01000654.1-human-gut-metagenome-genome-assembly--contig:-CS20-NODE-654-length-37951-cov-13.736225_pt1 | contig 37951 bp, 65 predicted proteins | sample MGYA00242459_ERZ724006 | MGnify/ENA metagenome assembly ERZ724006 | reverse complement strand
CGTTCCGCCGCTGCCCGTTCCGCCGCTGCCCGTTCCGCCGCTGCCCGTTCCGCCGCTGCCGTATCAGACAGTAAAAGTCCGCCTCCGAATATTACTTTTTTGTGTTTTCGTTGAGAATCCAATCGCGAAATAAAAGTGCAGTCTTCTTTTTTTATTTTTAAATGCACTCCATATTTTGCATACTTTCCCAGCATCGCCGAGGTTACGACGTGATCTGGATATTCAAATTTAGGAAGTTCGATTCTTTCTTTTTGCCGAAGCATTTTGCAAGTATTCTTGATGACGTCCCCTAATTCGGGCGCAGTCTGAGCTACCACTTCCTCTGTTAAATTGGTTATAAACCCCGTGTTCACTACGGCACCATTCTCATATGTAATACTTGCATCGCAAAGAATATGGTTCGTATGTTTTAATATTTTTATCCCGGAGAATATTGTTAAGGCAGGTGCAAATAGGAAAAATTTGATTTTATGATCAATGTAAAATTCGCATATCTTTGAAATTATAGAAAACGGCGGATTATCCAGCACGACACAGCCATCCGGATAGTCAAAATTCTCGTAATCGCCACCCGGCCAAAATGGGCGGACGATACGCTCCGGATTGATGTTGTATTCTCTGCACGCCCAATCCCGCACCACATCATAAACCTGCGGCGGCGTCATGCAGTCATCTGTTGTTTTCTTTGGTTTGAATTTTTCAACAAGTTCATCGTAGGTTTTACTTTTCATTCTTTTTTCTCTCCCACAACAAAACCCCGCCGCTCTGCGACAGGGTTTTGTTGACCGTTATATCCAATATCATCATGAAAGGAGGACAAAATGTACGCTTATTATCATACACATTTCCTTGATACCATAGTAACAGTGAAAAATGCGACATGTACGACATTTATAAATTTTTTAAAAATCTTTCTGCTCTCTTTTGTACTGCTTTTTCTGTTGAATTGCATATTCGTGCGACCTCCATCCAACTCAATCCCTGCTCGTATCTCAAACGCAAAATATTTCGAATCTCCGGATTATCCAGTTTATCCAAATACTTTTCCACTTCCAACAATTCCCGCTCCAGTTTCTTTTTCTTCCGCTGGAGTCTCATCTGTAATGTGCTTTCCCTCGACTGATCCACGCCCTCAATTCGGAAATGGCGGATACTGTAAGGAAACTCGTCCGATGATCCAGAAACGATATCGGTTGCCATTGTCTTTCGGTTGCTGTGAATTATGAGTTCTAATCCTTTGATTTCTCGACGTATCTTAGCTATATTCTTTAAATTTTGCTCAAATTCCCCCACCCTCATGTCACCTTTCTTCCTGCTCAAGTTCTTCTGCGGTGATATCAAAAATCAGCTGCATCATGTCGATACAGATCAGGACATCCGTCATTTCTTCTGCCAGTCCGACACGGCATCCTATCTGCTCCGTATGGTTTTTAGCCCGCTTGTACTTTGTGATTTCTTTGATCAACTCCGCACATTCTTCGGTGCAAATTGTCAGGGTCTCGTCTGCGCCATGATGATCGATCAGCTGTTTGAGCTGCTTTCTGTATTCTTTAGATTCCATCCTCATCACTTATGTACTCAGCTTTTCCTGCAATCTCCATCCCGCAAGCCGCATAACCAGCCAGATCGACATAATTATTCGCCGTCGCCGTCGCCGCTGCCGTTGCCGTTGCCGTAACCGCTGCCGTTGCCGTAGCCGTAACCGCTGCCATAACCGTTGCCGTTGCCATCGCCGCTACCGTTGCCGCTGCCGTAGCCGCTGCCGTCGCCGTTGCCGTTGCCGTTGCCGTCGCCGTCGCCGTAGCCGTCGCCGTCGTCGTAGCCGTAACCGCTGCCGTTGCCGTTGCCGTAACCGCTGCCGTTGCCGTAGCCGTAACCGCTGCCATAACCGTTGCCGTTGCCATCGCCGCTACCGTCGTCGTAGCCGTAACCGCTGCCGTTGCCGTTGCCGTAACCGCTGCCGTAGCCTAATCCGCTGCCCATTCTTCAACTCCTTCGATAGATTCCTGCGCTTTTATTGTGCAATCTAAAATCTCGATTGCTTCCGTCACAAGGATTCGGTCAACTGGTACGGCAAATTTACAGTTTTCCGGTTTGCAAGTACCGTCTACAGCCAACTGCGACAGGCTGGCCGCGCCGTCCCAGTACCAGATACGGCGTACGTTTCGCATAGTCACTTCTTTGCCGTCTCTTTCCTCGATGTATCCGGCAAATACTCCTGCGGAATACGTTCTAACTATCTTATATGGCATACCATTAAGGTCTACCGCGGATATGGTCTTATCCAATTCCTCTACAGGCACATATGTTATTCCATTAATATTGATTGTGTTCATTTTAATCCTCTCTTTACTTGCTATCCCCACTGTTCAGCCATAGCTTCCGCAATGCCTTTAAATGTTTTTGATCTGGTCTTAGGATCACGCTCTTTCCTGCCTTGGAATTTTCTATAGTTACCATTTGCGTCTTTGCATCCCCCGTTAACGTAAGGCTCATGGTGTTCCAGCGCATCGCATTGTAGGTGCCATTCTGGATGACCTCCGCTACACGGTTCAATGTCGCAACTGTAAGTCTCATGTCCCCGTTTTCGGAAGGCTTTACAGACCGCCTGACTCTCTTCGCATGCCACTAATATTTTCATTTTACTACCTCCCATCCCTGTACCGTCTTTCTCAGCTGCTCCACTTCTCTTTTTAAATCACAAATTTCAGCTGATTCTGACGTCCTGATTCTATTTTCGATAAAAGAGGTTACTGCACCGCTAAAAGTCCGTGCATAACCGCTCACGCGTCTCTCAACGGTCTTTTCTTCTCCCGTCTGCTTGTTGGTTGACGTCACAAGGCAGCTGATCCAGTAGCAGTATTGATCACTGTTTAAAAAGTGCTTTTCGTCGAGCGCGATTTTCATCCTTCTTCCTCCTCAATCAGCTCCACCACAATCCGGGGATTTTTCCTGTCCACATAAAACCGATCCTCAAAGCCAGAGATGTCTTTCCAGCCATCATTCGGCAGGATCTTAGATTTTACAAGCGCATCCTGAATCACTTTCCGTCCAAAAGAGGAAACATTGTCTTTGTCTCTCCTTCGATCTGCGCAATACCAGTGATATATCATGTACACTGGTCCTTCTGCCTGCCATTTGCCAAGTCCGCGCAATGAGCGAAGCACAATACTTTCCGCCCGCTTTTTCAACTCTGCACCCTTGTAGCGGTTTGTCCGTTCTGCTGTGATGTACTCATTTAGACCAGGCAGGGCGCCACGAATAATAATTTTTTGCTTCAATCACACCACCTCAAAGCCTGTTTCCTCTGCAACTGTCCGTCGAATATCCTCCGGCGTCAACCTGCCTGCTGCAATATCATTTGCTACTTCCGTGATTCCTTTGCATACGCGATCAAGTCGTTTTTTACCAAATCCCTCACGAGCATGCAGCGCCCAAATCGTGCACATTAAATACAAATTTATGATCTTGTCTGCCTCCCTGCGATTTTCCTGTTTCCACTTAGCCGCAGTGATGGTGATTTTACGCTTCTTTGCCATATCTCTGATTTTTTCTCCGATCTTTTGCAACCCAGATCCGATGCCCCTGACTCATTTCCCGTATCCTGCTTCCAATCCCCTCGTCGATCTCATCGAGATCATTGAGGTTCCTTTCTGTGCTAATGATTGTCAACAAATCATTCCGATATCGATAGTCCAACAGTTCAAAAGCAAGTTTGAGATCTGGTACGGAGGTTCCTCCTTTAAACAGATCATCGATGTACAGGCACTGTGCCTTCTTCAGCGGTTCCATTCGCCGGAAATACTCCTCTTTGTCCGTCGTCACCGCCTTAAGCTCAACGGAATCTTCTCTCCAAAGCATATACCGCACGGCCACACCCTTTTTCAGCATTTCCCCCGCAATAGCAGTACAAAGATGCGTCTTGCCTGACCCAGGCTGACCGCAGGCTACAAACCATCCCTGCGGATGTTGCGCATATTGTTTTGCCGCCTGTTTCATTTTCCGCTGCCAATCTTCTTTTTCCACAAAGGAGTCGAATGTCTTTACCTGAATTGCCCGCTCTAAGCCGCTTTGTTTGATCTGGCGAAGACTTTTGCGTATCTCCATACACCCGCATTCCTCATACACTTCCCTTCCATCAATCAGGCGAAGGAAATGCCCTTTGTTGTGACAAAGTTTGCAATCGAATCCCGTCAGATCTCCTGCTTTGTTGTTATACCGTTCAATCTGCTTTGCCCGCAACGCTGCGAAATCGCTACAGAATTTCTTCTCCTTCGAACGGATTGAATTCTCCCTGCTTACTGCTGCATCCTGCATTTTGCTCATTCCTCCTTCCGTCCTTTTGTGTCAGCTTTTCCCATACGATCCCTCGCCACCCGTTGGACATGCTCAGCTGGATCACGTCTGCAACGGCCTGCTCTCCATAAGCATCCAACTCTTTTTCGATCCGCGTCAGCAGTGACTTCAGGCCAGTCGGCTTATATGCCTCTCTGCGTTCCTGTTTGTAGGTCAGCCAATCATACACTACATGAGCAAGTACCTCGCCAAATCGTTCGGTAAGCTCATCCATGCTAACAGTGCTTGGCAAGCGCGCTCGCGCGCGTATATCCTTTTCCTTTTCCTTTTTCTCTTGCTTTTCCTTTTCCTTTTTCTTTTGTTGCATTTCTGTGTCAGAAACTGGGGTTTCTGCTCCGGAAACCGAGGTTTCTTCTTCCGAAACTCGAAAAAAGGGTGCATTTAATACAGGTTCGGCGCATTTTTCTTTCATTTCTTGATTTTCTGCATCCAAAACCCAGTATTCTTTCCTATTGATCACGCGCTTAGATGTCACTTCAGCGTATCTTTTCTGGATTCCTGCCGAAGTGAATATCCCCGCATCTAAGAGGTCAACCCGAAAGAGACCTATATCGCCGCAGTAGTGTATGACGTTGATCGCCTGATCTTTTTTCAGCCATCTGGAACCGACTGCCCGTACTGCAAGCAGTGCTGCCTTATCGATAGGCAGTTCCAGATAGTACCCGTTTTTATAAATCTGAGTCAGCAGGAAGTCGTAGATCACGACTCCCACCGGCCCATGTTCCGAAAGCAAATCTATGATTTTAAAATCCTCATAGAAATCCACATCTTTTCCGAAGTAATCCAACCCTCTTTTGGGTGGTCTCGGCATTTATTCCTCCTCGGCCAGTTCAAAACTGATTTTTTTGCCCTGAAGTACTTTTACTATATGGAACGCTTCCTCTAATGTAAGTCCCTTAATTTCAAATCCATTGCAAGGTTCATCTTTTATCAGACAGAATGCGTATGTTGTATTTTCCCCTCTTTCGCGTACACTTCGATTCGACATACAACTCCCCCTTTCAGTTAAGCTTCGGTCCATTTCTGAATAGGTATCAGATCATCTAAAAGTATTTCTGCCGTATAGTATTCTTCACCACACCATGGACACCTTCTTCTGCGAACCTTTCCAGGTATGTCCGCTTTATTTACAACAGGAGTGCTGATGACATAGGCCGAATGCCCGCATTTAATGCATCTTGTAGGATCGACTGATTTCAATGATTCCGCCTCCTTGTAAATAACATTTAGAAAGGAACATCATCGTCAGAAATTTCATCAAAGCCCTCTGGTGTCGTCGAAGCGGTATGACTGTCAGAAGTATTTTCACTGCTGTTTTTCCTCGACAGAAATTCCAAATTGCTTACCACCACATCCGTCGTGTAAACTTTATCTCCGTTCTTGTTCACATAGGATCCAGTCTGTAGTCTTCCTTCTATCCCGATCTGACTGCCTTTCTCCAGATATTTCTGCATATTCTCGGCTGTCTTGCCGAAAGCAATACATCGGGGAAAATCGGCTCCGCGATCTTCCCCATTTTTATCTTTTCCTCTGTTAAGAGCCACAGAGAAATTACATACGGCTGTCTGACTGTCGGAATATCTCACTTCCGGATCTGCCGTCAGCCGACCGATCAATAGGACTTTGTTCATATCTCACCTCTATTTCATAGCGATCTGTTCTGTTTCAGAACCACTTTCTGCAGATTCCGCAGCTTCCTCTACCACATCCGCTTCTTCTGCATCTTCAAAAACATTCTCGTTCGGTAGATCCGTCATATCACTGCTGAGTTCCGTCTTAATGGTCTCATCCGCTGCAACTGCACGAGCGAATTCCGTTTTAATCGGTGCATATTTCAGTACTCTTTTAATTACACTCTTCTTCGCCATCTCGTCGAATGACGTTTTCCACGGACTAAAACTGCTGTTATACGCCTGAGAATACTTCTTCGCATGTTCCTGCACATCCTCTTTTGACATTACCTCGAATCCGAAACCACCGTTTACGAGCGTATAAACTGCATAGTAACAGATGACCTCCCCGCGATCCTTTAAAGCCGGTCTATGTATCAATTCCGGTTCCAGCCCATAGGCATAGGAGAATTCATCATTCTCATGTACGACATGCGCTTCGATATTTTTAAATTCACCGGAGCGATGCGCAAGTTCAATCATGCCTTTGTATCCTAATTGAAACTGCGCTTCCATTCTGCCTTTGTTCTTGAAAGGAATCAGATAAGCCTGTCCCAAAGGTGTATTGGGTTCGAGACCTAACTGAGCTGCGGACATCAATGCCCCCATAAAGCTCTGGGGCGAACACTCCGCAAGTTTTGGATTGCTGCTCACCGCGGTCAGCGCCATTCTTGAAAAACGTTCTGCTGTAATCACGGACGGTAAAGCCGCTTCGATCTGCGGTTTCATTACCACAATCCAGTCTTTAATCGACCGCGGTTCTCTCTTTTCTGCAGGCGCGGCTGCAGCTTTTGTTTGCAATTTGTTCTTTACTTCGCTCATTTTTCCCTCCTCTACCATATCCGGAAAGTTCTCGTCGGATTGCCTTCCTTGCTGTATTCTTCGAAGATCTCCGGCATTTCTGCCTTCAATTTTTTAGAATCTAACGTCACCCGTGGCTTTGTCGTTTTCCATGTAATTTTACGATCTCCGATATATGCGGTATCTGCTTCTTCCATCTCCAGCTGGATCTCCTGCTTGATTTGCTCCTGTTCCTCTTTCAGGATGGACATCTGCTGACTGATCTCGTCGTATCGTTCCATTTGTTTACCTAACTGCGGCAGTTCCAGTATTTCCTCTTTCGAAGCGGTGTACATCTCTTTGATGGCATTGCCGGCAGATTCTGATCCGTCCGGCGGCGGCATCCGTTTTGCCAGTACGTGATTCTCCCAGAAATCTTTTTCTATCTGACAGAGGTTCTGTATCAATTCTTCGTCTCTGTCGATCTCGCAGATCACAAAGTCGATGCCCATAATCAGGCAGGCCAGATATACTTTCTCCATACCTGTGACCGCCATATAATGGTGGCACTGGATTTCATAGGATTCCGGACACTTCCCATCACTCCACTGCTCTGCTGCATAGGCGTTTGCTGTCTTACACTCAAGCAGTGCCTTCTCTCCAGTTACAATCCGATCGACATTTGCCAACATAAAAGGATATTCCTCGCTTTGCATCATGACGTTTTTGCGATGTACTTTCTTTCCAGTCGCTTCACAGAATCGTCGGGCCACATAATCTTCAAGATCAGTACCCACACGCATCGCTTCGGTCTCCACTTCCGCTTCGATCTTTTCGTTTGTCTTATCGACATAGACATCAATCGGCGATCTCCACGGATTCAATCCGCAAATCGCTCCGGCATCGCTGCCACCAATGCCTTGCTTTCGTAAGGCCAGCCATTCCTCCCGGCTAAGCCCCGATGTGCTGGATAAAATTTTCATCATATCCCTCCATATGCTCCATTACAATCTCCAGCAACGGCATCGCATCCAACAGATACGCTGCCATCAGAGACTGAAAGTTCGAATCAACATCTTTGCCGATCGCTTCCCTACAGGGTACACAGACGCCCTGTTTGTCCGATTCCACTCCACATACCGGGCAGACATAGGAATCTGTAATTTCCGTACTTCCGCATATCGGACAGCACGCAAACTCCTCTGCATATTCTGCGGAATGTCGTTCTACATAACCTTTCGGCTCATCAAATATTGTTTTACAGTTTCGACAGATCATCTGACTTCACCTTCTTACGATTCTATTTCATCCGCAATTTCAACTAATCTTGATGCAGTATCCTTCGGAATATCCTCCCCTTCCAGAAGCAAACTCCGAAAGTATTCATACAGAAACTCCCGCCGTACCAGGCATTCAAACCGGTGAGCAGAAATTGCGACTGCGTTGTCCATATATTTTCTCCTTTCCGAATTGCTGCACTCTTTGTTTTGTGATATGATGTTTATGGTTTTATTTGTTGAAGGTGCGTGTCCTATTTTTATAGGCATGTGCCTTTTTCTCTCAGCCGATATGTTTACGAATTCCATGGGTACTCCTTGCGACTTTGATATATGTAGGTTCGTTATTTCTTCCTTCCTGATCCCGTTCCGGTAGTTTGTCCAAAATCAGATATGCCGCTATCGCCATAGCAATCACGATCAGATCTCCGTCTAATGCCCAGTAGCCACGCATCAGGCGACAGAGAATGAGATAGCCGGCTGCAAGTGCAGTGCCAATAATGATTTTTTTCATTGTTTCACTCCTTTCGATATAGCTTGTCCCGTCCGGCAGGCATCAGCCTGCGTCTTCCTGAGATTCTTGCTTTTCTCCGATCTTAACGGCCTTCATTGTGATTTCCGCTCCAAACTGCTCAGACAGCAGTTTGCCCATGTAATCAACCATATCTTCTATGTTCAACTCTCCAATAAATTCTACTTTCGGCATAATCTCACCTCCTTTATGAGATTGTATGTTCTCGCGCTTGTACGTTATTCGCGTTCATTTATTTATTTCAACCCACGCCCTCCGCACGGAGAACGACATCATTCACGTTCAAAATCCTTGCACGCTTGACGAAGCGCATTATGTTCTCGATCATGTTTCAGACAGTATCCGATATGGATCCCTACCCAGCCGTAGACGTTTCCTCGATTCTGCCGGTGATACTGTTCATACCATGCACAATTAATGCAGGCTCTTACGGTATCGTCTACGAAAATACCCTTGTCGTGCTTCTTCGCACATACCTGTTCGATCTTTGCCGCTGTTGTCATTCTGTCACCCTCCATTTACGTCCATATTGGTCATTATTATTAACACCAATATAACGTACAATATGGTCATAGTCAATACTTTTTACGAACAATTTGGAGGTATAATAATGTTTGGTAAACGACTCCGCGCAGCACGTATGACCCGCAAACTCACACAACAACGATTATCTGATATGGTTAATATCGCTCTTCGGACATACCAGCATTATGAAAGTGGTACAAGATACCCCTCATATGAGCTGCTTGTACAATTCGCTGATATTTTACAAGTGCCTACTGACTGGCTTCTCGGTCGGGATGCTTATCTGAAATCTCTCGGAGTTTCCGTTGATGTATCCCTGTAATATCTTCGAGCTTATCCCATATGATAAAATCGCCAGTTCGATCCCCCTTTTCGAGATGCTGATAATATCTCAATCCTATATCCAACTTGTCCGCCATCGCCTGCTGCGTCAGCCCTGCATCCTGCCGGGCTTTTTTTAGATTCGCTCGCATGTTTGTTTATTTACTTCCCTTCTAAATAGCCCACATGACAATTTTTACTGTCACTGCGATCGTAATAGCTATTGCACATAAGGCCATAGTAATTGAAATAGCCCTTTGAAGCATGCGGGTCAGAGGACTCATATTGTTGTTATCCATGCCCATTTACCTCCTTCCTGCGCCTATGCACATTTTGCGGTTCGCATTATCCCAAAGATGACTAATCTGCTGAGCTTCTTTTAAAAGCTCAGTAAGATGGTTCACCTTTTCTATGGTTGCATCTAATTCTTTTGTATCTACCTTTACTACTGCTGATATTTCTTTCAAATTTTCCCTTTTCGAACCAATCGCTTCAAAATCATCACAAACAACCATACCTTTCTCACACCCCTCCACCATTCGAACGCCTCCGTTTTCCCGGATACGTGCATGCTTGCATACATGGCAAAGTTCTGTTATTTCTTTTTTGTTCTTTACTTTATCAATCACAGGTTTATCATCTGCGTAAAACTGCACTCCGCTCTCTCCTTCCTCTCCTTTTCATGTATACTAAGTATGAAAGGAGTTTTTTATGTTTATAGACCAAAAATCAAAAGATATGATCGACTTACTCATCAATAGCGAACCTGATGGACCGCGCAAATCTTTTTCGTATGGTTACATATGTGAGATATCCCATATGGATGCCGACGACATGTTTCCTATTGTGAAAAACTTGATTTCCAGCGGATACGCCGAATATGCATACAGTAATTCAAAGACTTTCGGTCAAAAGGATCGCGGCATCGCATTGACTCAAAGAGGTTTGAAATATGAGGAATACCAAAAGCTTGAATCAGGTGCACGCTGGAAAGAACGCATATTCGGTTTTTTCGCCGGTGTAATAACTACCAGTCTCGGTGTGTTGCTACAACACTTACTTACTTGAGTATCAACGCCACACACACTACGCACAGCGAACCGATTACGCTCCATATCACCCACCTCCATCCATACAGCGGATCGTCTTGCGGGCTTTTGCGAAAAGTGTTCATGTTTGTTTTTTCCTCCTTAGCTGGCGTAGTTCACCTTGTCTCTCAGCCACCTTCTGACCTCTGCACAATTGCAAGTTCGTTGCAAGTTCATTGCAAGTTCGTTGCAAGTTCATTGCAAGTTTGCTGGTATTTGCGTTGGCTGTGATATAATCTCCTTACAGGCTGTTGCAGCAGCCGAGTATTAAGAAAGGAGAAAAATAAAATGGATAAATCACAATTAAATAAAACTCTTGACGAGATTATTGAAAATTATCGAAAAGATATGGCGCTATTTGAAAATGGTTCTAATAAGACTGCCACATTAGAAGATTTAAATCGTCTTTCTACCATGACCTTCTATGCAATTTCCTCTTTGGCAAAAGTGATAAAGGATTCTATCGATTAATCCTCCCACGACCTCAGCTCCTTGCTGGGGTCACTTTTTACCGAAGAAGAAAGCATCCGTATATACCACTTCAGACTTTTCTTTCCATGTTCCGCAGTTGTGATCAGCTCCTCACTTTTCTCTAATTTTTCTATTCGGTTACATAAACTCTTCCAGTCTTTTCTTTTAACAATCATTCTTCTCACCTCCTCAGCTGGCGTCATCCTCCAGAAAGTACTCGATCGACACGCCGAAGTAGTCGGCTAATTTTTTGAGTTTGTCGACTTTGGGAGTACTAACTCCACGTTTCCAATCGTAGAGCGTGGCTGTTGATATTCCAGTGTCTTTTGAAACTCTATATATTGTTCTGTCGCAATCTTTAAGTAACTTATTAAATTTTTTGTACAACAATTACCCTCCCCTCTTTACACATATATCGGAAATATGATATATTGTGTTTTACAAACAGAAATATATTTCCGAGATGTAGTATCAGAATATATCACGGTTTTCTGATCTATCTCCAATATATCACGGTTTTATTTTATAGTCAATACAATTAAGAAATTTTTCCGTGATAAAAAAAGAGGTTTATTATGTATCAAAAATTCGAAAAGTTGCTAAAAGCTAATGGAATAACTCCTTACAGAGTTCATAAAGACACTGGAATATCGACAGCTACATTATCAGATTGGAAAAATGGAAAAAGCACACCTAAAAAAGATAAAATTGAAATTATCTGTAATTATTTCGATGTACCATTATCTTATTTTTATGGAGATGATGAAGAAAAAGAAAATACAAATCTATACTATTTAAACGAAGAAACCGCTCAGATCGCACAAGAAATCTTCGACAATAAAGAACTTCGACTATTATTTAGTGCAGCGCGTGATTCTTCTCCGGAAGATCTAAAAACTACACACGAAATGTTAATGGCTCTGAAGAGAAAGGAAAAAGGGGTTGATGATTAATGACATTGAACGTCCATCTGATTGATCTTCCAATCGGAGTAAAGGAAACCGTTTGCAGAAACGAAGATGATAGTTACAGTATCTTCCTTAATGCAAAGTGTAATTATGAAACACATTTGAAAAGCTATCAACATGCATTAAGTCATATTAAAGAAAATGACTTTGATAAAGATGATGTTCAGTCAATTGAATCAAGGTGCCAGAATGAACTTTGATTTTTGAGTTATATCCCGATCCCGAGAAAGGAAGGTAACTTACTTATGTCAACATATGAAACTATGGACTATAGAAAATATATGGGAAAGGCTGAAACTGAAAAAGCGCTCCTTACTCTACGCGGGCTTTTGCAAGGTATAACCATTGACGAAAAAGTCAATCGGGCCGAAATTGAAGAGTTAAGAAATTGGTTGCATATACACAAGACATATAAACACCAGTCTCCATTCAAGGAGTTGATTCCCGTCATTATCGAAGTTCTTTCTGATAATGTTCTGGAACAAGAAGAGATTGAAAATATTCTGTGGGTCTGCGATCAATTTAATGACGGTAAATATTATGGATTTATCACTCTGTCTCTACAGCTACTACATGGAATTTTTCATGGAATCTTAGCTGATAAAAAATTAAGTGACACAGAAATTAAAAGACTTAATGACTGGTTAGATTCAAACGAAGATGTCTTGATTGGAACATATCCGTATGACGAGATTCGAAGTTTAATCACGACAGTCCTTCAGGATGGAGTGATTACAGAAGATGAAAGAGGAATGCTAATTGCTTTTATGAGCGATTTTATTGACTGTGCAGAATCTTACAACATTTCCCAAAGAGAAATCGATGCGTTGAAGGAACAGTACCAAATCTCTGGAATCTGTAGCATGCAGCCTAATATTACTTTTAAAGATAAAATTTTCAGTTTCACTGGCAAATCTTCCAGAGCTTCCAGAACAGAAATTGCTGAAGCGGTAACCGATGCAGGAGGTACTTTCAAAGATTCAGTAGTAAAAAATACTGACTTTCTTATAGTGGGCGATGAGGGGAATCCGTGCTGGGCATTTTCATGTTATGGCCGCAAAGTCGAAAAGGCTGTCAACTTAAGAAAGTCCGGCTCAAAAATTCAAATTGTCCATGAAAACGATTTCTGGGATTGTATCGAATAAATTGACATTGTGCTGAAGAAAAATCATGCATACAAATGTTTTGGACAAGTTATCGGTAAGTTAAATCCTGAATGGGTTATTTAATTTATTTGCAACATTTATGTTTGCAAATATGTCTTATTGATTATCAATCATTTTACTTATACAAGGAGGATAAAAATGAAAAAGAAAATTTTAACGCTTTGTATTGCAGCATTTATATGTTTCAGTTTCGCCGCTTGCGGAACGAGCACAACAAAAATTTCAGCTAAAAATTTAACATTTGATATACCTACTTCATACTCGCGTGAAGAGCCAACTATAGACAGTGGCGATGAAGTAATCGCATCTGTATATATGAGAGATGATGGCTCACATACAATTTTCGAGTGCAATGTCATTGACCCCACCATGACAACAAAAGGAAATTCAGCAAAATATTTAAATGACAGATATGAATTTCAATCCCAAAAAATAGAAGATTCCTCTGATAATGGTGTAACTTCAAAACACTCGACTCCGGAAATATCCTCCACTGAAATTGCCGGAAAATACGCCGATAGATTTGATAGTTATAGCACATATATAAATGATGATGATGAAAACACAATATATACAACAAATATACTATTGGAAGATAATGGATTAGTATATGAAATATCTGCGTATTATTCAAAAGAACAGTCTGAAGAAATTGAAAATATTTTAAAAAGTGCATCATATGCATAAATCAATACCATGTGTATTCACATTTATTTTAAAAACTGAATGAATGGAATTATCGTAACAACCCGCCCACCTGTTGGCGCAGGAGGGCGGGATATTTTTATAAAAAATACGCATTAATACGCATTTTTTCATTGACTTTATGCGTATTAATGCGTATAATATAATTGTAAGGAGGTACGGCACTTGAAACGAAGGGAGTTGATTAGGATGCTCGAAAAAAATGGTTGGTATCTGGTCAGAAATGGTGCAAATCACGATATTTACACCAACGGAAAAAATACAGAACCTATTCCACGTCATTCTGAAATAAAGGAAGTGCTTGCCAAAGCAATTATTAAGAGAAACGGGCTGAAATAAACCCGTTCTCTGTTTCGATAAAAGGAGGAATCTCTCATGAAAAAAGTTTATCCTATCGTTTTAACCCCAGCAGAGGAAGGCGGTTTTGTTGTCTATATACCCGATTTTGACATCAATACTCAAGGCGAAGATGAGGCGGAGGCTATGGATATGGCTCGAGATGCTATCGCTATGACCGGATGTTACTGGGAAGATGAAAAAAAGGCAGTACCGGAACCATCTTCGATTTCATCTGTCTTAACAGAGGGAAATCAATTTAAGACATTGGTAGACGTCGATTTTGATAATTACCGCAAACGCAACGAAAATCGTTCCGTCAGAAAGAACTGCACTATCCCATCTTGGCTGAATGACGAAGCAGAAAAAGCTGGAATCAATTTTTCGGCCACTTTGCAGGAAGCATTAAAGGCCCAATTAGGATTATAGGAAAAAGGGAGGAAAAACATCCATGAAACGCGTAGCATTATACATGCGCGTGTCCACCGAAGAACAGGCGCTCCACGGCTACAGTTTGCCGGCGCAAAAGGATGCGCTGCACCAATATGCAAAAGATCACAATATGACAGTTGTCGGCGAATATGTGGATGAGGGAATATCCGGCCGAAAATCGGCAAGTAAAAGGCCCGCACTGGCGAGAATGCTTCGGGATGTGGAAGCGGGTAAGATAGACCAAATCCTGTTTATCAAACTCGACCGCTGGTTTAGATCGGTGAAAGAATATTACAGAGTTCAGGAAGTTCTCGACCGAAACAAAGTAACGTGGAGAACAATTTTAGAGGACTACAACACAGAAAGCGCCGACGGTATCCTGAAAGTCAATATCATGCTTTCCGTAGCTCAGAACGAGGCAGAGCGCACAGGAGAGCGTATAAAATTTGTCTTAGACAACAAAGCGCAGAAAAAACAGGTCGTCGGGAAACAGCCGTACGGCTATAAAATAGCAATCGTCGAAGGAGAAAAAAAGTCCGTGATAGACGAAGAAACTGCGCCTGTTGTCCATGATATATTTAATACTTTCGATCGTACAAACAGCGCATCCCTGACAACGAAGTATATCAATGAAAAACACGGAACGGATTTTTCAGCTGTTTTTATTCGCCGCCTTCTGCACCGATCAGCATACGCCGGTGAATATATGGGAATCTCCGGGTATCGTCCCCAATATATCAGCCGCGAGCGTTTTGACAAAAATCAAGAAATATTTCGCGGCAGCCATATAAAAAGAACTCCCACCGGCAGAGTTTACATTTTCACCGGAATTCTGTTTTGTGCGCATTGTGGGCACCGGATGAAAGGAAAATATACAACAGTAAAATATTACTGCTGCCCGCGGGCAACCGACGACTACTCATGCGAGAATCACAAACACATATCAGAACTCAAAATAGAGAAATACCTTGTCAGTCACATCCGACGCTTGATGAGCGAGTATATTGTGGCTGCCGAAACAAAAGAATCTGCGACAAAACGTAGCGATGCCGCCAGCGAAGTCATGTCACTGCGACAGAAAATAGAACGCCTCAATGATATCTATCTGGAAGGTAACATGGATAAGGAGACTTATCGCAGGCGAACAGAGCAGCTAAAACAGAATCTTGCCCAAGCAGAAGAGCAATATCAGAGATCACAACCAAAAAATGTATCTCACTTGAAAGAAATTTTAAATACAGACTTTCTCTCGGATTATGACCTCTTAACAGATGAAAATAAACGGTCTTTATGGCGGCGCATCATTACGCGAATAGAGATGGACGATCAGCAGAATCTCAAAGTATTTTTTTCATAATTCAATTTATCCTAATAATACATTACCGACATGTAATGTTTATTTAGGATAAAAATTCTTTGAGTGCCATATAAAATTACACTATTCTCAAACAATCTTCAATGTGCGGTTCTCTTTACACAATAAAAAGCCGAGGAATAGTCCCCGGTTTTTTTTCATTATTTCTTATTTTCACATTGACATATAGTGCACTATATGTTATTATAATTATAGAAAGGAGGTATAAATGATTGAGTTATTTACAAGCGTGAACAACCTGATAGCTTCAGTGATAAGCTTGCTGGCAGTTCTGATCGCTACCAGGTCATCAAAATAACACGCCGAGGGGAGCAATCCCCTCTCCCTTTTAAGGGATACCTGAATTATAACCTCAATCATAAATAGTATGCAAGTAGTATCATTCATTATCAGTATTGCGGCTTTATGTGTGGCCGTTACAGCATTGTTTACAGTGCTTAGAAAGAAGTAAAGATTATGTCAGAAAGTAATTATGCTGCGCAGAAAAAGCATTTGCAGAGTAAAAAACAGTTACGTGTGTGGATGGATGCCGAAAAATATGAATCTTTTAAGACCGCTGTTCAGAAAGACGGAAAATCCATCTATGAACTCATCAACAATTTTGTAGATGAGTATTTAAAAGAAAAAGCCGGGGAGTAATTCCCCGGCTTTACTTTATAACTCTGCCATCCGATACAACATAGCCGCAGCTTCTTCTCTCGTGATAAAAGACTGGTATCTTTTGTCACCGTCGGGATCTCCCTGAATGATGCCGTTTTCCTCCGCCCACTTCCGGTTAGCTGCTGACCAGTCGTGAGGCGCTTTCTGTGCTCTCGATGCTAAATAGTTTTCCATCATCTTGTTAAACTGTTCCTGTGTCATCTCTTCCTCCTTTGCCAGATAGCTCTCATACTTATTTCCAAATCCGAAACTTGTGACCGTCCGAGTTTTAGATTTCTTAAACTCCTGAAACAACACTTTCGTCGCTCGCACATCGACATGACAGAACAACGAGATCGGATAATACCCGCAAGCATGTTTACCAACCGACTTTATATGCTGTTCCATCCACGCAGCGACTGCAAACGGCGGAATCCCCTGTACCCTGATATCCGCGGCAGTGCCTTTTACATGCTGTGAATTAGATGCACCGCCAACACGCTTATTATGCGTCGGTGTCCGGTAAGCCGAGTTGATCGTCACCGGTCTGCCGAATGCGTCACGGATCTGCTGCAAAAGATCTGCAAGGTCTGTATCGATTAAAATCTTATCGCTGCCATCTTTGCAGCGAAACTCTCTAACACGAAAATCTTTCGTCAGATGCTTATCTTCGTCTCTTACAAGGCTGTATGTTTTTACTGACATAGCCTCACCTCCCGATTATGCTGTTGTTCTTCCCAGAAGTTGCGCTAATACTGGAATCACGCTGTCATAGTAAACCCAGGTATCTACCTCCTTGTTGCTGTATTCCGATTTACTCCGATAATATTCACCATATTCAGAGACTTTCAGCCCGTGCAGATTCGCGAGCCTTCCGACTTTATTCGCAGAGATGCCGAACAGTTCCCCGATCTCCTTAGCAGAATGAGTTTTCTGGTGTGATTTTGGTAACGAAAGGACAGGTTCACCTGCCAGCACTTCAGCAGCTTTCGCGACGAGGATGTTTTTGTATTCTCTCGAAAGGGTATCAACATTCATAAGCTTCAGGAACTGATCTGACATTCTTGTTCTTGCATTCATCAGGCGTGCTTCTGCATTTTTTCTCTTATTCTCATCGTTCTGCTGTGAATACTTTGCAGAATAGGACCCCGTTCTGCGGATCGCTGGTAACACCTCCGAAGTTACCCAGCGTTTGAACTTTTTGGCCGTCGGCAGCTTGCTGGATAAGATCAGGCTGTAGAGACCGGACTCGTTGATGATGGTCAATCCACGATTCGGAATATCTCCGCTTACAAAATTTATCGGAAATGCAGATTTTGGTATATGATTTTCAACGGTCGCGATTTCCGACCTTTGAATTATTCGTTTATCTTCTGCATCGATATGAGAAGATATAGCATCTTTTGTATTGGAATATCCAAGTGCTCCCGCTACATCCTTACCTACAAACCATGGCTCTCCATTCTGTTTGACCACTCTAATCCGTCCAAACTCCTGATTCTCAAAAATTTTAAGTTCATTCATTTCATCTACCTCCTGATTTCCTGCACGAAAAAAGAAGCCTTCCGGCTTCCTCTGAAATTTCCTTGATTAAGTTCTTCCTTCGTGGTAATCTTAATATAGATAGAAAAAGGATTACCGCCTTTGGTACGGCGGTCAGTCCGAGAAAAAATTCGCAATGACCGTCTAATCCTCAGATTAGGCGGTCACTTTACTTTTTGCGTGTTACTGTAACGCACAGAGTAATAATACTCACGATTAACAGTCCGAGCTGAAACAGCTCCGAATATGTAACCATAAGCGTCACCCCCTTCATCAGAGAGTGACCGACCGCCAAACGGTAATCCTTATTCTTATTTTACCATAGACCTATATCAACCGCCATATTATTCCTTCAGCTCTGGAAGCCCTGCGACACTGGTCAGCAGAGACAGGATTCCGGCCAACGCCGAAGCAGATGCCACTGCTACCCAGTTTACTTCAGACAGCAGGGCCGATGCGCCGATCGTGGCGATTGCCGTCTGAGCGATCGTTTTTACCGCTCTCATTCCAGCAGCTTTCCACCATTTCTTTGCCATTTTAGTTTTCACTCCTTTTTAAAACCCGTTTAATATAATGTAGGAATTTGAAACCTTATTAAAAAAAATCGGCCACTTTTTCAATAAGGTGACCGATTTTTATCCTCATCCATCTCGCCCATACCAGCGAAATGGTCTTTGCTATGCTTGTTCTGCTAACTTATCCCGCTCAAATTCCCGGAACTGTTCAATTGCTTCGTTGTATCTGCGCAGCCCTTCAGACATTTCTCCATTTGTATTTCCATATTTGACTGCTACGGCTGTAGCTCTGGTCAGCTCTGCGGTGGCTACTAAAAGGTCAAGCTTTACGACCTCGCTCTTTTTCCGTTCTTCTTCCCTTTTGTCTGCAGCTTTATCCCGTTTATTTTGCTGTCTGCCAAAAATCGCAAGTACAATACCGCTCAAAAGAGCAGGCAATGCCGCCCATAAAATCTGCGAAAACATCTCCACTATTTTCCCAGAGCCTCCACAATATTTTTCAGAGTGTCTTCTCTGCAACAGTTACGGAATTCCTGATACTGCTTCATGATTTCTTCTGTTTTCTGAATTCCATGATTTGAAATGTACATGTCAAGACCGACGCCAATGTCCACGTCTTCCTTTAAGCAGATATCTCTGATCTCCGCAGCGTGTGCAATAAACATATTTGTCTTTGCAATTTCCTTATAGTTTCTTTCCATGTTAAACCTCCATTTCTGCCGGTGCGCCCGGCTCTTCCGCTGTTACTTCTTCCCATGATGCCGGCAGTTCCTTCGGGCTATGTACCGTGTTGGCTGCCGTGCATCGATATGTTTTCCCTTCAAATAAACAGCACTCGCCGGTCTGATACATACCGCGAGTGCCTTGAGGGGTTACATATTCTTTTGCTGTTGCTGGATCCGTCGTATGACAGATGTCCCAAAGACTGACCGCTTTATCCGGAGTCCAGTCCGGCTGATTCGTCGCGTCGTGCTGTTGCCATAACTTATACACTTGTTCTTTATAGCGATAAGGTGTTCCAACTGATACGTTGGTGAAGTCCCATTGTCTCCACTTCGGTATTTTATGTTCTTCCGCAATGAGTCCTGTTCCGTCAATTTCGTCCGCGACGGACTTTGCCACAAGTGCCATAGCATCTGCGACGCCCTGTGCGCGCATAGCATTTAAAACGATGGATTTATTATCCAATGGATTCTACCCCCTCTCTATAGGCTTCTGCGAGTGCGTCCCACGTCACAAACTTACTGGGAGTTTCTGTAATTTTACCCCGTTTCGGAACATCCGTTTCTTCAATTCTCGAACCTTCTGCGCTTAATATTAATTTGTTTGTTTTCTCACTCATATTTTCTCTCCATATACATATGTACTTCCTTTCCCGAGCCTATCTGTGTACACCGTTATTTTCTGACCATCCCAACTATCATTTATATTTCCAATTACGATATTGGAGTATCCGGACATTACTATTCGAGATATTAAGCCGGTCGGCATTGAGGTCGGATCGCTACTACGTATAGGAATATTAATATCCATAATACGAGCTCCTGACAGGGAGGCGCTTGTCCAGTCGTCGTTACATATGGGAATATCATCGTTGTACTCGTATCTTGCCATAGTGAGGTCACTGTCTGTATCCAGTACTAAGGCGACTCCATCACTACTATTAGATATCCCTGAAAACGAAACATAAGAAGACAAACTGGAGGGTGTTGATGAAGATTCAATATGTATACTTATAGACATGTATTTGGATAAGTCTATAGAAGATAAATCTAACTCTATCCTGATAATATTGTCTTCATATGTATAAGATTCTGAAAATAGAAGTTCCCGTGACGGTATTTTCTCTATCTTATCGTTAATTGCGTTGACTGCTTTCGGTGTAACAGCTAACGATTCGCTGTTAGAGAGAGCAGATGTAAGTTTCGTTCTGCCGTATCGCGAAGTGCTTGCATATGGATTTGCGAGATTAAATACAGCTTTTAAAGCTTCGCTTACGGTCGCCTGATCTCCCGATAAACTAATCAAGTTAGCGACATCATCGCTTAGCAAAGTTGCCTTATTTAAAGGTGTACCAACCTCAACAGGCTCATCCGCTCTCGTAAGTGTTGCATAATACGGCGAGCCCCCATTTTCTGGGGTAACGTAAACACGCCCCGGATATTTTGGTACTCTATCTTTCATTTTTTACACCTCCCCCGCATATATTTCGCCGGAATAATAATAAGCCTGCACCATTCGACTAATAAGATCATCCAGATCCATCAATATTTTTTCGATATTGTTTGCCTCTTCAAATGTCAGGTTTTGCAGATCAGCCGGCGTATCTGGCGTAGTCGGCCATGTTACAAACCATGACCGCAACTGCCGGATTGTTTTTAGGTAATAACCAAGTGCACCAGTACGGTTATCGTCAGCTGCCGTCCAATCTGTTTTTAGGTTTAGCGTATGACCATATCCTGCATCTGCCAAACGTTGGCTGATATATTCCATAGCTGCCCCGACCCGGTTAAGATCAGATGCATTATACGCCCCCTTCAAATCGGAAAACCATTCTGTCATTTCTGTCGATGTAATCGTACCTGCAAACCATTTCTTTCGCAAAAAATTAACGCGATCCACATCCTGTTTTGTACGGTCTGTAATCAGACGCAGTCCGTCATATAACTCAAGGGCATAATCAAACTCCGCACCCAGACTGTTAATCGCCTTTAATTGAACATGATAGGTTTTATCCTCCGACGGAGAGCATATTGCGGTCCACATGTCTCCGTTTCTTGTCCACGGTACCTCGATGCCGTTTACGGAGCCTGTCACCTGTAATATTTCCGTCGGCAGTCTTACCTTGATGCTGTGCATTTATTCGATCACCACACTAATCAACATGGTTTTTCCTGCGTCTACCGGGTTCGGCGTTATTGTGGCGGAAGTGATCACCGGCTGGCTTGTATCCAGCGTAACATTTCTCGTTACGGAAGTAGATTTGCCCGCCGCGTCAGTCGCCGTAATGACAATAACATTTGCCCCTTCAGCGAGCGTTATCTGTTTACTAAATGCACCTCCGGTGTTTACTGTAACCGCTCCCTGATCCGCACTATTGAGTGTAATCTTCACGGTTACCGGAGACGAGGTCGCATCGTTGGTCGTACCAACAACGGTAAGTTCCGCAGTATTGGTAATGTATCCTTCCGTCGGAGCGGTTACATTAAGCGTCGGAGCTACCGTGTCAACGATAAAGGTTGTCGTTTTCTGATCTGCAGTGTTGCCATCGTGGTCGGAAATATCAACCGTTACCGTATGCGACCCGTCAGAAAGGGCCTCAGCCGGCGTATAGGTAAAGCTGTACCCGTTTGTAATTGCGCTGTTAGATATCTGCTCTGACGGCACCGGAACATCATCCAGTTTTACAACAAGACTCGACAGATCCACTCCGGACCCATTGGTCTCGTCTGTCGCTGTAAATAATACCGGCTGTTTGTTATTTGTAATCCGGGCGCCGTTAGACGGCGATGTGATGGTAACAACCGGCTTAATTTTTTCGCGTACCTGCAGCTGTAATCCCGGTATGGTTGTACCGGATGCAGACACCGTCGTACCTGCGTCATTGGCAGCCTCCACCGTCACATTGTAGTAATGATTCGGCTGATTGTATGACGTAACACTTGGCGCAGTGATTTCCGCCTCATAACGCCCATTGGACGGATTAAGCGTCAGCGTGTGCCACTGACCGTTAATTTGAGCTCGAACTGTTTTTATCGCCATTTATCCCTCGCTTTCCCCGGAATAGATCTCGCCGGAATAGTACCATTCCGGATAAAGTACTTTCTGTATTTCTGATACAACTACTGATATTTTCAAGGACGCGTTTGTTTCTACCGGATTCGGCGTTATTGCGGCAGAATCAATTTGCGGCACAAATATAACATAATCGCTCAAAGCTACCGCCTCGCTTTCATCGATCCGTCCATCCCGCCGTCAAAAGTCAGTTCATGGGATTCAACGAGAGCGCTACCATTAACTCCAAAAGCGTCATAGACCTGCACGGTATCACCCATTTCGATAGCAGGATTGCCTCGATATTGAATATCGAAAGACGTCCGTCGCTGTACCCACGGCAGAGCCCAGTCACACCAGGCTGTCATATCATTGACCAACGGATTTGATATTTCCTTCGTCAAAATGATTTCATCCTCTGCCGCTGCAGACTTTGTATAGGTCTCTTCTTCTGATCCATCTACATAATCATCTCTTCGGCGAATCATAACTGCGTTGTACCGATCCCCAATATCTACCACCGGCTCCTCTGACAAGCGGTCCCGTGTCAGTTGATCGTCCGGCGTCATCCTGATCTGCGGACGAATAAAGTGCGGACTATCGTTTCGATCTACATAACAGACGCACATCGCCGCTTGAGCACAGAGCCTCAGCGCTTCTCGGCAGGTGGTGTCCTGCGGGATGCATTTGCGGATCACAACGCCGTCGAGACCATCCTCAAAGGTCGGCGCAGTTTTTATGCCTGCGCCGGTCAGGATCGTTTCCACCGCCTCCTTAAGAGTCCACGTACCGGATGCGCCGCCGTTAAATATAACATCATCTAAAAAGATCATGCGGTCATTGAATGTGATCGTGGCAGTCAAGCCCCCATCATCACTCTCTGCGGCATAAAAATATCGTACGCCCATGTTCACCTTCGTACCTCCGGCAGATATCCAATAATTGATATACTGACCGTCCTGCAGGTATTCATAAATCCCTTCTGGATTGATCAGATTATACAATTTATTCTGGTTGTCAATTTTGATCGTTACTGTAGCAGAAGGTAAGCTTTCTGACAACAGATCAATACTCTGCTTGTCCGAGGCGTCAACTATCGTTTTACGGTCGTATACCGTCACAATTCCGAAGATTACCTCTGTAACTCGAATACGTCTGTTTGGAATTTTGGAGGATAAAAAATCAATCATCACTCTTGAGTACTGCTGTACAGGGGCATCCATCCAGTGGTATGCACTGGATGGCGCGTCTCTTTTTGTATAAAGCTCTGCACCGGCTGCGCTGTAAAAAGTAACCCTGATTTCGGCCGGTATCTCTTCCGGCATCTGCTGATCAAAAACAAAAGTCAGACCATAGCTATCCTGCGGTTCGCTGAATTCAAAGGTCAGATGTACACCTGATTCGTAAGTCCTATCCTCTCCGCTCATATCTTCGGAAATCCACCCGGTTTGTACGTTAGACAAATCATCCGGATACAGCTGCATCGTACCGTCGAGTATCCACATGTTGTGCTCCAACGTGGTATATTTTGCTGTCGTCAGTTCGATGTGATCGTGTGTCTGCTCGATTTGAGATGTTGGATACTGCGCAGAGGATGACGGCTCTGCCAGAGTCGCTGCATCGACCGCAATGACGCCAAAGCTCATACCAAAGTCGACCTGCCGCCAGTCCGCATACGGCTGATAGCTACCCGGCATCGGGATCATAGTCTGTCACCTCCTGCGCGGTCGCGGACAGCTCAACATTGTACCAATACGGTTCACCGCCGCGGAATTTAAAGATCTTCTGACTGCCGATTTCGATCGTAAACATGCCTGACGCGTCGTCTCCAACACTGTCGGGATATTGTATTTCAATAAATTTTCCGCTGCGAGCAATCGGTACCAGCTGAGTTAAAAGACCCGCCGGTACCCACTCCCATTCTGCCGTCAGTTCGGTACGCCATCCTATAATGTCTCGTACGATCCTGCCGCTGGCCATGGTTGTTTCCTTTGCTTCATAGCTTCCTCCCACTTCAAGGGATCGGGTCCGGGGCATTTCGATTCCTGCAATGATGATTTTTTCCATCGACTAATACCCCCTCTGTTTTCCTACCTGTTTTAATGGGTCATATACGACCTCAGCAATCTGCTTGCCGTTGAGATTTACCGGGATTACAATCGTCTGCATTGCAGGCGTCGCAGATCCCGCTGCGGCCATGCCGTTGACCGTAGACGCAGCGGCATTGTATAAATCATTTTTTGTCACGCGATCAAACGGATAACTGATCGCCGCCGCTACATCTTTCGATGCCGTTTTCATGACGGTATCAAAACCGATTACAACGCCTTCGCCCATAGGGATACCGACGAGATTCTTTGTTTTTTTCGACGGACTATGTATATCCGCCTCCATCTGCATAGCTGCGATTGCTTGACTTACCACCTGCCGCGCTGCAGCGGCCAGGGCTCCCGTCTGGGAATACAGTCCGTCGATCATACCCTGCACGCCCTGAACCCCGATCGTACGCATTTCATCTTTGACGTCGCTCAATTCTTCAGGAATTTTATCAACAAATTCTTCAGTTAAAGCATCCATTTCATCCTGATAGAACTTTCGAGCCACTTCATCCGCAGCCTTTTGTTTTTCCTCCCAGAGAGACATATAATTTTCGTACTGTTCCTCTGTCATATTTAACAGCTGATCGGTATAAGCTAAAGCGTCATCGACACTTAATCCTGTGATTTCATCGAGCAAGCTATCGGACACCCCGCGTGTTTTCAGTTGTTCTAAGGCATCTCCATATTTATTAATCGCGTCGATATCTTTTTGCAAATCGCCGAGCTCTATAAAGGATCCCGTTTCCTCTTTCACCGTCTTGAACAGATCCCCATAACTTTTCAGCTTCGTTGCCATGTTTTCCTGGGATTTCTCAATATCCTGCAGAGCTTTTTCGTATTCGGTGCGAAATTCCTTCACCGCAGTCAACTGCGCATTTAAAGATTCTTTTGTCGCATCATCCAACCCAACTTCTTCTAAACGCCTCGTCAACTCTTCTTCTTTCGATACGAGTTTATCGTTCAGGATGTCCGCAGCATTAAGGACAGTAGATGTGATGTCATCAAAATTATTCTTTATGGTCTTCTTCGATACTTTCGAAAGTTTGTCAACGGCTGCAGTCACCATGCCAATTCCACCGACAAGCCCGTTCGCAAGGCCCTCATCGACAAATTCACCAGTCTCTTCCGCCCATTTCGAAGGGGAATGTTCATTGAAATTTTCCGCCGCGCGCATTTTATTCATTGCCGCCTGTGCTACCTGACCGGCAGCATCAGTAACCATATTTATGGCATCTAAGAGACCTTGAGCAAGCCCAGAAGCCAAGTCTTTTCCTGTTGTTTTAAATCCGATTTTCTTTATTGCAGCCGCGTCAATCGCCGCTTGCGCAAGATTTTTCCCGGATGTTTCGCTCTTTCCATTCGCACTCGCTACACCCGCAGCATAGCTTTCTCCTCCATCTCGTCCTTTTTCCAGCGCCGCCTGCGCAATATCCATTGCCGCAACAGAGGTATCTGCCACTAATTTCGTTGCGCCTTCTATAGCAGATTTCTCATATGATAAGCTATCCGCAAAACTCTTTGCGCCCCCGACAGCTGTCTGCGCCATCTGATCCTCATATTGCGCTTTTTGGACAGTCAGTTCATTTAAAATTCCCGTGAACTGTGCACGTTGCGCCTCTGTCAGGCTGCCGGAATTCAGATAATTCTCAACTGTTTTAATCGCATTGTTGATATCTCCATACGCCGCCTGAATCTGCTGGGCGGACATTTGGGAGATATCGGCCAGACCCACACCAAAGGACTGCGCAGCAGTCAGAGCCTTGTCGTAATCTCCGGAAGCAATCGCTGAGGTCATCGCTTCATAACTTTTCGTCACATTCTCTGTCGATGTGATCAGTTCGCTCTGCTCCTTGACCGTTTCTTTGATCGCGGCTCGCTGTTCCTGCAAATCAGCTACTTTGTTGTAATCGCCTGCAGCCTGAGCCTGTTGTATCTTTATCTCTAAGTCATATTGTTGAGCAAGTGCATCCGATAGATTTTTCTGCGCTTCTGCTTTCGTTTTTACAGCCTCGGCATAATCGTCTTTATATGCTTCGACTAAGGCGAGGGCTTTTTCCTTTTCAATAACAGCGTCGATGCTCTTTGCGAATTCATAATTGGCCTTTTTCCCTTCCCCGGTCTTTTTGACCAGCCCGGGCATCAGGTCATTTACAATCTCGTAAATCCCTGCGGCGCGTTCCTGATCGGATGCGGCAACCTTGCCGTTTGCATCGACGAGTCCCTTCAATTCGTTTGCGAGCTGTTGTGCCTGATCGATTTCAGCAATGCGGTTTTCCGCCTGCTGTTTTGATGCGTCTGTCATCGTCTGCCACGAGCTCGTCAAAGCATCGGCGGATGAGGTCAGCTCTTCTGTCCGATCTCTCAGCGCAGCCATTTCCGGATCCGCATTTTCCGCAGCTTTGTCCAGCACTCCAATAGCTACCGCGGCGCCGGTTATGACTCCCGCCAGTAAAAAGATCGGGCTGGCGGAAAGTTTAAACCCGAATACCTCAAGCGTTTCGGTCGTCTTTTTCACCGCAGCGGCAACCATAGAAAAACCGGCAGCAGCTCCGACTACCGCTCCGGCAGTCGCTACGAGTCCCTTGTTTTGTTCCGCGAATTCCATAACACCGAGTGCTGCATCCGCAATCGACGTTTTGATTTCAGCAAAAACAGGGCTTGCTTTCTTCGCGAGCTGCGCCCAGGTCTCTGTCATTTTTGCAGACGCCTGGTTCGTCTTCACGATATCCTGATTGTTTTCCCGCCAAGCCTGCGCGGTATCTGCAAGCCCTTGTTTGGCAAGCTCCTGCATAACAAGATTGACGCGTTCGCTTTCCGTCTTACATTTTGCGAGTTTCTCGTTAAACTTATCTTCGCTCGTTCCCGCCCAATTGAGCACGTCAGCGAAGGTACCGGTGACAGCGCCGGCGCGGATGGTTTCGTTAATTGATTCCGCAAGCCCGTCAATGGGAATAGAATCCCCGTATGTCGCCCATGCTCCGATCGCCGCATCCGTCAGCTTTGTCAAATCCGCCTGAGATAACCCCAACGCCTGCAGATTCGCCAGTGCGGTCGCTGCCGTCTGCTCATCTCCAAGGACTCCAAACAGCTGCTGATACGATGCTGCTGTCTGCTCCGCAGTATATCCCGCTTTCGCACTCGACGTATTGAGCGACGCCATGATTTTCCGGTATTCCATCGTCTCGTCAATTAGTCCGGACAGACTGGATGCCAGAGACTGGATCCCTCCGGCTACGGCTCCACCCACAAAGGCATCGCGCAGGCTTCCGCCCATATCCTCTGCTTCGTTTTCTACTTTTTGAAAGGATCGTGTGACCTTATCCGTGCCGTTTTCGACATCGCGCATCTCACGCTGTAGCTTGTTCAAGCTCGATGTCGCATTGTTCAGCTGCGTTCCGAGCCGGTTTACCTCCTGCTGCTGACGATTGTACGCATTTGCGGCCGCAGTGATCTCTTTTTCCGTGCTGTTTTCAGCGTTTTTTACATCGTCAAGGGCTTTGCCCAGTTCGTCCAGTTTTTTCGCAGATCGATCATATTCCGCGGATATGGTAGATATTTTCTGCTCCGTGACAGAAATCTGTTTTCCGAGGATTTCCGTTCGTTTTCCGACGGCGGCCTGAGCATCTTCGAGGGAATCGAGGCCGGATACCGTGCTTTTCATCTCCGAATCTAAATTTTTCAGCTGCGCGTCAATCCCTTTTAGTGCATTTTTGAATTCCGCTGCGCCGTCAACGCCGACTCGGATCCCTACGTCTGTAGCCACTTTCTCACCTCGCTTTTACTTATTTATGGAATATCCGGCAGAATATCGTCCGCTGTCAATCTGCGTTTCTGCCGGATTCCCTCAATGTTACTGATCTGATGACAGGCGATATAATCAAAAGCTTCCCCCATACGCAGATTTAGAGCCTCTGCTTTCGAAAATCCGATATTCACCAAATAATAAAGAAGCCACGCAGAATTTAATTCTATATCTGCGCGGCTTTTGCGTTTTTTGCTGCTTTCGGGTCTTCTTCCGCCTCTACCGTTCGATCCGAATCACTGACCAGGCAGGAGTTAACCGCTTTTAAGATGCGTGGATAACTTCCCCATTCTAAAACATCGTAAAGACGCTCCAAATCCGGAATGTCTGCGATACCGCTGCCTTTTTCCATGCTGATTTTAGCTGCGGCCCCAAGCATCATTTCTCTCAGCACCCAGATGTATTCTTTTAAGAGCTCTATGTCCGTGCGATCTGTCGCGAGGTTATCAAAATCTTTCAGCGACCCATAACGTTCGCACACTTTTTCCACGACGCGAATCGTAAAAGCGAGCGGATAACGTGTCCCGAGTACTTCAAATTCTGCCATTCTTTCCTCCTTACTGAGAAATTACACTCTCGTTGACTTTTGCCTCGTTGATTTTGGCAGGTGACGCTGTAATATTCAGCCGATTTTTGATATATGCCTCCGCCTGCGAAAGAGTAGTAAACGTGGCCTCGCTCTTCCACTGCTGTGTTGCACTGTCATCTCTCATCACCGTAGCAGTTAGCTCCGGAACCTGCCATTCGATGGTTTCGCCCTGTGTTGTTGCTGCGTCAGGAGGTACCGAAAACATCGTCTTGCGCAGCACGACGCCTCGCCACATATCTTTTCCGCCCACTCTCTTTTTGATGATAAAACCAATGCCGAGATACGGCGTTTCCTGTTCGTTGTCGTAGATGAGTTCTTTTGCGTCCTCATCTGTCACGCCCTCGATCTCGCTAAGCGCAACCTCTTTCAGCCCGAGGATCGCCTTGGATACCTCCTGAGACAAATCATCCGTTGATAGTGTCAGTGTGCCGTTTGAAAATGTTCTGTCCGTTTCTGCGATTCCATCGTCTGCATAGAGATTGTTGTCCTCGCTGGTCTCGATTTCCAGATTGACCTCAACAGCTTTTCCAAGTACCCCTCCGTTTGCATAAGATACCGTCCCGCTTGTGTTTGTGTAAACTGCATAATGTGGCTTTGATAAACCAATTACTGCCATAGTCTTTTCCCTCCTATTCCTTTACGATTTTCCCCAATTCTTTTTCTGCAACTTCGATCATTTTTTGCTTTGCTTTATTCCGTGAGTTTCGAACACCTTTCTCAAAAAACGGATTTTTTTTCATGAAGGATGTGCCGCTATTGACAGATCTGGCAATCATCTGGATCGGTTTGTTGTTTTCATCATATCCGGCATCATCATAACCAATTTTGGTATTGATTGTTCCTTTGTTATCTTGCATGTGAGCAATACCAAGTCCCCGAGCAATGTTTTCCTTCTCTGCCTTCGTCGGTCCCGCTTTCATTTTCTTCGGAGTTCCCCACTCTTCATCTGTCGGCAAAGCTTCTATGTTGTTTTTGATTTCATCCGCAATGATCTTAGCTCCTTCATATACCGCTTGTTTGGATATTCCCTCAATTTCCTTGCCAAGCCGGTTCAATGTTTGAAGGTATTCATTAATTCCGTCCGAAAACGTGGTTTTGATTCTTGCCATTAGACCGACTCCCAACGCCATTCATAATGCAGCAAATCTGTTTGTTCTTCAAACTGAACTGAATTTAAATAAAAAGCGATCCCGGCAAGCTCTAAAGCCTCCGGGACGCTTTTTATCAATGGATCGCTTCCGTTCTTCGTAAACAAATCGATATATCCTGCATCACATAATTCCGCACGTCGATTGGATGCAAATAGATGATTCTCTCCATCTACGCCATACACGATATATGGGAGATTCTGATTTCCTTTTGCGGTAAACAAAAACACATTTTCTGATACACTCAAAAGCGCTTCTTTTACTCTTTCATTCAAGCGACTCCACCCTTTCCAGCGATAAGTCTGTCATCGGTAATCCCTCTTCATCAATGACATGCTGCGCCTGCGTGATCCGATAATATTCCCCGTTGATTTCCACGCGGTCTGTCGCCGGAGACAGACCCCGGTTTCGCTGCACTTGAATCAGAAGATCTATTTGGTCGTTATGGTCCATGCCGGCGTAGTACCTCGTAAGACCTACTGTCTTTTCGCCGTAAAACGATTTCCAAATTTCCATCCACTGATATCTTGGCATATCTCCCGGATCAGAAATCAGAGTCTGCCGGTAGACAGTCGCGATGCCCGCATCAAGTAGCATTCGCGCCACCTCCAAACAGTCTGTTATTCAGAGCCCAGCGCAGCATACGTGGCATACCCTCATCCGTTGCTCGCTTACGGAAAAGATAAGCCGCATACATAATAATCAACTGACCATCTTCTACGCTATCAGTTAGCTGTATTCCTTCGCGTTCTATGAAAGATTTCGACGAAGAGATCAACTGCGTCAGCATGGTATCATAAGCCGCTCCGATAATCCCCAGGTCTATTTTTAAGATTTCCAAAATCTCCTCTTGTGTCATACTACTCACCAGTTGCCAAGATCCCTGCATTCCGCAAAGAAGTAAGAAGTGCATTAAATTCCTCTTTTGTCGGCGCTGCTGCTGCATCCGCTACCGCAGCAGCCTGTTTTACTCCTCCCAGAGTGGTAGGATTTGCAGCAGGGAGTGTATAAGACGGTCCTGCAGGTCCCGCCTGTTCATTTTGAACCCCCTGTTCCAGTTTGTTCATTTTTTCAGCAGTGATCAAATCGCCCGTTTTCCATGTTGTTGGAGTATATGCCATGTCCTTTCCTCCTTATTTCATCCCTATTTCAGCCTGTCCGATGACCCCCGAGCCGATCAGGCCGGTCTCAGTCGGGGGAATTAGTCCCCCTTTGTGACCTGTACAGTGTAAGTCCGAATGCTAACACCATTTTCTACTACAATTTCAAGTGGATGAGCGGTGCTGTCTGCCAGCCATTTTACACTTCCTCCATTCGGGTAATTCTTTCCGTTGTAAGTTAATGTAACCTTTGCTCGCGCCTGTGTTGGATTCGCTGTCACTACATCAGACGCAGCAGTTGCTGTCGCCGCATAGGAAAGTGTCTCCGGATTAAAAGTCGGAGATAAGCTCAGAGATCCGATCGACAGATCGGTCAAGGTCGTATCATTAGCTGCATCCCCAGGGAATGTGGCGTCGGTGGCAGGCGCTGATCCGATACCAATCGCTGCGAAGCCTTCTGCGATAATCGGAGCTCCGTCATATCTTGCCGTCCCTTTAAATGCTACCTGATCATCTGCAAAACGGTACTCGTCTGATCTTGCAAACGTAGAACCGGCACGCTCTGCGAGTAAGTAAAGATCCCCATATCCTACGATAATATTGCCGTCTGTAATGATATCATCTGACAGGACAACAATATCTCCTCCAACTACCGGCATCGTCGCCCCCTGAGCGGAGACAATAGCGCCGGCCGCGTTAATACTCATCGCTTCGACCATGAGATCGGTATAGGTTGATTCGTTCATCGCCCAGAATTTTACGCCACGGGAATACTTTCCCTTGATAACCTTCGTGGATTTCGCCAGTTCCTGGAATAAAGCGAGACCGGTTTTTCCACTGATTGTAATCAGATTGGTTCCGCTTAAGTCTTCCCACGGACGGGATACCGCCGGATAGTCCGAAGGCTGTGAATCCTGTGCCAGTCTTGAAACAATGCCCAGAGGCATTTTTACCCCGGTTCCGTACAGAATCGCTTTGTCGAGTGCGATACCGATCGCAGCGCCAAGCGCCGTAATAATTTCACTGGCAAGATCATAGTCGCTATCTTCCAATGTTGCGATGCAGATATAGATGATACCACCGACCTTATATCCATCCAGTTCTGTCTGCGTAAATCCGAAACTCAGCTCGTTCAAAGAAGCACAGGCTTCCGTCCATACTGCTTCCGGGAATGCACCCATAACATTCTGACGAGCCTTGCCGGACACGTAGCGTACACGCACACGATTCACCAGCTTCGAGTAATTTTCCACATTCTCACGAATCAGTTCAAGTACCTGCGTCGGAATCGTCAGTTCCGCGCCGGTAATCGTGCGCTTCTGAATCGCCAGATCCCGCGCACGCTGAAGGAACTCTTTTACCTCTTCATTTGCGAAAAATGCGTCTCTCTCCTGTGCGTCCATTCCGAAAAATTTCTTTCTCGTTTCCATTGTTCTGCTCTCACCTCTCTTTTCCTTCGCCTGTTTTTTCATCCTTGCAGCCGGCTCTTTTGTAATCTCTTCCAACTCACTCTCCATGTCGGAGATTTCCTCTTCCAGTTTTTTCTTTTCTTCCTCGTGAGCTTCCTTTTCTGTTTCAAACTCTTCTACAAGCTTTTCTACAGCTTCCTGATCTTCTTCGCTTTCCGCCTCACTAATTGCTTCCTCTAATTCTGCTTCTCTCGTCTGGAACTCTTCATCTTTTTCTCTCAGTTTTTCCAAACGCCCTCTTGCTTCCGTAAGCTTCTTTCCGATGATTAAAGCTCTTAATGCCATTTATTCACCTCTCACTTTCTTTCGCATGGATTCACGCCATGCCTCTGCCTTTCTCTTCTCTATTGCCTCTAAATCCCGTTTTCGAGCGGATACCGAAGTTTCCTCATATGCCGGAAAAGTGACCACGCTGACCTCATACAGCTTTACTTTCCGGATCGTCCAATGAACCGATCCATCTTCTCGATAATCCGTATCCTCCGATAAGATATCGAATCCGAAGCTGCATTGATCCACGTCACGGCGTTTTACCCTCTCGTACAGATTCATCGCATCTCTATCTGACTGATTAATTTCCACGCGTCCCCAAAGACCATGGGAATCTTCTTTCAGTTCCAATGTTCCCGCTTTATTTCTCCCCAACACCAAACGGCTTTCGTGATCAATCAATGCGCGAACATCGCTTCCCAGCGTATCCGAAAACGCTCCAGGCGCCACGCTTTCAGTTGCTCCCGGCCACAACTCATAATTCATATTAAACACGGAAAAATACCCTTCGATGTAAAGGGCTCCGTCTTCTTCTCTGGTCTGAAATTCCGACGATACCGACCGCATCTGCCTCCGTTCTCTATTCTCCATTTCCCTCACCTCCTTGTATCAATTTTTTCTGATCTCCTACCATTCCAAGAGGGATGTAATTTTCTAATATGACGAGTTCGTCCAAACCTTCGCGTGGCGATAATCCCAGCCAATCGCGCACTTCATTGCCCGTCATAATACCTCGAACATATTGATCATCTCCCACCTGCGCCAGCTGCGTAATGTCGTAATTGTACAGGCTTCTGGCGTTGAATTTAAAATACAGGTCCGGACTTATCAATAATTTTCTACTGAGTTCTTGTTCGATGGACTTGGCGATTGGCATAATCGTGGAATCAATGAAGTTATTCCATGCATCACGATTAAATTCTCCTACCCCCAAAACAAAAGGCGGCACTCCGAGAATGGATGCCACCGTTCGTTTGTCCAGCTGTACCATATCTGATAATGCAAGATCAGAAAGCGAAAGAGGTCTCACTTCCTGAACTTCAAACTGATCTGCGGGAATTAACCACGGCTCTCCCGCTTCATTGGTGCTGATATATTCTTCCAGCAATCGCGCTCTGCCTTCTTTATCCGAGAATTCTTCCGTGAGCGCATCGACTTTAACAATTATGGAAGGCTTCCATTTGGATGCCATAAACCCCTTTTCCGTTGCAGACGCCTGTTTCAAATTCCCTGCTACATCTTTCAGCGCAACCCGATATCCCACTCCCTTCCACGGATAATTAGAATCCGGATTGATCAGAAAGTGCAGTACATCCTCTGCACGGTAGTTTTGACCCCCAATTTGTACCTGATAATCAAAATTTCCCTCAGGAATTAGCGAAACCATACTTGGCGGGATTGGCTGCAAATTTTTAATAAAATACCTTCCTGCATCCTCTTGATACTCCGGGTATACGATTGCATTTCCATTGCCCTCCAGCAACATTGTTTTGACAATGTAGTGAATAAAGGTAGAACGGGTCATATTACGGTTTGGGTAGATATCCATTTTCTTCGATAGCTCATTCTTCACTCGGATATCCCCATGTTCCGTATTTTGCATCAGGTGAATCGTCATTGTAGAGATAAGCCTTGCGATACGATCTACTCCGGTAACGATTTCCGGATTATGCGATAGAGATGTATATCCGCTGACACACAAGGTTTCATACGCATCCGGAGAACACAGATAACTTACATTGCGTTTTATCTTAGGTTCTGCTCTTGTCTTATTTTTCTTTTGTTTTTTACTCATTTTTCACCCCACCAACTCGCAGCCTTCTTTGACCGTTCCATATTTTCCAGCTTTCTTACACACGCAAATACCGCAGCATCAAACAGGTCAATCCTGTGTTCTGGCTGCACTTTCTCGTACTGGATCATATCGTCGGTCTTTTCGATAGCCCGAACATTTTCCACACAATACTCAAATGCTTGTGAGTGCAGATAATACAATTTTCCGTTTTTAGCTCGTTCTTCGATATGCCGGAATCCTTCGGATTTTTTGTAATAATACTGCGGCTGATCGACGATACTGAATCGTGCGGATTTCATACCGATAAAGTATTCTCTGCAGAATTTTCGATCGTGTCCGACCTGTTTGATGCGAAACCCTTTCTTCCTCATCAGAACAAACCAATTAACCACGTCCGCATGGTTTACCGTCGGACTATTGCACATAGTCAAAAATCCGTCGTCCTGCCAACCGAAGAGAGGGATTCCATCTTCGTCCGCTTTTTTATGAGCGGCTACAATCGGAAAAAAAGCATGCGTAATGATGATATCCACATCCTTATAGCTTCCGTATAAGGCAGCGGCAGTCAGATCGTGCAGCCTGGACAGATCCGCACCTCCGTACCAGTCAATCGGCAGTTTTGCCAGCTCATCCAAAGACCAGTTATATTTCACATCCGATCGGCGGAATTCCTCGATATCGAAATACGCCGTTAATGCATTTGTGTACACATTCAGTGATTTTGCAAAGAAGTCTTTTCTCTGCTGCGGATCATTTTGTGCTTGCAAAGCATCGTTCATTAATTCTTCCGGGCGAATCGAAACACCGTAAGCCGGATTCGCCATTTCGTGCACTTTAGGATCTGTATAATCGATCTCTCCTGTTTCCGGATTGGGGTTTGCACAACACATGAAAATGAAATATTGTTCATCCTGCACAGTACCATCCAATACCTTGCGGCAGTATTTTAAACGCTGCCCAAGAAAGGCCTGCTCATCATCCCCTGCAGTAGATATTCCAATCAGCAGCTTATTGGTATACGCTTTCATTGCTTCCTTAAACAGGTTATATTGCTTAGGCTTTTTGAAAGCGTGTATCTCATCCGCGATGGCAATATTGGCATTTAGCGAATCTTGTGTGTCCGGATTTGCCGCCAAAGCTCGTATAAAAAAAGAGCCGTCTCCCAAAGACGCCTCTAAAGAATGTTCGTTATTGTTATCGATGATTTTAACCGCGCCGCCGGACTTCTGATCCTCTCCCATACGTGTTACGTTGTACTTAATAAAATTAAAAGACTCCAGAGATTGCATCAGTGCAGCGGAAGTGATATACACTTTCGATCCGCTTTTTCTGTACCAAAGACCCAGCGCCCATGCAAGAGAAGCTGCGAAACTCGTTTTTATATTTTTTCGAGGTATGTAAATCAGCGCTTCGTGAAAACGGACGATGTCCGTTCCTGTGAGCCGAAACCCGACCAAATTGTATATGATAAATTTATGGAACGGTTCGAGTAAAAACGGCGTCCCGCGCAGCGGAGTTCCATCTAATTTTTCTCCCTGTTGATGGCAGAATGTTTTTTCTATAATGCCAATGCAGAATTCCGGCGCTTTGCAATCAATTTCATAGTTAGGATTATCAAGATCACGAAAAAAACGGTCGATAGCTTGTTGCAGTTCCATACAGGCAATCTTTCTTCCATCGCGTATGCTTTCCGCATATTCCATAACAACCGCCCAGTTTTTTCCTTTATAGGTCGAGGGATTTGATCGCTTCCGCAAGCCCTCCACCCCTTTCTGTTTTAGGCGTTCCTCCCGTCATTTTCTTGTAGCTGGACGGTGTCAATCCTAAATCGCGCCAATACATTAATGCACTTGCGTTCAGATCGTCCCACAAGGTCAATAACGGATTCTTCACCATATTCACCGCGCCGAATTTATTGACGTATTCTACCACGGATTTCCCGCCGGATTTTGTAAATTCCACATGTGTGCGATCCCGTTGTTCCAAAATCCCCGCAAGCGTTTCAATTGCTGGAATATATGCATCTTGATAAGTGCCGAGATCCTGGCATTGTTTTATGATTTTTTTCTTCCATTTTGCCTTTTCCAAAACGGCACCCCCTTTTTGAAATTTTTGCTCAGAGTTGGAAAGAGTTAACCCAAGCACAACCGACCATTTGCATGTTCATCTATTCGCCCCGGGGGGGCTGTGTGCGATGCATCAACTGTCTGCCGTAATCTGTTAGTTCGCCTGTAGCACGATCGTGCAATCGGTTGTGTTCCGAGCGCGACACCGCAATTAGATTCCAACTCTTTAAACGATATTCCGGGTAAACAGATAGCGGATAGATGTGGTGTACGATCTCCGCATCTACTTGTTTCCCATACCGTTTCGATAGTTGGCACCGATACCCGTCACGTTTCAATATTACTTTACATTTGTCCTTCCATTTTTTAGATTTATAGAATTTTGCACGCTCTTGCTTTGTCATTTCATCCCCACACAAAAAGCACCCGGTCTCCCGAGTGCTTTTCTGTCTTACTCTTTTGTTTTGTTCACTTCCTCGATGAATCCCTTCATCAGCTCCGTGAGCTTTCCTGCCTGGCTGACGCCGGTCTTTTCACAAGCCTCCGCAAAGGTTTCTACAACTTCACGTTTTAGCTTGTACGTCTTCGACATCCAACCCGCCTTTTCTTCATACTTCCGCGTCGCGATTGACTGTCTGCTGGGCATGACTCCCGTCTCTTTCGTTGACTTGCCATTACGGTATCTGTTATACTCGTTATAACAGACAGGGCATCGGTGGCAAGCCCTCCGCCCCTCTGTTCAGCTCAGTTCTGGTCAAGCTCTTTCAGCTTCGGCCAGAACTTTTTTAATTACTTCCAGTGCCTTATCCGCCTTCCCTTCTTCCAGAAGGGCTTCCAGCGAAAGAAGCAAAGTCATTAGTTCCAGTCTTGTCATATCTTCGCTCATCTTTTCTCCTTTCTCTTGCCGTATTTGTTAAGATCTCCCTTAACTGTCTTTATTATATTATATCGTGTACGATATGTCAACAGCTTTAAAGGAAAAAGATGATATTTTTTTATTCGCCGCGATATTCCATGTCTTTGATAATCTGTCGTTCTCTCTCAGATAAATGCCATGTATAAGTCATGCATTTGCTGGACATCATTCGTTCCGCCGCTGCCCGTTCCGCCGCTGCCCGTTCCGCCGCTGCCCGTTCCGCCG
>ENA-UONT01000653-UONT01000653.1-human-gut-metagenome-genome-assembly--contig:-CS20-NODE-653-length-37981-cov-12.660207_pt1 | contig 37981 bp, 55 predicted proteins | sample MGYA00242459_ERZ724006 | MGnify/ENA metagenome assembly ERZ724006 | reverse complement strand
ATTGGCAGTCCATTATTAAGTTTTTTATTATGTTCCCTTTGTACACCGTTGCAACTGCTGAATCTGAGTGTAACTCAGCCAAGGCAGTTCCTTGACGACTTTCTGAGGAAGATTGATATCGGGAGGTTCTATCTTCGCGTATCTGAGCGCGGCGGTAACAAGCCCCCAATCGTTTTTAATCGTCTTCGGAGAATACTTTGCTGCGGCGTCGTTCACGGTCTTCTGATAGTCAACGTCAGAGAATGCATCGCAATCCATAACATCCTTGAAGTGATTGCCCCGGATTATCTGATATCCCCGAATAGTGGAAGGAGAGAGAATGTTCGTGTTATCGGCGATGTAATTGTCTATTGCCTGCCCAACGGTCAGAGTATCGTGCTTCTTGCTCTGCTCAATAAAACCGGCGCGGATCGCTTTGGCCTTGGCGATGCACAGCGCTTCCGTAGCCTCAGTGATGCTCTCGCCCTCTTTGCGGAGCTGGATGCGCCACATCCCGGATGGAAGCTGAGTAGGCTTTGGAACAGCTATATCCTTTTTCTTTTTACGAGTCCGTATCTGGTACGTGCCGCACCATTTACAGTAAATGGACTCGTCGTCAATTTCGTTTTTACATGACTTGCATTTCATATACGTAATCCTTTGATTGCGGCCTGTTAAACCGCCCACGATGCTTTCTGATGCCTGCGGCATATCTGTGCCGGGGTAAAGCTTGAAACTTAAAATAGGGGCTGTCTGACGGCTTGTGTAAAACAAGAATATGGAGGTCAATATGACTGCAAGAGAAAAATTAATCCGCATTATAAAGACAGCGTCCCCGGAGCTTATAGAGTTCCTTGTGCAATTGATGCTCAAAGAGAACATCAATCCAGCAGCCGTAACCAAGCATCGCACTGTTCGTCAGTAAGCGTATATACCTTTGCAATAAGAGCTTCACGAGCCGCAGACAAGTCACCGCCTAAAGCGGTGGCTTTTTCTTTTTCCCCAAGCAGCTCGTCTTTCGTCCAGCCGTTCGCGTTAATGAGCTTGCAAATCGTAAAGTCGCTTGGCTTTGCCCCCTTTTTCCATTTGTATACATGAGCGGGGGCGAGTCCAGCCTTCTCAGCCGCAGCAGACGGAGATATACCGTCCCTAACACATAGGTTAATATAGTTGTTATAAAACACAAAAACACTCCTTCCCTTTTGTTCATACTGCTAATATTAACTTTCGCTAACGATTTATAACTTGACGCAACAATCTCAACCATATAAAATGAGCCTCGGTTAAGATTTTCATTCTCTTATACACTGTGATAAAAGAATATATATATTCTTTTATCACAGTGTATAAGAGAATAGCGCTTTCAGGTGACAATAGTATACCACACGGAGGCAACTATTGCAACCTAAAAATGCGGAGAGAGGGGGTGGAAAATTGAGAGAGGCTTGGACTGGTGAGATCGTAGCGCAGATGCACGTAAACGAGATAACGCAGGGGGAGCTTGCGAAAAAGATGTGCGTAACGAGGACGTACCTGAACCGGCTCCTGACCGGCGCGCAGGTAACAAGGGGTGCAGAGGAACGCTGCCATGAGGCAGTGAATCAGATCGTAGCTGAAAGGAGGGCGGCTGAAAATGCCAAGAACTAAGCTCGACAGGCTTCTGGCTCCGAAGCGTGACCCCATAAAGGGGCTTGTTCTTGAGTATATGTCAATTCAGAAAATCAGCGGAGCCAAGGTAGCAGAGAACATCGGGGTGGGCAGGGCGACGTTCACCCGGCGCATGGCCGAGCACACCGACGAATGGCCGGTGAAGGATGTGAAGGCTGTCTGTAAGTATCTGGGGATCCCCAAGGAGGAGCTGATAAAAACAATAAGACTGTAAAGGAGGGTAAACGTGGTTCTTATTCCGGACGACCCGGCAATAAGGGAAATTGAAGCGACAGGGTATTGGCCTCAGAACCAGTATGAGGATGATGGCGATATCTTCGCTTCATATGAAGGAGATTACAATGAGGACGCGAAAGGAGATTCGGATGAAGAAGTATAAGCTTGAAAAACGCGACGGAAATGAGTGGTCGCTGTACGGGATTTATACAGAGAGATCACTGCCGCAGCTTGTGCAGGCTGCTGTGCAGCTTTCAAAGACCGGCTACGAAATGTACGGCAATCTGCATATCGTCGAGATAAACACAGATGGCAAAACTCGTATTTTATGACGTCGACCACAGATATACCGTAGACGGTCAGGAGGTTCCGAGCGTGTCGGAGCTGACGCGATTCATAACCCGCGAAGTCTATGAGGACACGCCGAAGCTTGCGATGGACAACGCCGCCGACAGAGGCACGAGAATCCATAAAGCAACCGAAGCCTTGGATAAGTTTGGCGAGGTCGAAATAGAGAGTGACGGCACGGAGGACGATATAACCCCGTACATAAGCGCCTATGCGCAATTCCTAAAAGAGCATACCCCCAATTGGGAGCAGATAGAGTGGCCGGTGCATAACGGCATGCTCTACGCCGGTACGCTCGACCGCTACGGGACTATGGACGGCAAAAGGGTCATCCTCGACATAAAGACCGCCGCCAGTATCGGAAGCCTTTTGAAAGTGCTGTATACGGCGGCACAGAATCTGTACCGCATGGCTATCGAGCCTGAATATGCGGTAGAAGCAATATACATCTTACAGCTCAAGAAAGACGGCAAATACCGGCTCATTGAGCTTGAGATACAAAATGAGCTCGCAGATGCGTGCATAGAGCTGCATCTGGCGCTCAGGAAAAAGAAGAAAGGAAAGAAAACGAAAAATGATTAAAACCGAGAATGGACACACAACCCTCAACGGAACCGGCACGGAGCTGCTTGCCGATTACACCTGCGCGGGTGTCGCCATCAAAAATGCGTTTGAGGGCAAAGGTATGCCTACAAAACGTGTCAGGGAGCTTCTTAGTGATTGTATAAACGATGCCTTCAAGGCGGATGAAGTGCTTGAAGGTGACGTCGAAACCGCGCTGCTCAAGCTCATCAAGAATCTTATGAAAGGAGACGAGGACGATGGACGAAACGAAGGTTGAATCTCAGGAATTGCAGACCGTAGCTCCTGAAGCCATAGCAGAGGCTACGGCAGATGTCAAGCAGACGATATGGAATAACCCCGCGCTGTACTCAATGGCGGTTAAACAGGCCAAGATTCTTGCCTCAAGCGACATCGTGCCGGAAGGTACATATAAAGGCAAACCGGCCAACTGCCTGATCGCCTTGGACATGGCGAACAGGATGGGGATATCCCCGCTGCACGTGATGCAGAACCTTTATGTTGTGAAGGGTAAACCCGGCTGGTCTGGTCAGTATTGCATATCTGCCATCAACAGCTGCGGGAGATTCTCGCCGCTTGAGTTCATACAGCTCATAAACGATGATGGCAGTCTCAGGGGCTACTACGCTCAGGCGACGAACATAGCCACCGGCAAGATTTGCACCGGTGCTCCCGTTACATGGGATATGGTCAAGGGCGAGGGCTGGCTCGACAAGACAGGCTCAAAATGGAAGACCATGCCCGAACAGATGTTTATGTACCGCTGCGCTGCCTTCTTCGCCAGAGCCTACTGTCCAGATGTGCTCAACGGCTTGCAGACGGCAGAGGAACTGCGCGATGTGAACGGCTACGAGGCTGAGAAGAAAACCACGGTCATCACACTTGATTAAGGAGCGCCGATGATACGAATCGAAAAAGATGGCGTATATAAAGCAAAGCGCGTCCGCTGGGGAGAAAATGACCACGGCAAGTGGGAGCTTGTCGTGGTCGCAAGCGACAAGGGGAAGCAGGAGATAACCATATTCCCCGAAAACGTACCCTGCGGCGTAAAGGAGGACTACATGTTCACCGTCGATGAAATCTCCGCCGTCGAGGTCAAGGTTCAGAAGAACAAAGACGGAACGTGGGGAAAGGAGAAGACGCGCGTCGAGGCTTATATCAGCCCGCGTCTGGATCAAGACCCGTTCGGAGAACTCAACGATGAACTCGGAGTTGACGGGGATATCGAGCTATGACCCGAGAGGAATTTGATAAGCTGATACGCGGCATAAAGGCTGCGTACACGAATTCAAACTTCATGTCGAACCCGGACAGCGAGGGAGTGTGGTACAGGTTCCTGAAGAACGTGGACTACCCCCTCGCAGAGGCGGCGGTGTATAAGCATATCTCCGTCTGCAAGTTCCCGCCGACCATCGCCGAGATACTTGAGCAGTGCAGTGCCATAGCAATACCGGACGAGTTCAACTGGCTCGACGGCTGGCGAAAGGTTCAGAAAGCAATAGGCCGGTACGGGTACAACCGTTCAGCGGAAGCGATAGCGGCTCTCAAGGAAGCTGACCTCACGGCAGGGGAGGTTGCTGAGCGCCTCGGCTGGGAAAACCTCTGTATGTCCGAGAATCAGGCGGTGGACAGAGCAAATTTCAGACAGGGCTATGAAGCCGTGCTCAACCGCAAGAGGGACAAGCTTAAGCTTTCCGGAGGCGTATATGAACGGCTCAACGCCCTGACGCAGGGCATAGCGAACGCAAAAATGATAGGAGGATAGGATGAGGGTAATGCTTGACAGGGGCGCGTATATGCCGGAGCGCGCCCACTCACTTGACGCCGGATATGATCTGCGCACACCGAGAGCGGTGACTGTGCTGCCATACGAAAGCGTTGTTATTGACACCGGCGTTCATGTAGAAATCGCCCCCAATCATGTCGGCATGATAAAAAGCAAGAGCGGCTTGAACGTGAACCGCGACATGACAAGCGAAGGGGTTATAGACAGCGGCTATACCGGCAGCATCCGCGTGAAGCTCTATAACCACGGCGAGCATCAAAGGGTGCTGCATAAGGGCGATAAGATCAGCCAACTTGTAATCATGCCGATAGTCACGCCAGAACTTGAGCTTGTAGATAAGCTTGAGGCTACTGAGCGTGGCGATAACGGCTTCGGTTCCACAGGACGATGATTAAGACCCCGTGTCCACAGCAATGCACAGGCCGCACGCAGACTTGCCATGCTACGTGCGGCCATTATCTCAAATACCGCGAGAGAAAAGAAGCTGAATATGAAAGGCGGTCGCGGGAGTATATGCTGTCAGACTACGCCGCAACCGCCGTTGAAAAGAGGAGACGCAAATGAAAAAGGGAGTGAAGAAAGGCAAAGCTTCCGGCTCCGCATACGCAGCACAGAAGCAGACTGAAAAAGAAATCTGGACGATGAAGGTCATAGCGTGGACGGAAATGTCCATGCTCGACACGATGGCAATGACACTGGCAGACGAGTTCGGTTTCGGAGCCGAGCGCCTCAAGAGATTCCACGATGCCTTCGAGGAAAAATACGGTGAGATAAGAAAGCTTGAGCGCGAGGACGCTGACGACAACGAATATGCCATAGCAAAGCAGGAGGAAGCTCTTCAGCGGGCTTACGGCAGATATTACACGCCCAGAGAAGAGCGGTATCAGATAAAGATAATTGACCGTGAAGGGAGGGAACACAGGCTTTGACGGATTACGCAGCTTACAGAGAAGACAGACGCATCACGAATAAGCAGTTTATAGATACCCTGCACAGCGAATATGAGGGCTTCACCAAAATCCAGAGCTCGTACATAAGTCATCCTGACGACTACGCACTTTGCCTCACGGACGAAGCCGAGAACGTGCTGATAAAGCAGTACGGCATCGGCCCCGGTCTGGCGCATTACAGGCTGAAAGGCAAGCGGCGCAAGGATAACCGGCAGAAGAAAAACCGCATGATGGTTCGTCTCAGCGACGAAATGTACGGCAGGGTCATGTCTCTGATGCACAGCATGAATTTCAGCACCGTGCAGGAGTTCTTGGAGACAACGCTTACGGTTATGGTCGAGCGTGAGGAGGGCGTGGCATGAAGAAAGGTTCCAGCGATGCCGCGTACTACGATGCGAGATATAACGGCTACTCAGGCAAGAGACGTTTTGAGGTCGAGCATCCGAGACATGCGGGGCACTTGACGATCGCTGCCCCGGATATGAACTCGGCTATCGTCGCCGCTGCCCAACGATGGGGAGAGAAGTGGTCGGCTTATGATTTCTATGCGTTCTGCCGAGTAGTCGAAGTGAAAGGGGAGAATAGACATGCCTGAATACATTGAGCGGGAGGCGGCTGTAAAAGCTTTTAATAATTTTGACGCTGGTAGGGCGGATAGCCCGCCTTCCACGCTTTTGACACCAGAAGAATTCGCAGAATACCTTTATGAGCTTCCAGCCGCTGATGTTGCCCCGGTGGTGCATGGGCGTTTTGTGCATGATGGACCGAGATTTGCGGGTGGCGTGGACTGGTGGCACTGTAGTAGCTGCGGCAGACTGGCATCTGGAATTGAGACGCGCTTTGACTACTGTCCCCACTGCGGGGCGAGAATGGATTCGGAGGAAACTGACAATGAATGAATACATAAGACGTGACGCGCTGATAGCTGAATTTGAGCGGTTGTCCTTGGGTGAAAATAGCCTCGTCGAAAAGTTCTTTGCGCACGGAGTATACGCTGTTATCGAAACATTCCCCGCTGCTGACGTTGTTTCGATAGAAGTTCTAAAAAAATGGCTGTATGAAAACGCTCTGAATAACGCAGGCAGTTCCTATGGTTTTGCATGCGTGGAAATCTCCAAGCGGTTGGACGGACTGCGCAGGTACGCGAAGGAGGTGGAGAATGAAAATATACAAAGTTCTTGTTGATAAAATCCCCCAAAGCTGCGGGCAATGTGCGCTGATGGGGTACATCAGCGATGATTATCCTGTTTGCTACGGAATCGCAGACCCCGAAATCCGGGAGATTACAGGGAATCCCTACGACATGAAATACAGGAGGAGCGACTGCCCTCTTGAGGCGAGGAGAAGAAAATGACATACATTATCAACCCCATGTGGTTTTACTGGCTTAGCGTTGCAGACAAAATCTGCGAGGCCACTTGCTCACTTGCTATTCTGCTGTTTATCTCTTCGGCTACTGCATACATCGTGGCAGCGGCTCTCAAAATTGATGCGCATGGCCACGACGGATTCGACAGAAAATGTTCTTCTTACATAGTCGGAGCCAAAGCGCAAAGAGTCGCGACCGTACTTGCTGTTCTTGCTGTAATCCTGCTTGCAATTTCCACTTTTATTCCATCAAGAGAAACGCTGATTGAAATGCAGATAGCGAGATTCACTACGGTCGAAAATGCCGAGTGGGCATTGGACGCTGTTAAAAGCGCTACGGACTATATCGTATCGGCAATAAAAGAGTTGGGATGAAAAGCAACATACATCGTAAGCTGTTTCGCTGTGACTACTTCGCGTGGCTGTTTTACCGCAGCCGCGCAAGCGAAAGGCAGCGGCGGCAGGACAAGCACGACGCACGGCGCAGATACCGCAGAATCTGTAAAAGAGAGTGTAGGGAGGAGATAAGAGCCTGTGATAAGTGAAACGTTCAATTTCATAGCGCTGATTGTGGAAGCGATCATTCTCATTGTGATAATAATCTACGTCGATATCATCATGGAAGATGCGGCGGAGATAAGGGAGATCGCCCAAAGCTGTGGATGGGCTGATATGGATAAGGTCAGGGCACTTGATAAGAAGAAGTATGTCCCGATGGCAAAAACCGCAAGCGAAGATGCGTATTTCACAATGCCTGACGGAGAGAGAATCCACAGGTGCGCAAGCAAAAGCAGGAGGAGGTGGTAAGAGATGGTTTATGTCGGTATAGACCCCGGTGTCTCGGGAGCAATGGCAATCATGGACGACCTCGGCATCTATCTTTTTAAGTTCGATGAAGAGAAATACATAGAGGCGCTGAAGCGGGCTCCTGCCAACACAATTTGCTGCCTTGAGCATGTCCACTCCATGCCGAAGCAGGGAGTTGCGAGCTCATTCAACTTTGGTATGAACTTCGGTTGGATTCAGGGTGCGCTTCAGGCCCTCGGCGTCAGGTATGAGCTGGTTCATCCGCAGAAGTGGAAGAAGGAGTTCTCCGTTACGAGGGACAAGAATACTTCAATAGAGGTCTGCAAAAGGCTATTCCCGGATGTGAGTCTGAAGCGTACGGAGAACAGCAAGAAAGACGACGACGGCTTTGCCGAAGCTCTGCTGATGGCCGAGTACGCCAGAAGGAGGCTTTGATGCCAAAAACAAGGCTTATTGATCTGACCGGCCAGCGTTTCGGGAGGCTGGTGGTTTTGGAGCGCACCGGCACGTATAAGGGCTCGGATGGCTCCGGCAGCTCCCCGATATGGAAGTGCCAGTGCGACTGCGGCGAGGTCGTTGAGGTAATAGGACGTAATCTGAGATACGGCGGCACAAAATCGTGCGGCTGTATAAGACGTGACAAATGCCGGAGGCTGAGAACTCCCGGCGAGTGAGAAAGGAGAAATAAAATGCATAGCGAACTGCTGACTATAACCCCGAACGAGGCAAGCAAGTATCTCGCGAACAATCCCGCAAACAGGAAAATAAATGAGAGCGTCGTCAGAGCAATGGCGGAGGACATGAAGGCCGGTCGCTGGATGCAGACGCATCAGGGCATTGCAATAAGCAAAACCGGGCGTCTCCTCGACGGTCAGCACAGACTGTCTGCCGTCATAAAGGCCGGCATTCCGGTTAAGATGATGGTGACATTTGACGTTGATGAGAAGGCTATGGACGCGATAGATCAGGGGCGCAAGCGCTCCACAAGCGATATTTTCCTATTCAGCGGTGAGGAGGCGTGGATGCGCAATAACTGCACCATAGCGGCTGCAAGGTTCCTCTTAGCTCGTGGAAATAACTCTTCGGTTCCGGCTGAAAAGATACGTGAGCTTATGAACAAGTATGCGCTTGCGTTCAATATGTTCTATAAGATGACTACCGGTAAGAAAGGCGGTTCGCGCAATCTCCATGCTTCCATCTCGGCTGCGATAATCGCCGCCAGAATAAACGGCGTTTCTGAGCCTGATTTGGTCGCGTTCTATGATCTCTACGCCTGCGACAGACTACCCGGCGAGGGCTACAACTCGGAAATCGTTCTCAGGTTCAAGTCGTATATGATACAGAACCGGCTGAAGCATATCTCGCCCAATAAGAACGAGCTGTATAAGCTTGCCAGCAACGTCATATACAACTTCGTGAAAAACACGAAGACAACGCTCCTCCGCACACCTGAAACGGAAAGATACGTTGTCTCTATGTAGTAATTTAACTCAATATGTTCTGGATGTTTAATATGTCGATAGGATGAAGTCGCCCAAGCTTATGAATAAAATCGGATTCAACAAGATTCAGACGCTTTGAACAGCGAATAGTTGATTCTTTCTTGAGGCCAGCTTCAGCCCATTTCAAAATTGCGTATTCGTCAGAAAAGTTTGCCCTCGGCGGATGAGAGGTTATCTTGAGAGACAAGATATACTGTTGGCCGGGGGCAACAACCAAAACGGGACGAATTTTAACTTGTGTCAAATCGTCCTCGAACTTAACCCTTGCAAGCCATATTTCCCATTTACATGGTGCAGTCATCGTTGTATTCCACCGGTAGGACTAAAAGGCCATCGGAAGGGTCTCGATAGCCTACCGCCTCTCTATGTTCTATAGTGTGCGTGTCAAAAGTACCGAGCGGATTCTCTTTGGCGAAGTACTCTTTTATGGAATCGTTACTTATGATGTGCTTATTGCTGCTCCGCACCTGCTCCCACGGGGATCCCTTTTCGTGGGTCATATCGACGAGCGTAGATGCCGCGTATTTGCCGTATTCACGCTGGATATCTATCAGCAGTTGCAGCTCCTCGTCGGAAAAAATGTCTGGGGAATACGTGCCATGCACTTTGGTAATATTGTTGCTTTTATACTTCTTAAAAGCGTTGTATACATTTGGGACGACCGGGCCGAGTGGCCATGCCTCTATGCTTTCGTCGAAGAGCGGACGCCCGAGCCGAACGAGGCTCCATGCCTGCGCAAAATACAGCAGTTTATTCACCTTGAGGTCTGATAGGTAGCCTTCTTCTTTGGATTGGGTTATGTCTATGAAGAAGTTGGCTATGTCGATAGCACTATGCACAGGTTTCACATCCTTCCTTTTATGTCTTGTGGAAATATTATATGTGAAAATGTGAGAAAAATCAACCCTATAAAGAGCAATAATTGAGGCTGTCTCACGAAGCGACAGCCTCTTTTTTTTATTTCAGCAGCCCAAGCGCGCGGTAGTAATCCTCCATAGTAAATATAGAGGTGCTTTTGGCGGCGCTGCCATCGGCCTGATGGTTGCGGACTGAGCCTGAAAAAGTCGGGTCAGCTTCCTCTTTGGCCGGGACTATGGAAGCGTAGCCTTCATCGACCTGAGTGGCGTAGTCTTCGTTTACGGCGTAACTCTTGGGGCCGCTCTTGACGATGTTGTAAAAGTCGCTGCGAGTTATGCCAGCATAAGTTTCGCGCGCCGAAAGCCCCATGTTTGCCCACGCGGTGTAAACATCGTCTTTGCTGACGGAGCCGTTTACATCTGCGTCTTTCAACGCGGCAGCAAGATCGAGCCACGAGCCGAGGTCGGCATTATTGCCGGCTATTGTGTTGTAGGCTTCTATGCGTCTGACGGTGGCGGACTGCTTACCTCCGGCGTCTGGAAGAACCTGAGTCTTGATGGCGTTGAGAATTTGCTCGTCGCTTTTACCCTCCATGTTGTTGTAGACGGCTATAGCTTTTGCAACATCGGATGAGCCAAGAGACTCCTCAACATCCTTCGTAGCACCTTTATTGGAATACCACGCCTCAGAGCCTATGCCGAAGAGTTTGGCGTAGAGGAGAGCATTAACGTTCACCTCGTCGTCTTTCAGCCGAGTTTGAACGCTGGATGGAATTTTTGAGAAACCGCCTATAAGGTAGTCTATGGCATCATAGTCGGTTTTCTTGCCATCTGCATCCAAAATTTTCTTGCTGACAAGATAGCTGGGGACGTCCTCTTTGGGAACTGCTTCTGCCCATGCGGGAGCGCCTGTATCATAGTCGAGCCCCTTATTGTCAAGATAGCCCTGCTCGGCGGCGTCTTTCGCATAGCTCTTGATTTGTTTCTCAACATCCTCTTTAGCTTTATCGCCAAGCTTGTCGTACCCGAAAGCCTTGAGCAGTGCGTCCATCCCGGAGTTGTAGCTCGCCTCTGCATCCTTGCGGTACTGCTCCTTATCGGCCTTGGTGAGCTCGTAGCTTGCCTCGTCGCCGTTCTCGTCGGTGTACGTGAACTGGTCGGGCGGAAGCTTGTCTACTGCCTTCTTGATGCTATCAAAGATTTTGAGAGCGTCGTCAGCAGGATCGTCCGAAATGCTGTACAGTCCGGCCTTCTTCTTGCCTGCAATATCGGCTGCGGAAGTGCCCTTGAGAAGCTCGTTAAGGATGTTGCCGGACTCCTTGCTGCGGTTCATGGCGTTTATAACGTCCAGCGTATACATCCCCGTGCTGTTCAGCAGCGTGTAGGCATTGTTCAGCGGTATGCCGAGCAGGTTAGCGATGCCACCGGCAGTTTTGCGCACATTGTCCGCCGAGGGGTTGTCCACCAGCTTTATAGCTGCGCTCATGGCGTCGTTTATAGCACCCACAGCGCCTACGCCATTTTCATAAAACGGCTCGTCACTGAAGAGGCTGGTTATGAAGTTGAATGCCGTGTCGCCGAAGATAAAAGTGCCCAGCGCACCTTCGAACACGCTTTCGCCGACCTTTATTGCAATCTTGGCTGGGTCAATCTGCTGTTCCTCGTCATCGTCCCGATACTGCTTGAGCTTGTGGCGCAGAGCGTCAGCAACGGCAGACATGGCTCCGTAAGCAATATTCGATGCAACGAACCCGCCGAGCGCGCGGGCTTTGGCTTTGTTAGCCTTGGAAGCGTGCTCCGTGCCCTTTGCGGCTTTGGCTTCGCCGAACGCCGTCATCAGGTTGTTGTAGTTGGTGCGCTGCTGCGTCTGGAACATTGTGAGAGCTTTGAGCAGTGCGCTGTCGCCGCGGGAAATCTCGTCGCGCATATTCATCGTGTACTGCGACTGAGTGCGCATAGACGCCCGCTGGAACGTCTCGTCAACCATTTCCTTGAACTTGATGCTGTTGACGTCGATACCGGGGTTCTTCATCTGCACATCGTAGCAGGACGCGAGATAGACCTTACTGATCTCTCTGACGTCGGCTGCGGGAATCCAGTTCTGGATGCTCTTGAGAACCTTGCTCTTTGCCGCCATCTTGCTGAAAAGTGTGTTCTGGTCTTGCAGTGCATCGGTGATGGAAGAGTCTATATTGCCCTTTGCTCTGAACTGAAGCAGGGGATTGTTTCGCGCGGCTTTCATCTGCTGGTTGCCGGGATTGAGCGATGTGACCGCAGCTTTCGCTACTGCTCTCGGGTCAAGTTCGCTCATAGCAAGCCACATTGATCCCTTCTGCTTGAACGGCGTACCGGGGTTTCCTATGAGAACCGCCGTCTGGAAGTTGTGATTGAGCTTCTGCCACCAGTTGTCTCTGGACTTTGCTCTCGTCTGGTTGATGTCCTGCACGTCCTTGACGTAGTTCTCCATCCAAGCGCCGTACTCGCTGCCCATGTTCTGCTTCACGGAATCTACGAGCGTGGGCGTCCCAAAGGTGTGCATATAGTCCATGATGCCGAAAGTATCTGCCAGCTCACCGAACGCTATGTAATCTGCTGCGCGGCGTATGTAGCCGTCAGTTACCTCCACGACCGGGGCGATGTTGACATAGCCTCCGGCTGTTCTCGTGCGCTCCTTCAGGTTCTTGAAGTCAGGCACTCCGAAGTCCTTGCTGTCCGCTTTATCCCATTCAAAGTTGCCGTCTTCGACGCGGGCGTATGTAAGCGGAAAATAATCACCGGGCTTGAACAGCTCATTATCTACGCCGTCGATTGCCTTGGCAACGTCCTGAGTCTCTTTGCCGAGCTTTTCGGACATACTATCAAACGCCTTGATATACGCGCTTGCGACCTCATTCTTGGCTATGGCAGTTTGAAGAGCGCTATACAGTCCGGAGATGTTCGCAGGGTCTGCTTTTATCATATACGGCTTCTTATCACCGTTTTTAAGCGCAAAGCCCTCTATGTTTTGCACTCTGTAGGCATCGGGGCCGCCCATAGTCTTTATAGCCTTGTAGAGGCTGACCGCCTCAGACATCGTAAGAGTTTTGCCTCCGAGTCTCACGTTGGTTTTGGTTTTACCGGTGGCGAAGTCGCCGTAGCCTTTCATCTTCACTACATCAGTGAAGAAGTTGTCGGCTTCAACAAGTGTCGTCTGGTTCTTGGCAGCAGCGTTTTCAATGGTATCTGCCATTCGGTAGCCTGCACCCTTCTCCCAGAATTTGAAGCCGTCTATCATCTGGAACATCTGGCGAGGCATGATCTGCCAGCGGATAAACTTCGCAGCGGCCTTCTCGCGGAGGCTCTTGCCCTTTTCGCCGCGTTCTACCTCACGCCCAAGCTCGGTGGGCTTTCTCTTGCTGCCATTTTCTTTGACCGCGTTATTCAGCTCGTCAAGCTCTACTCTGACCTTGCTGGCCTTCTCAATGTAGTGCGAAGTCATCTGCGCAGCCTTAACTGCCGCATGACGGTACTTCTCGACATTGTACGGAATCGGGTTGCTGTATGCCTCTTCCGCCAGTTCACGGGCGAGCTGAACCTGTTCATTTACACGCTCGGAGTACAGATCGCCGAGTATACGGCTATCCTTCATAGCCTTGTAATACTCAGCAAACTCGGCAAAGGAGGTGCGCCCGTCGCCCAACCCAGCAAGTTTGTTCTTGAACTCCGTCACGGAGTCGGAAACCTTGGTGTACTGTTCGTCGGTGAGGCGGCTGGTAAAGGCATCGCTTTCAAGGAACGTTTCAAACTCCTCAGCTCTTTGTGTGGCTTTATGGATTGCGTCATGGTTTGCACCACCGAACTCAGCCTCGGCATCCTTCCACGCGGTTTCATCCGGGACGGGGGTTTTCTGCGCATTCTGCCGCTCCTCGCGTCTCCGCTGCCACTGCGCCCATTCCTTCGCATTATCCGGTGTGAGCCTGTCTTCGGCGCGAAGGGTGTAGTACAAGTCGTCAGAGATGTGAGCGTCGTGCTCCGCCTGAACCTCCTCCGCAGTGCGGGTGGTGTAGCCGGTTTTGGGGTCATACTCGTTGCCGTTTTCGTCAACATAGACTCTCTCGGTTGTGTTAGAGCCGGTGCTATAGTTAGTATTATCGGCGTTATAGTTAGCGTTCGCGTCCTGCGTGTTAGTGTTAGTGCCGGAGAGAGCCTTGTCAAGTTCTGACGCCAGCTCCTCCTCCGCCTTCTTAGGGTCTGCATTTACAGAATTTTCAGCTTGTCCTCTGTTGACATTTTGCTCTGCGGTGGGTATACTGTTATTAGAGGTTTCCGATATCTCAAGGCTCGCTTCGGGCGTCGCGCGGGGGGCGGCTTCGGCTGCATCTACGCTCTTGGGGGAGGAAGCTTCTTTTTTTGCCGTTTCCATATATGCAGAAACGACTGCCATGCGATTCGCCTTGCTATCGGGGACGGCTTCAACAACGTAGTATGTGTTATCGACTCTTTTCTCAAAACGGATTAAAGGAGCCTGAGAGTTATCTGCGTTCCTATACTCTCTGCTGAGTTTCCAAGTTTCAGAGTCGACGTCTCCTGCGGAGAGAAGTCTCGCACGGTCGGCGTTTTCTACGACGTAGTTTATTCTGCCGAAATCCTCTATATTGGCCATGCTGTGATCCGCTGTCCCATTCACACCGTGACGTTTGTCTATGTGAGCGATTGAGTTGCCTTTTATTTGGTTTTTGAAGCCGGTGACATCAAGCCCGGTAGCGTTCTTCACCAAATTGACAACTCTATCGCCGACAGTTTCAGCGAGTGTCACGGTGAACTTATTACGGTAGTTTATATCTTGCAATGACCGTGCTCGCTCAATGCCGCTGATAACATTCTCATCGGCAGCGGCTTTGTAATCGGCAATAATCTTGTTTTCCTCCGCCGTATGCGTAGCGGGGTTATCATTGACAGCTGTGCTTTCCGTCCCGTTCGGGGCGGTATTTTTTTGCACGTCTGCGTTCTGCGTCTCTGCGTCATTGTTAACGGCAGAGTTTAACGTCTCAGGACGCGCCACAGTGTCGTTTGAGGGCGTAGGGGGTGTAGTTATATCCCCCTGAGCTTCTGCAACGCTCTGAGGCTCTGACGCGGCTTTCTTGCCGGTCATAAGCTCAAAGGCTTTGTCAACCTCACCGCTGCGCAGTTCGGCGTTTTTCTTTGCGTCAGCTCCGGTCGCTATGCTTACCCCGGAACCTGCTATGCCGAGAGCTGCACCAACAAGGCCGTCATACAGCCAGTCGGAAACCTGTTCCTCGCTGTAGTTCTCGCCGACACTCTTGCCGTTGTAGATGGCGCGGAGAGTCGGGTCGACCGCGCTGGAAACAAACTCCTCTACGAACTCGCCACCGCCGCCGTTGATAATGGTGCGCAGCACAGTGCGCCCGATATCGGTCTTTGCAAGCTTGCCGACGAGTTTCTCAACGGCAGTGTCCGCAAAGCCTTTGCCATAGGCAAGGTCAAGCCCGCCGAACATTTTCTCGGTGAGATATTCTTTAGCGGCGCTTGCCGCGCCGTAAGCACCGGCCTGAGCAAGGTTTCCGCCGCCTGCTTCTGCCTGCTGAACGCCGCCGCCGAAAGACCGCCCCATCATCATTGCCATACCTGAACCGGGCAGGACGGCGTTTGCTGCCATATCTGCCGCAAGAGCAGGAACTTGAGACACGGCGTCAAGGGCAAACTTACCAGCTTTGGAAGCGCCCAATTTTGAACGCTCAATGTCTCTGCCGCCGGATTCGGAAAGCTCTGCGGACTTGTCGGCTATTGCCTGCTGCATCTGCATCGCCTTTTCGTCTTCCTCTTCCGTGCCGACATGGTACAGCGTCGAAAGCTCCTCATTACCGCTGGCTCTGAGTGCTTTGTCAACTGCGCTCTGCCCGCCTGTAGCGACGCGCCCGGTGTAACCGAACAGACCGCCGAGAGAACCTGCGGCCTGCTTTGAGCCGCCCTTGATGGAACCCCACAGGCGTTCAAAAACATTCTGGTCAACATCCGGAAGTTCCACATTGTAGAACTCAAGCTGTTTACGCAGCTTGTCCATTTCGGATTCTGCCGCTGCCTTTTCATCGGATGCGGCCTGCAACTCAGAGCGGTACTTTTCGAGTGTAGTGGCGTAGTTCACCCCCGCTTCGGGACGGATTGACTGCGCCTTTTTGTCGCTGACGGACTGCGCCTTTTTACTTGCGTCCTTGTACTTATTAGCTGCGTCGGCGTAAGCTCTCTGAAGCTGGGATTTCTCGTCGTCCGTCAGAGCGGTTGACATTGTGGGAACATTTGGATGCTGGCGCTGGTACTCATTGCGAAGCGCGCTGTTGTGCCCACGGCTGTCTATGGCGGTACTTTTAGCTTCTCCGTTTTTGTCAAGCCAAGCATCCCTGAGCCCGCCAACGTGGCCGCGCCCGCGGCCATCAATGATGTCGCGGGCTTTTTCTGCGGCCTGTTTCTGCTGCATCTGCTCGTTGTAGTAGTCCTCAAGCGGGGAAGTGCGAGGAGAAGATGGTGAGGTCGGAGCGGATGATGTTTGGGTAGCTGAACCGTTGTGCGCGGCTATCGACTGCGCTATAAAGTCAAAGGGACTTGCCATTTTAATACCATCCTTTATTTGTAAAACATCGACTCGTATCTGTTAATGGTCGTGGGCGTAATAACAGGCTGATGAGAACTCGGCGCTGGCTGTTCCCATGAAGGAGTCGGGCCATAGGAACCGTCAGCCTGCATATAATTGCCCTCACCCTGACCGACCCAACCGGAATAGTCGATGTTGGGGTTGCTCCCGCCTCCGCCGGAGCCGCCTGCCGGGATGTAGCCTGCGGGGTATTTGCCGGTGAGCTGCCTATACTGTTCGGCATCAATTTTGCCTGCTGCGTAGTCGAGAGAGGCTGCAAGCTCAGGATTCTGCGCTCTCCACACCGCTTCCATGTTTTTTGCTTGATCTGCTCCGTACAGATTCGCAAACGCAGAGAAGTCGCCGAACTCGGCGAGAATCTGCGCATTCTTGAGGTCGCGCTGATAGCCGTTGTTGTACTCGTCAAGGAGCGCCTGAGCCTTCTTGTAGTCGTTATCGGCAAGCGCGGCACGGATGTTCGCCTGATACTCCGCCGTGAGGTTTGCCATCTGACGGTCAGCCTCAGCGGTCGCGTTCGCCTCAGCGGTGCGCAGGTTGCCGAAGTCTCGCTGGTACTCTCCGCCGCGCGCAAGCGCCGCCTGTGAAGCGACGCCGGAGTTTATCCCAGTCGCTGCCGCCTGATTGTTGAAGTTCTGGCGGTTACGCTCGTACTGCACCGACAGGTCATTTGCCTGCTTCTGGTACTCCGGAGCGATCTTGTCCCTCGCTGCCTCATAATCGCTCTTGCTCTTGTCGTAGGCGGCTTTAAGCTCTTCCTCACGCGCCTTGCGCTGCGCGTCGTATATCTGGTTTATAGCGTCAGTGCGGGCAGTGTTGTAGCCGCTGCCGAGCAGCCCCTGATTGCTCTGCGCCCCGCCCGTTGCCCCGGTGCCAGCAGCCGGGGGTGTGGGAGTCGCGGGAGAGGTCGGCGTGGTCGGCGCAGCTGCCGCTGACCCTGCTGCCGGGGTAGTGCCGGTCGCAGCATTTGTCGGAGACGCAGCGCCGGGGGCAGTAGCGCCCGCCTTGTTCTGCTGTGCGTTATAAGCTTTGGTTATTTCATCTATACTTGCCATGCTTTATCTCCTCAAAAGGGCTGTCCACGTGTTGTTCCCGATGATTCCGTCGGCGTGAAGCCCGACGCCGTTCTGAAACTCCATTGTGCGGTTCTTGGTCTTGGCATCGAATACGCTGCTTACGGCCAGCTCTGCGCCGTGTGCGGCAAGCAGTGCCTGAGCGACTGCAACGTCAGCACCGCTCATGCCCTCGCATATCATGCGGGGAGGCCAGTACGTTTCAGCCTGCGGCTGATCGTCCGTGGTCTGCTCTGTGCCGTCTGCAAGCTCGGCCTGAAACTTCCGAGCGAAGCCATACCGCGCGTTGATGTTGTTCACAGCGGGGCGCTCATACTCGGTGCAGATGCGGCTTGTCGCTTCGTATGTATCTTCGGTCGTACATAGGAAGTTCCAAAGGCTGGCGTAGCTTGCCTTCAGTTCGCCGATGCAGAAATCTACCTGCATCGCTTCATCGCCTACGCTCTTGCCAATGTCGTGGGCATATTCGACGAGAGCCTTTTTGCGGCTCCAATACGTCCACTGGCACAGGCCGTAGCCGACAGCATCGTGAACGAACTTCGCCTGAGAAATGGCATAACTGTCCGCCTGACGGGTGTACTCGTCATCGGTCAGCGTAGTCATGCCGCGCTGCGCGATGTTGGCTTTGAGGCCGCTTTCTGCCTGCATATTGCCGAGCATCGCACACGCCCCGGCTACGGTCATGCCGTGGCTGCGGAGCCGGTCATATATTGTCTTTGCGCTCATTCAATTGCCTCCTACTCCGTATACTCCACACCGTACCGGTCGAATAGAGCCTTGACCCGAGCGTCCTTAAGTATCTTCTTCTGCTGCCCCTGATTCAACGCGTCATAAACCGTTTGCAGTGCGGTCTTGGTATCAGCGGCTACTTCCTCCGCAGCTATCGTCCATTTGCCTTTACTCATTGACCGTCACCCCCAGCACGTTCAAGGCGTTTTGCATGTCCTGCTTTTCCTCATCAGTTCCACCCTGCTTTATCTCCGCGATTTTGGCAAGGATCGCGTTCTTGCGCTCTTCTATCGTCATTTCTGTACCTCCAACGCAGTCTCGATTTCTGACAAGGCAGCTTCGTATTGCGCTACCTCATATTCTATCTGCACTTTGTAGAGCTGGGTGTATAGTTTCCACGGGGCTATCATCTCCCCGCTGAACGCCTGACCGTCCCCACGTGTCCACGTCTCGCCGCTCGGCACATATCTGTACCCCTCAATAAACTCTGCGCACTTGCCGTCGAAAAAGGGCAAGTCAAATTCGCGCATATTGCCGTCATTAGAGACATGGCACTTGTATTCATTATCAATATAAATTTTCATCTCCAGTCTCCCTTAGCTAAGCGTGATATTAGTAAGTGTGGCAGAATAAGTTTTTGCCCCTACTTCGGGATTCATGGAAGAGGCATATATATATGTCGCCACATAACATTCTGTGTTTATTCCGCTAATATCAAGTTCGATACGAGCATCACTGGTGTTCAAGCCAGCATAAGCGATAAAACCTATGTCGGCAACGCCCGGAGGATAAGTGCTCCATGAAAACTTGTTTTCGGTTACTCCAATAGACCAACCGGTAGCCTCAGATTTTACTACTGTCAGTTTGTTGTATTTCGAGAGGTCAAATTTATTCCCCGTATAAACACTGGCAGCTTTAGGGAACGTTGCGTCTGTGTTTGTTATACTAAAAGACAACACGTTAGACACGGTTGGTGTAACGCCTGTTCCTTTCCAACCGCCCGTAACACCTGTATTGTCGCCGCCGTCAAACAGGATAAGCTCAAACATCAGCGTTACAGTCTCGACCTGCCCCTCGGCGGTGATTGATACCGTTTTGCTCGTGCTCTTACTGCCGCTGACCGCCGTGACCGTCCACGTCCCGGCGGAGGGGATAACGAATATCGCCTTGCCGCTCGTGTCTTTCGCCGTCAGCGTCAGTGTGCCGTTCGTGCAGGTGCAGACGCTCCCCGAGGGGTATGTCACCCCGATGACCGCGTAGGGTGTTCCCCCGCCCCGGCGTGTTATGAATGCTTCGCCCATTCCTTTCCCCTCACTTTCTTATGCAGCGTATCTGCAAGGGTATCGAGACTGTCGGCTTTGCCTTGGCGTAGAACGTTATCTTGTTCGCCGCCGTCACCGCGCGGTAAATGAGCGCCCATGCGTCCGCCTGCTTCTCCGCGTCCGTGAAGGTCGCCGACGGTGCGAGGTCAATGAGCGGCGCATCTGCTGCCAGAATGCCGTTTATTGTCTGCTCCTTGGTGTACGGGGCAGCGTCACCGCTCCACGTTGTGTCGAGCGTTACCGTGTAATCGACCGATACCGCATGGTCTGCAAGCTTCGCCATCGTTACTGCGCCGTCCTTTATCTTCGCCGTCTCAACTGCGAGCGCAGCGAGTTTAGCCGCCGTGACCGACAGCGCATCAAGCTGCACCGTTCCGACGCTCGCGTCACCGAGCTGCGCCGTAGTCACAGCATTGTCGGCGATTTTCTCGGTAGTCACGGCCTTATCTTTTATCTTTGCAGTCTCAACTGCAAGGTCTGCCAGCCGTGCTGCTGTGACTGCGAGGTCTGCCAGCTTTACCGAGGTGACAGCGCCGTCCTGTATCTTGTCGGTTTCAACCGCTGCCGCAGCAAGCTTTGCGGAGGTCACGGCAAGAGCCGCGAGCTTTGCGGTCGTGATGGACTCATCGGCAACAGCGCCCTGAGTCATCTCAGCCATCTGCTCTTCAATTTTCGCAAGAGCCGCCTGCACTGTGCTGACTCCGGTAAGACCGGGGACAGCATCAATGCCGACGCTTGCTGCGCCGTAAGCACCGGCAAGTTCAGGTATGAGGGACTCGTTTATGTAGGTTTTGATAGTGTTTGCTGCTTCGTCGAACTTGGCCTTCAGCTCCGCCGATGACATACCCCCGACGTCGTTAGGCTCATCGTCGAGCAGCGATAAGATATACAAATCTGTGAGAAGTTTTGTCAGCATATTTCTCTCCTATTTTGCGTAGCCTGTCTGTCTGACCCGGATATCCGCTGCAAGCAGCGTTGCTGTGGAATCGGAAGAATCCGACTTGAAGATCAGCTTATAAAACACGAATTTCTTTGCCTTTATTTTGAGCTTCTTCATATGGGGCTTGCGGTTTACCGAAAAGCTCCAATGTGCAAAGTTCGCCGAGTCAAAGGTTGAAAGCCTTGACGCGACTACCTTTTCGGTGTAGACGCTCTTCCTGTCGGTCTGAACTGTCACGTACACTTCACTGTTGCTCTCAGGCTTAACGCCTATCCAGAGGGATGCGGCGTATTTCCGCATGTAGTCCGAACCGAAGCTCATGGAGCCGGACTCCCAGTATGCGTCTATCGGCTCGCCGTCGTCGGAAAGGTATTCGTAAGCCATGCGCTTGAAACGCCCATCGGATGTGCCGATGTATAAGTCTCCGTGGAAACTCACCATGCAGGCCACGTCAAAGCCGGTGTATATGTACCATGCGTCGGCGGCGTAGTTGTTCACAAGCGCCTTGCCGTCATAGCACACGTAATACTCCTGATTGTGGTTATCGTCGTAGCACTTGCACTCTGCAAGATCAAACTCCGCCAGCGCCGCATATACGCGGTCTGACATACGCTTTGCCTGACGCTCGTCGAGGGAAAGATTGGAGGAATACGACGCATTGTTTCTCCACTCGTAGCATTCCTTACCAAACAGCGTGCGAGGGCTGTTTAACACGAGCTGGGACTGCCCGAGGGCTGCGTTACCTATCGTTCTGTTGACCGGCACAGAGTAAAATGCGGCGGTTACAAGGCCATCAGCCAGAGTGATACTGCCGTACTCGACGCGGTACGCGCTGTTGCTCTTATAGACCATCAGCGTGGAGTAGTGCCGGATAAGCGCCGTGATAGGCGTATTTGCGTCGCCGATCGCCATTTCAAAGAGGTCGGGGAAGTAGTCGGCTCTCGGCTGACCGTCGTAGTCGATACCGGAATACAGCGCCTTGTTGCTGCCGTCTCCGTAGATGAATACCCGCGTGTCCTGCGTGCTGTTGTAAAACTCGGAGTAGCGCATTGCCGTCACCTGACTGCGGAATGTGGTTCCGACCGTCCAGCCTATCTCATAGGCGTTGACGGACTGAGCCGGTGCTTCGTTGAATGTAATGGTTCCGGCCTCAAGGTCAACGGTGTATTCCGAGGCGGCGATGTTCTGCCCGGTGGCGAAACTCTTCACATAGTCGACGCTCTGAATGTTCTTTTCGGGCAGCGCAAAGGTTTTCTCCGTACCGTCGGGGGATATCCATAAGCGGCGCTCACCGCAGAGCCGGTTGATCTCTTCCATCTTCTCACCGCCACCAGCGGGAGGTACGGAGACGCGCACGAGCGGTCTGTAACCGTGGACGTCCTGAAGCGCAGTGCCGTCCCACTGCTTATACTGCGAGCCGTTGAGCATATATACGATACCGGAGAAACCGAACATATGGACATTTTTGCTGGTGTCTATGTCTCCGAGCGCCACGCGCACAAACTCGCCCGTCGTGTCATCGTAGAGCTTCCAGAGCTTCCCATCACAGGCTGCAAGCAGCTGCTCGTGCCCGCTGACGAAGCCTGTCCATATCCCGGCCACTTTGAGATTGCTGCCCTGTGGGTCGGCGGTGACGCGGTAAAACTTCCATGTGTACCCATCGCCGTCGGCGGTGACGCTGTGCAGCTTCCATACATGGCTTGCATCGCGCCGCCAGTAATACCCGGCGTAGGAGGCAGCATTCGCGCATGATACCGAAACCTCGTCACCGCTCAGGACGATAAGCCCGTCGGTTATGCTTGCCGTAGGGAACATCTTGAGCTTGAGGTTTTCAGCTGCGCCTGTAAAGACGGCAGCTGACGAAGCGGCATTGGTGAGGGAATATTCCTTGGCAAGCCCCTTGAGGGTCAGCGTACCCGCCCTGCGCTGCAAGTTGCCGTCGCGGGTGATGGTGAAGTTACGCATATCTGCGGCTTCACCGAGCTTGAGCTTGGTATCGCCGTCAGGGTTCTGGTTCAAACCGAGGAATGATTTCAGCTGAAATACTTTTTCGCCAGCTGCTGCGCTGATAGTTGCCATGAATCCTCCTCAGTCGAAGGCGTGCATCCCGCCTACGCCGTCGCTCTTCACCTTGAGAGTTATTTCCCCGGAGCCGCCTGCTCTGTCCATGTACCCGCCGTTGGCCTCCTGCTTGAGTGCATTCATGCACCCGTTCGCGGCCTTGGGGTCAGCCGCCATCTTCCTGACGAGCCAGCTCTCGCGCCTGTCCTTAGCCTCGTCGAAGATATCTCTGTATTCCTGCGCCTTGGGGTTCTTCTCGTCCGTAAGGCGCTCTATGTCGCTGTTCCTTAGTTGCAGCTCACGCTTCATACCCGCAAAGTCCGGGAAGACCTTCATCTCCTCGCACTCGTCGAAGTATCTCTCGACAGCAGCTCTCAGAAGCTTAGGCTGGTTATATTCCGGCCTCGGGCCTTTTGAAGCCATGCTTTTACCTCCTTAACTCCACATTCCGAATTCATTGTACGGGCTGATTCCGCCGAAAGCACCGTAGATATCCTCAATATCCTCACTCTCGGCGGGCATACCCCTTGCCAGCATCGTGAGCAGTTCGTCATATCTCTGCTGGAAGAAGTTCGCGGACGATGGGTCTTCCTGCATGAGAAGGTGAGCCGCCAAGCCGTACGGCATCACGGACTGGCATATATAGTCATCAAGACCTATCGGCGTGACGAAATCCGTGATTTTCTCCGCGATAGGTCTTTTCCCACTCTCTCCGGTGATGTATGTATCGGAGTAGGGGTACAGTTGACCGCGCAGAATGTTGAGTATAGCCAGCGTCCGATTCTTGTATTCCTTTGTGTCAGTCGTATCAGCCTTGCCTGAGGATTCGTTGAGCTCGTCCATCAGGGTCATGGCATATTCAAATACTTCCTGCGCGGTCGTGCTCATTTAACGCCCCTCCGTGTCGCTGTCCTTGGCGAGCTGCTTGCCGATCTGATTAATACCCGTAGCTGCAAGGCCAGACACTGCGCCTATCGCGGCTGCGTTGATCGGATCGTGCGCCGGGAAGTCCGGCATACCGAAATACAGCGCTGCAAGGCCGAGTATGATACCGGCCACACCGCAAATGACGGGGATCCATTTGTTGTCCAACGGGGTTGCCTTAATTCCAGCCGCAATGAGGTACACCAGAACGGTGATAGCGGCAACATTTGCAATTCCAAATTCCATAATTTTCCTCCTACTTTTGCGCCTCTTCGAGGTCGCTTATTCTGTGATTAATTACCTTGATCTGTTCTTCTACGACAGGCATGCGCCGCGCGAAGTTGTTGTGCTCCCTGACCTCGCGTGTCAGCTCCTCAATCTTCGCCTCGGAGACTGCCTGTACTTTGCTGTTGCTGATAAGCACGCCGAAAAGCGTCACTGCCGCAGTTATAAGCGCCACAATAATTGATTCGGGCATTTCGACCTCCGTTTGTGAAATAGGGCGTGGATTTTACCACGCCCTATAAGTTGAATTATGCGGTCGCTTCGGCAACGCCGGAAGGAACGGAGCCGGCCTTGAAAGCGTAGGCTCTGATCTTGGTGCCGGAAGTTACTGCGAACTTCGCGGAGTAAGTCGCAGCGGTGTCGGAGGTCTTCGGGTTCGAGCCATCGGTGGTGTACTTGATGGTCTCGCCGGAACCGGCAGCGAGAGTTGCTTCACCGGACGTGACGGTTATAGTCGGGGTGGCACAGCCTGCGGTGGCGTGGACGTAGATGCCGTCGATCTGAGTGTCGAAGACGAAGCAGTCGTGCAGCATACGCCCCTGAACGATGGAGCCGTCCACAATCCACTGATCGTCGAGGACGCGCATGGTTTCGATTTTCTTCGGTGCGCAGGCAACGCCCTTATGTACGATCATAAAGGTCACACCACTCGGGAGATAGACATCCGGGACGATGCGAACCTGAGCGCCGCCGACGACACCGCAGACGCCATTGACGATGGCCTTCTGACCGACCTTTTCGAGACCGACTACCTGATCTGCAAGCTTCAGCTTGATGGCGTCAGTTTCACCGATAAGCACGACGCGATCGCCCTGCGGAACGAGCTTGTTGCTCATTGCGGCATTGCCGGTGAAGATGGCCTCAACGATAGTGGTCTTGGTCAGTGCGGTGGAGTCGGCTTTGGTGATGCCAGCGCCTTCGACCAGCTTCTTGATGCGGTACTTGTCCGCGTAGGGGATAAGTACCATGCGGGACTGCTGCTTGAGGATTCTGCTCGCAGCCTTGATCTTGAGCTGGGAAGTGTTGTTGCCCTTGTCTATGCTGCCGTTGAAAGCCTTGTCGTCCTTCACGGTCATTTCCTGAACGGTGTCGCCGACCTCGCTGAGGGGGCCGAAGCGGGAAGAACCGTCGACCTTGCTGCGGTCATAGTCGTTCAGGGGGAGCGGGTCAAGGGAGTAGACCTTGACGGTTGCTACACCATTCCAGTCATATGCGTTGCTGAAGAGCCCTTCGGTAACGGACTCTCTGGCGAAATGCTCTACGAGCTTAGGGGAAGCTTTTTCTGCAAGATTTATCATTTATTTTCCTCCATGTCAGACGGAGTCCCAGCCCTCGTCAAAAGGATCCTTGGCAGCGGGTGCGCCAGAGGTTTTGAGTGAGCCGATACTCCTGTCTCTATTCATTTGGCTTTGTTTCAGAGACTTGAGCTCTTTGTTAAGTCTTGCGATCTCCTTGTCCTTCAGGCCATCCGCATATTTGCGGTATGCTCCCGCGAGATCGCCGGTGCGGTTGCATTCAGCCCATACCTCGGCAGGGATTGCGTCAGCCTTTACATCAGGAAACTCGTCTACAAAACGCTGAATCATCTGCTTCTTTGAAGCCTCTGCGTCTTCGGCGGACTTCTGACCGGCAGCTTCTGCCACCTGTGCCGTCTTGTTGCGCAGAACGATGTTCATTGCGTCCATTTCGCTCAGCTCTTCACCGGCGTCTTTCTTCTGCTGAATGAGCATCCGGGCGCGGGTGTTGTCGATAAGCTCCTCGACACTGAGATTCATGGGGGCTGCGAGCTCTTTCAGGAAAGCTTCGTAGCCGCGGAAACGGTCTCTGTCCTGACGTACTCCGTCGTAATCCAGACCCTTGGTTGCCAGCTTCAGTACATCGTCAAGGCTGTACTGCTTCTCACCGTTGAGGCTCTTGAGCGTGTAGAGTTGGTGTCCCTCTTCTGCTTTGTCCTCCTCCGGCTCCGCTTCGGGCTGGCCGTCCTCTGCGGATTCCTGCTCCTCCGCGCCGCTTTCGCCGCCGTCGGCTGCATCATCGGGGGCAACAGTGTCGGGATTCTCATCTGAGGCCGGAACGTCTTCATCAGCGCCCAGATCGTAATCGTCGCCATCTGTTTCGGGAGCGTCCTCCCAAACCTCGTCGAATGCCGCCATGTCGGCGTCGGATATAGCCTCTTCGGTTTCAGCTGCATAGGTTGCATCGTTAATGTTTTCCATAATTTCCCTTTCTGCCGTTGGTGTCCCGGCCTAAAGTGTGTTTATATGTTCAAACCGTTGGTGTCCCGGTTCAAATCATCCCTGCGGTACTGCCAGTTTTATTTATCTGGCGCTGTAAACTGCCGTTGCCGCGCCCACCCTTGATTTCTGGGAGCCCTGACTGCATTACGGCTTCAATGCCTTTCGGCTGCGGATTGCCCGCGTCCATGCCCTCCGGGAGCATGGGCTGCTGCGCGGCCTTGAGCTCTTCAATGAGCGCCGTGCGCTTAGGTACATAGTCGTCGGAGACACGTTCAAGGAACTGCACCGGCGTGATATTTCCGCGCATGAGCATATTTTCAAGGGTCTGCATCGACGCGATTTCGGAGTAGTATGTACTTGCGCCGACGTCGAGCTTGAGCAGGAAAGGATTGTCCTTGAAGAAGCCGAAGTCAAACTCAGTGGATATCGTCGCCGGTATAGGCATACCTGCATACACATAAGTAGGTTTGAACTCGTCCGGAGTCTGCATACTCACGGTACGTGAGCCATACCGGTCTGCGATGAACTCGTAGTAGATTCTGTAAAGGTCTTCAATGGCCTTATAGAGATTCTGCTTTGTCTGCTCGCTCGGCGTAGCTGCTGCGCGCTGCAATGCGATGATTGCCGAAGTGTTGTCCGGGCGGGTGTCGCCGAGAGCAACCGATGTCGCACCCAAGCTTTCTTCCGTCTTCATAATTGCCAGCTCTATGAACTGAGAAACCTGCGGGGAAATGCTCGGCGGGTCTATGACCTTGGCGACTGAGTTCATGTCGCCGCCTGCGACGGGTATCGCGCTGCCAATGCGGTTGTCCCACTTCTTAACCCTCGTCTTGTCATACAGCATTTTCGGCCATGCGGTGCGCATCATGGAGACCATCGCCATCGCCGTGGCCTTATTGATGAAAATCTGATTCGGGATAAGGCCGGTTATCATGGCCTGACCGTGGTAGCAGTCCTGAATGTAGTCCCAGCAGAGCCAAACGATGGGGTAGAGCCTGATGCCGAGAGACTTTGGTTTTGCCACGTCGCAGTTCTGCGTGCTCTCATAAGCCCATACGGTTCCGTCCTCTTCGTTTTTGTACAGAGTCGTGATGACTGTAACCATGCCGTCGGTGCGCTTTGAGGAGTCGACAGCCTGAGAATCATCATCGTCAGGCAGAATTGAAGCGTAATCCTTGATGCCGTTGGCTTTGGCGCGCTTCTGAATCTCCCTCACCGGCTTGCGCATAGCGATCTGGATGAACGGCTGATTCTGAACGTCCTTGTCGCTGGGGTTGCCAAAGAAAACCCTTGTGTTCTGGATTATCTCGGTCTTGATAAGGCCGTGATTACCGTTGCCGGCGTCTACATCCTCGTCCCAGAACGCATACATACAGCTGTCGCCGTCGATAGCAGCGTTTCTTGCAAACTCACGCATCAGCGCCGGTACGCCGATGATCTCCGTCAGGAAATCGAACTCGGCGTTGATTATCCTCACCGGGTCTTCGAGCTTGTCTACGTCCGGGATGTTGCTCATTGCTGTCGCATTGACCTTTATGTTGTCGGTCGTGATCGTCGCCGTGATGAAGCCCACGACGCGCTTGAGTATGTTTATCTGGGGAGTGGGGAGCCCGTTGGCCTGAACACCTTCCCATTGTTTGCCGATGTACATATTCTCATTTGCTTTGACAGTGTTTTCGAGATTTATCTGGTTGTTGAAGTCTCGGCCTTTCTGATACGCTTGCCATGCCGTGTCGAACTTCGGTGTGTCGCTGTCCCCGAACAGGAACAGATAATTACTTGCCGCCATACGCTCCCTCCAAGGTTATCTTCGGCAGATCGCCGCCGTAGTTGAGGATGCTGTTAAGCCCCTCCTGCCACAGCGCTTCGCTTCTGGCTTCGGCCTTTGCTTTATCGGTTTCGGCTTCGGCGAGGTCTTTCACAGTGCCGTCAAACTCGGCTTTCAGCGCATCCAGACCAGAGCGGAGAGCCTGTATATCCTCAACGAATTTGCCGTATGTCCCGGCCATGCCGTTAAATCCCTCGTCGAGCGCGTCAAAATGCTTCATGTTCTCGTCGGCGAGGTTCTTGAGAGCATCAAGCTTATCGGTGTGAGTCAGCAGAATCTCCTGTATCGCGGCCTGCGCATCGGCGTAGGCTTTGATTTTCTTGCCTATGATGGTGGAATCGAGCGCGAGGCTGGCCATCTTGGCAATCTGATCGTTTTTGTACGCTCTGGCTTTAATGAGCGCCCACACAGCGAAGGCTGTGAGTATCACGTTCCATACGAGAATGGCGTATATCATTCAAATTCCTCCCTAAAATCCCATGTAGGCGTCGGTGACGTCGGAGCCGCACATATAATCGTCATAGTCCTGCTCACTGTCGTCATCGTCATAATCCGGGAAAGTCTCTTCCGGAGCTTCAGCCGTGAATACCCTGCTTATCCTGAAATAGCGCACCATGTCGACGCTGTGCGTGACACTGTGCGGGGTCTTGGAGCAGTCGTTGGGGTTGTTCTCGTCGGCCTGAATATCGCAGATATCGTCCACGCATTTCTGCGTCTCCCCCTGAAAGAACATCAGCATCGGGAGGGACTCCGGGGCTTCGCCGCCGAACACCGTCCCGATAACGTAGGGGTCTTTCAGAACGCCCGGAGTCATCGCGTCCTTCATAAGCATGTGTCCCTGAACGCGGTTGTTGCTGGCCTTGACCAGCGGTACTCCGTTCTGGATGAACTTCTCAGCAATCTCAACGCCGGTGTCTTTTGATTTCGCCCACATATCCGGCGGTGCATAGGTCGCTTGAATCACTTCAGTGGGCGGGGTGTTGTCCACGATAGCCTTTGCCGCCGCCTGAGCTACAAGTCCTTTCTGCTCGTAGTAGCGGTAGAGCCAGCTGCGCCCGTCCTCATCGACTGCCCACCAGCCGCAGGAGAACATATCGAAGCCGTAGTCGAAGCTGCGGTATCTCGGCCAGTGCTGCGGTATCTTGAACGGGGCTATCGTGTGCGTCGTTGGGGAGAAATTCTTGAAGTAGCTGCCTGACAGCGCGTCCCAGTCGCCGTAGCGGTGTGCCCGCATGAGGTCTTCGGGCAGCTTTGCCAGCTGCTGCTTGTACTTCGGGGAAGATTCCAGCAGGAAAGGGTTATCGTCGACCGTCGCCGGGATGAATGTGTAATCCTCGGGGTTTTCGTTCTTCTCGGGGTTCGGGTCGTTCGTGATGTACTTCTTGCTGACGAAGAGCCTCTTTACCCACCTGTGGCCAACGCCGCCGGGGTTGCAGGTCAGGTACATCCTGCGCGGGTAGTTACCGACGCCTCGGACGCAGCCTGAGAGATAGCTGAAGGCTCGCTCGCTGAGCTGTGTAGCCTCGTCTATGAAAACGCAGTCATACTGTGCGCCCTGATACTCGTTCTCTGCGGCGTCGCCGTCGTAGTGCCCGAACTTTATTTCCGAGCCGTTGTTGAACCGCATAAGATGCAGTGTCCCGTTGTAGGAGTACATTTCCTCAGGAACCCACTTGAGAATCGGGCGTACAAGATTTTCCTCCAATTCGGGGTAGTGGCAGCGGATCATCAGAATCCTGATCCCCGGATAGTTCAGAGCCATGCCCACGGCCTTGACTCTGGCTATGTGGGTCTTGCCGCCGCCTCTCGCGCCGCCGTAGCAGGTGTAGAAGGTCTTGCTTGCAAGAAACCTCGCCTGCGGTTCACTCACAGTGCCGAAGTCAAGCTGTATGTCTTTCTTTGACTTGGCAGCTGATTTCGCCGACCTTCTCCTTGCCATGCTTCCTCCCAAAAACAAAAAGAGCCATAACCCAGAGAAATAAACTTCCCTGAGCTATGGCTCATTGCCTCATTCCGGCGCGCTGGGTCAAGCCCTCACGAAGGCGCACTCATATTAACGATTTTGACAACATCTTGCTGAATTGCACGAAGATTCCAACTGATAGTGTCGGAAATGCCCCGTTTTTGTGAATATGGTGATGTCACCATTTTCGTAAGTGTGGCGTCACATGAAGGGCTCGAACCTTCGACCTCGCGGTTAACAGCCGCGCGCTCTGACCAACTGAGCTAATGAGACGTATGGTTGCAGGAGCCGGACTCGAACCGACGTGTCTGGGTTATGAGCCCAGTGAGCTTGCCGCTGCTCTATCCTGCAATATGACGGGGAGGAGTGGCTGAACCTCCCCTATGCAGCCCCGGCAGAAGAAAAGGAGAAAACCCCCGCCGGGGACGTACATCAGATTTCGATGCGTACCGGGAAATGGCAGTTCTTGCTGGGACAGATGACCTCAATTCCGCCCGCGTGAGCTCCGAGGTATGCGGCACCGAGCTTCTTCCGGCACTTGGGGCATCTTATTGCCCCACCCTCTATCAGAGCTTTCCGAGGAGTCCTACTATTTTTCCGAGGCTCGTTAAAAACACCCACACCCTGTATTTTCTGCTACCCCCTATCCGCTTTCCTTAACCAGAGATTATTATTTATTAACCAATCTGTCAACGTATAATATGACACGGAGCATAAAAAAGCACCCAACAGTTTGGGTGCAGCCTTGAATCGGTCTGAAGTGTCTGAAAATTATAATATATATATAATCACCGCAGACTCTCTTTTTCCGCTACCCCCTGCTTCGATGCTTCTATCCCGGAGCGGTTGTAGCTTCACGACAGCCCTCCACCCCGGCGCAGGGGCTAATCGCCCCAGCGCCTGCCTCCCTGCCAGCCATAGACTGCGCAGCTGGGTGAGAGGCGGGTGCTTGTCTCACTTCCTGCTTCTGGTTCAGCTCAGGTGCTGGTCGGTATGTACGAATATCCGAGTAGGAAGGTGCGTATATCTTTCCCACTAATAGCTTATATAACACTACAATACCAGTATATATACTATGGTGGATAGAGGGAGAGGTATCTGAAAGCGAAAGGTTGGTTGAGAGACGGGGGAGAGGGAAAGCGTAGAGTGGGAGGTTGACGGAATACACTGGTAATATAACACCACTGTACTGTGGGTAAGAGAGGGAGGAAAAGGACGACCGCTGCGGCGGAAGATGCCTTCGGGGCGGACGGAGAAAGCGCGGGTTTGTGCTGCTGGTTACGCCCCTCTCCGACACTGAACGTGGCTCCTCTCTCTACTCTCCTAAGGTTGGCACAGGAGTAAAGCGCTGCGAAAGCGCACGGCCTGCGCTGCTGGTGACAACGTGTGTAGCGCTTTCTTGCCGTTACGTGAGCTTCTTGACGAATTTTGAGAAACTTTCCGACTTTGCGCGTCGAAAAGTTTTCAAAATTCAGAAGCTCTACGCAACGGTCTACGACGCTTGACTCTCTGTGCTGTAAGGCTGGTGAGCTTCGAGAGGAGCATCAAGAAAGTAAAAGGAGATTACACCAATGAAGAACACCAGAGAAAATCAGTGCATCGAAACCATCAAGGACGCGCTCAACAGCTACATACAGAACGGCGACAGCGTCAGATTCCACAACTTCGTAAGGCGCATCACCCGCTACGAGCTCACCGGCAAGCCCGCCATCGACGCAGGTACAGACGCAAGAGAGTACAGCAGCATGAAGCTCTACTTCGGTACGAAGTCCGGCTTCGAGGTCGTCATCGACACATACTTCGGCACAGTCTCCGCAGGGGATGACAGGGTCTGGCTCGCAGACGCAGTTGTGGACGAGCTCAACAAGATCGGCGAGCTCTTCTACAGCTACTCCGACGACGAGGTCAAGGAGGATGCGTACAGCGAAGACCGCAGCGTCGAGCCCGAAGATGACAACTACTGGGACGAAGACAGAGGTGAATACGTCAACCGCTTCGCAGAAGACGTCAAGGTGGGATGGGACGGCAGGAAACGCAGCTTCCGCGACGATGAACCGGAGTTCAGCGGTACGTTCTACAACTCGCAGTACGCAGAGCTCAAGGAAATGAACCGCAGACGCTTCGAGGCAGCGTCGAAGAAATCCAAGTACAAGCTCTGGGCAGAATGAGAGCACATAAAACGAAGCCGGGAGGGTCAACCAAGACCTTCCCGGCTATTTTTTTGTTCAATACTCAAAAAACCGCTTTCAAAACAATCTGGAAAAGGAAACTCCTTTATGCCTTCAGGTGTAGAAATACTGACGTACTCGAATTTACCGTTAGACGATAATCTAAAACTGGTGATAGTACAGATACCATACTTTGCAGAATAAACTGACGCGCCAATTGAGGAAGCATCACGTAAATTTGAAATTCTTTTTGCACGATTCTCATCTTCAAGCTGTTTTGCTTTGCGGGCAGCAGCCTCTTCTTCGGCTTTTCGGCGCAATGTCTCGGCCTGTTCTCTCTCTTTTTCGGCGACGTAAGATGCAAGCCATTCTTTCGGGGAAGCGCCATCGTATCTATGCGCGCGTATGAACTCTGCGCGTGCAGCAGTAAACTCTTCGGGCGTTTTACAGTAGGAACCAACACATCCTCCACCCATCCTGCAAGCTCCGCAGTTTCGGCAGTAATACCACCCACAAATAGGACAGCGAACACAAAAATCGGAAGAGATCTCGCTCCTACATTGCCAGCACACGCTATGGTAAGGTATGTTGACTGTCTGAACATTACCTGACATAACCGCGCCTCCTCAACAACGCCCAAGTTGCCATATGGCCAAGAGCATCACAATGCAGATGGCAACGGCCATGATTATAAGCCGCTTGACAACAGCCGAGCGGTTAACCTTTGAAATGATAGGAGTTGTCCCTTCTTCACATTCCCTGATCCTTTGCTCGATTGTCGCATCAACAGCGCCTTTATCTAAGCAAGTCCCGATTTCAATACCAATGCCAATTATTATTAAGAATACAGCCGTATAGGCAATATACGGAAATACGTAAAACCAAATCGGATTGTCAGCAACAGTGCTGGCCGCTATTGTGGAATAGGCAGAGCAAAGCAACGCCGGTATGATGTACACCAAATACTTTGTCTCGCTGTAAAGCTCCTTACGTCCGGCCTTGTTATCCTCTTTCATCGCATAGTCTCTCTTTCCCGGTTTTTAGTAGATAATAATCGAAAAAGATACTTTTGTGTATTCGCAATATATATAATTGTGCATTCCGCCGAAAGCTCTTTCCCGTATACATACTCTACACCAATCATCCATCGAAAAAGCGCGAAAAACGTCGAATAAGCACAAAGTCTTGAATATTGCAAGGCTACGAAAACTTTTTCTTTTCGCTGAGGCGACGAAAAACTTTTCTCGGCCTACGGCAACCTTGCAATCTCCAATCCTTCGCGCTTATTGAGTAAGTGTCGAAAGACAAAAAATAAAAGGAGAAAAAAAGATGAGAATTGGAAATTATGAAGTGATATTTATGTCGAGAGTGAGCGGTGTGGTTGCTGAATCCCCCAGCGAGCTCGTGAGAATAATCTGGGTCGATCGTATGGCTACCGGTTATAAACCGTTTTGGAATTTGAACTGGGAGGTACGAAGCGCAAAGATTTAATAGCACAACGCCTTCACCGAGTCAAGGGTTCCGTAAGTGCCCTTGACACGGTTTGGCGTTGCGCTCCGGTTTTGTTCGTACATAGTAAAAATAAAAAATTCAAGCTGACCTATCGGCTCATCGGGGAGAAGGAGAACAATATGCTTAATCACATCGACATCATGGGACGTCTCGTAGCAGACCCCGAACTCAGAAGCACTTCCAGCAACATCAAGGTCGCGTCGTTCAGAATCGCCTGTGACCGCGAAGCCTACAGCAAGGACAAGGCAAAAGAAACGGACTTCATCGACTGTGTCGCTTGGAGACAGAAGGGTGAGTTCATCTGCCGGAACTTCCATAAGGGCGACATGATCGTCCTCTCAGGCCGGCTTCAGATTCGTCCTTGGGAGGACAGAGACGGCAATAAGCGCTATGCCACCGAGATTATCGTGAATGACGTTTACTTCGGCGGCAGCAAGAAGAAGGCTGTTGACGCAAGCTCGGAGGAGCAGGACGCTGTGTTCAAGGAGATCGACGGCGACGATGATGACCTTCCCTTCGCAATCGACGATGAGGAGGCGCTGCCGCTGTGAAAAACATAATCAGGTTTGCCAGATCGCGTATAGGTTACGCGGTCTGGATTTTTTATACGCTGAATCAGCTGAAAGGAGAAGCGGCATGAAAACCTACACATTCAATCTTCGTTTCAGAAACGGAGAAAAGATAAAGAGAACCGAGTGGGGGCGCAGCCGCTACGACGCTGTAAAGACCCTTATGAGCATCTACGGTCTGCTCAATAAGGACTTTTTCATCTGCGAGGAGGTTGTCAAAGCATGAGGATATCGTACAAGGACAGGCTTCTGACCCGCGTTCAGTATCGGGACACGAAGCTCGGAGATGTTTTCCTCTTCGATGAGATGGTCTGCTTCCGTGTGTACGGCAACAGAGCCGTCAACTTGGAGACAGGAAAGTTCGTAGACCTCGGTTGGTCGGATCACATCCAGATGCTGGATGCAGAATTACTTATAGCGTAGGAGGTACATATGGAACAGGTCAGAAAGGTCAGAACAAACAACGCGGAGCGCTACTGCCTGTACTACCCGGATGAGGGGCGGTACTCGAAGCTTATGACGCTCCATCAGGCAAAGCTGCTGGCACGTCAGTTTGAAATGGCGTACATCGTGAACGTCGAGACAGCGGAGGTGCTTTTCTAAGACTTATTCAGAATCGAAAAATCAGGAGCGTCCTTGAAAGCTGTGAGGAGATCGCGGTTATCAAGGGCGCTCCTGCACTATGAAAGGAGAACAAATGAACGCAATAGGCAAAAAGGTCATATACAACGGCAATATGCGCGGCATCGAGCCGAGGTTTTACCCGCCAAAAGGCACAGTAGGCAGGGTGGTTGAAGAAAACAACTACTCTTATCGAGTCCAGTGGCCAAAGGGCACGACGTCCGATAACGACTGCTGGTGGGCGAGGAAAATGGACTGCACGATTATAGAGGAGGAGAACAAAATGGATACCGAAAGATGCTGCGACGATTGTGGCGAGAAGATTGCAGAAGGCGACGAGTTCTACGAAACTGCTGACGGCAGGATAATCTGCGAGAGATGCTATGAAGATAGCTACTTCGCCTGTGAAGACTGCGGGGATATTTTCCCGATGGACGACGCTGTGAGTATAAACGACGGTGAAATGTACGTCTGTCAGGATTGCGCAGATGTTACAGGCAACTATCGTCGCTGCGTCAGCTGCGATGAATACTTCACGTCGCGCTATCGCGGCTACTATGAACTCGCAAATGGTGATTGCGTCTGTGATCGCTGCGCAGACGGCAACATTGCGGAATGCAATGACTGCGGCGAGTATTTCTGGATCGACGATATGGAAGAGGACGAAGACTGTTGGGGCGATACAATTTACTTCTGCCCGAACTGTGCAAGAGGGAGGAAAAAGAAAATCCACGATTACGGTTACAAACCTGCGCCGAAATACAAGGTGCATAACCACGATGAGTTCTGGACAGACGATTCCATAAAAGAGCTTCTCTTCGGTGTCGAGCTTGAGATCGACAAGGGCAAAGACCCGGAGGACGTTGCAGAAGAGATAACCGAAGCTCACGACGATATCTACTGCAAGCATGACGGCAGTCTTGACTACGGCGTCGAGATCGTTTCCCATCCCTGCACGTTGGAATATCACCTCAAAGACCTCGGTTGGGATGATATCTGCGGCATTGCACTGAGCAATAACTTCAAGAGCCATGAAGCGCGTACCTGCGGGCTGCACGTCCATGTTGGGCGCAGACAGCTCAGTGAGAACATTTCAGAACAGAACGATAATATCGCCAAGATCATCATCCTCGTAGACAGGCATTGGGATAACATCGTGGGGTTCACGCGCCGCACTGAAGAACAGCTTTCACGTTGGGCTGAAAGACCGGAAATCGTCAATAAGATCGCCGATTTCAGCGACGGGAACATAGGGCGCAAAGTAATGAACGAAGTCAATTGTCGCGGACGTTATCAGGCGGTCAACCTTCAGAACAGAAACACGATAGAGTTCCGCATATATAACGGAACACTGAAGGTGTCGACGCTTTATGCAACCTTGCAGTTCACGTCGAACATCTGCAAATACGCCATGACGCACAGCTTCGACGACTGCTTTGCTTCGCAGTGGAAGGATGTCGCGGAATACGAAACATACCCAGAACTCGCAGAGTATCTCGTGGCGAGAAACCTTGACGACGTGCCGTACCTTGAGCCAGCAGCGCGCAATGCAGTTACTGCCTCGGAAGACGGAGAGATAGAAATCGGCAGTAGCGTTCGCATCAAAAATGCCGAAGGCAGTAGTGTCGATGCATTGGATCGCCATATAGGCGAAATAGCTACGGTCATAGCAATCGCAGACAAAGACGATTGCTTCGACTTTGCTTTGGAGTTTGATGAAGGAGATTATGACTTTCATAATGCCGGAAGTCGTGGACGGTCAGGCCATTGCTATTGGGTTTACGCAGGGAATATAGAGCTTGTAAAAAATGAAGGAGGAGCAGAAACATGTGCATAATAGCAGCAAAACCGGCGGGGGTTAAGATGCCCGCAAGAAACGTGATCGAGAATATGTGGATGCACAACAGCGACGGAGCCGGTATCATGTATACCAGCAAAGGCGGCGTTCGCATTGAAAAGGGCTTTATGACCTATGATGCGTTCGCAAGGCATCTGGATGAGCTCTCAAAGAAAATTGATCTGGACAAGATATCCGTTGTGATGCACTTCAGAATCACAACTCACGGCGGCACAAAGCCTGAGAATTGCCACCCGTTCCCGGTGACGGATTCTATCGGGATGCTGAAGAAGCTCACGTGCGATACACGGCTCGGCGTCGCGCATAACGGCGTCATAGACATAACGCCGCGCAAGGATATCTCTGACACGATGGAGTACATAGCATCCCAGCTTGCTCCGCTGTATAAGGGCGTTCCGAAGTTCTACGAGAACAAGCATCTGATGCAGATGGTGAGCAACGCCATAGACAGCAAGATGGCATTTCTTCTCCCCAGCGGTAAAATTTATACCATCGGCGATTTCGTGGAGAAAGACGGTATCATGTATTCCAACCACTCATTCGAGTATACGACATCATTCCGCGACTACAAGAGCTATGCGTGGGATGATGAGCGTTGGCTGGCTCTTGAAAGCGGGATGCGTGATTACAGCTACAAGAACCTTATGTGGCTGGACGATACCGCGGGCGACTTCGCCATGGATGAGAAGGGTGAGCTCTGGACTGGCGATTTCGCAGTAGACAGAGACGGCTTCGTCTATGAGTACGACGGCGTAGAGGATGCGATGACGCTGTGCCCCGGATGGCGTGCCTACAATGCCGAAGGCATGACCCTGACATACGACGAAAAATCGCAGCTCGCTACGCAGGAACTGGTGCTGTCGGAGGCGTAAACTGCGTTTTTACTCACGAAATTACTCACGAATTTCAGAAGTGTAGTGTTTTCAGTGGGTATAGACGAATATTTGGAGGGTTCGAATCCCTCACTCTCCGCCATCATGGTCAGCCAATTTTGATGACACTGCGTCAAACGCAGTGTCATCAAGGCTTTCCGGGCTTTTTCAGCTCGGAAAAATTTTTGTTTTTCCATTGATGACAGACGCGGTTTTTACGCAGCGCTGCGGACTTTAAACTGTACCCATAAAAATGGACAGGAAGAAAAAGAAGAATCCAAGAAACAGGACAAAAGCGGTTTCTGAAAAAGAT